>Ga0208269_100471_pt1 | contig 18451 bp, 16 predicted proteins | sample LakWasMe88_LOW11_2_FD_183912 | JGI IMG/M metagenome (GOLD analysis project Ga0208269, IMG submission 183912) | Freshwater sediment methanotrophic microbial communities from Lake Washington under simulated oxygen tension - Sediment Metagenome... | ecosystem: Environmental > Aquatic > Freshwater >...
GGGTCGTTTACGTTTATTTTGATTGCTCATATTCACCTCTGTTGACATTATAAATCTGTCTTTAGAAGTGTCCGGTTTAATTAAACCATTTCATAAACGCACGCACTCAAAATTAAGCTACCAATCCCCGCTGGAATTTGAGCGGGAATTCTATAAGAAATCTGCTTAAGAATGTGTCCGGTTTTAGTTGACCATTACAGAGATAGGCGTCGGCGACGGTGAACTGGTCGCCCGTAAGATAAAGCTTTCCGTTGAGCTGTTCTGCCAGATAGTCGAACCGCCGGCCGAGCAGTTCCAACTGATTTTCCCGCCATTCTGCCGGGATTTTGGAGTTGAATAGTGAACCGAACGGCTTGTGGATCTCCGAAGACACGAAGTTCAACCACTCCATTAAACGATAGCGCTCCTTCGTCCCCAGTTTAGGTGCTAACCCGGACTCAGGTTTTTGATCAGCGAGATACTGAAGTACGACGGCCACTTCCGTCAGGACTTCCCCATCATCGAGCCTGAGTGCAGGCACATAGCCCTTGGGATTGATGTTCATGTAGTTCTCTCCGCTCTCGGTCTGCTTTCTGGTCAGATCAACCTTTTCCAAATCGAAACGGTAGGCTGCTTCACGCAACACAATATGCGGAGCCATCGAGCAGGCACCCGGTGCAAAATAAAGTTTCATTACACATCTCCTCTTGTTAGAAATAATCTTATTACGCTATAAGGCTCATCGGCGATAAAATTTTGATTACCGATCACTCGCACAGGTTCAGTTATGTCTCTGACTCTTTACTACTTCCATGACCCCATGTGCAGTTGGTGTTGGGCATTCAGGCCTCGCTGGCAAGAAATCGTTGAGGGCCTTCCTGATCTTGTGCGCAGTCAACGCGTTCTGGGAGGCCTTGCTCCGGACACGGAGCAAGCGATGCCAACAGACATGCAGGCCAAGCTGAAGGGTATCTGGCAAAAAATCCAACAAACGGTTCCCGGTACGCCGTTCAATTTTGAATTTTGGGAAAGATGCGTTCCTCGACGGTCAACTTATGCGGCCTGTCGTGCCGTTATCGCCGCAAGGCGACAAAATCCCGGATACGAAGAGAACATGATCCTGGCGATCCAACAGGCATACTATCTGGAGGCAAGAAATCCTGCCGATAGGAACACGCTGATTGAATTGGCCAATGAAATCGGTTTGGATAGAGCACTCTTTTCAGCGGATATGGAAAGTCCAGCCGTCCATGAGGAGTTGTTAAAAGAGATTGAATTCACGCACAGACTGGAAGTAAAAGATTTTCCAACACTATTATTGGAAAAAGAGGGGGTTTTTACCGGCATTCAACATGAATACAATGATGTCAAGGCTGTACTTCATCAAATCAAGCGCCTAAGTTAGTCAATTAACATCAACAATTTTTTTAGTTCAGTGTTATCTCAAAGTGATATAGGGGTACCGACAAATGCTATTCCTTTTGCGGGTATTGAATACGTGATCCTACGTACGTGCTCGCACGTATTTCATCTCGCGCTGATATCCGCTTTAATGTGCCCCAAAAAGAAGCTGGCTGATCGTTAAGATCGAATGCACTTCTTAACATGGAGAGGAAAATAGACGATTTTTAACCAAACCACTATAAACGGACTCGCCTTCACCAAGAGCCATTCGCAAGTGCAGATCTTAGCGATCTGAATCCGATAAAATAAAAATAAACAACTTCCACCGCGGTAAGGTGGATCATTAAGTCTTGAGAGAACTCGATAAAATAAAAATAACCAACTTCCACCTCTGTAAGATGGATCATAAAGTCTCGAGAGAACTTGATGCCTTAACAAAGCCGGGACCCCCGGCTTTTTTTTATCCCTGTGCAAACGCCACCGAGATCACGATAGAGTCAAATACGGAAAGATAAAAAGTTCTTAGGATTCTTCCAATCCAGCTTGACAGACTTAATGCGACAGAACCGCCAAATTACCCAGATAGTCGTTTTTCCTGGCCAGATAGTCATCGACAAATGCCTGCATCGGCTCAGATTCATAACCATTCTGTACGCTGATCGCTAGTTTTTTAAAGCCAGTGCCAACCACATTTTTGCCTGTCTTGATCTGAAAGTGTAAATAAGCCGAAGCGCGTTTGCCATTGACTTCCATCTTCGGCTCCAGCATTTCCACGGACGCTTGCCGAAAATCAAGATGATCAAATGACAGGGTCATGCTTTCGTAAATCACCAGCGGCCGATTGAGGTTGAACATAACGTTTTCCTTAGCTAATACTGGAACCAGTACATAGGGAAAATTTTGTCCTGAGAAAGCCACATAATCGCGAGTAAAGCTTTCAATCAATGCTGAATCCCGACTAATGCTTCCCGAACGTTCGATCTGCAAATAGGTTTTACCCTAAGAACTTCTATCATCCGGCTCTACCGGTTCCTTCAGCCTAGACCGCTGCAAAGCACTGGTCGACGGTGTATTTGCCATCGTCGTCACGCTGTTGGTTTGGGCATCGACGTCCCTGCCGATCACCGCTTTTCCGAACAAGGGCTTATTGCGTTTCTGGGGCGTATTGGCTTTGATCTGCTTATCTACGCGGTCAGTTTCTGGCTTGCAGGCACGTATTGGGTCCAACACGCTGCAATCATGCATTTTTTTCGGAACGGAAGCCGAACACTGGTTTGGCTCAACCTTTTTTTTCTGTTCCCTGTCACACTGCTACCGTTCATCACGGAGCTCAAAGGCGCCTATCGCGACGAGCCATTGGTTACGCTGCTATTTGGCGGTGTACAAATTGTCATTGGGCTTGCTCTGATCGCTATCTGGAGATATGCGGTTTTGCATCCCCACCTGCTCGCCCACAAGATCGAAGAAGACACCCGACGACTGGTAACACGACGAATGATTGTAAGCCCAATTATTATCAGCTTGATAGCCATCCCCGTTTCATTCCTGAGTTTGCATCTCAGTACGATAATCTTCCTGAGCATTCCGTTGTATTACCTGTCCCATCCTGGGCTCGACCGACATTGGTCCGATTCCGAAATGAATGAAGAATGACCGGTGACTCAGTGCGGCGGGTTTTGTTACTGGAGACAAGCAAAGGCGGTATCGCTTACTGCCTTCTGATTGGCCAGCCCCCAAGTGCGAAAAGCAATGCCAGCATCAAACACAGAGCAAGACTCAATGTTTCAGACACGAACGATAACCCGAAGATTGCGAAATAGAGAAGGGGGCCAAACCGATACTGCTTAGTAATTTGCGCGGCCTCGTCTTTTTTTACGCGGGTTGAATTTGTTGACAGTAGTCTTTTCGAGGCATATCGCCATAGCATGTCGAAGGTGAGTGAAATGGCCAGGAATGTTCCTGTATACAAGTTTGCGGCCACCTTTGCGTCGGGATGGAGCGAATACTCTGCTATGAGCGCTGTTGGGAAGGGTACGAATGCGACAAAGAGCAGCAAGAGACCATTACAGTAAAGGAAAGGATGGTCAATTCTTCTGATCAACCCGAAGATCCAGTGGTGGTGTACCCAGATGACAAGGATTGTGAAGAAGCTGGTCAAGAACGCCAAATAGCTGGGCCAAAGCGCGGCTAAGGATTGCGCCAACCCCTTTGCTGCAACCAGCTCATGGCTCGGTATCTTGATTTCGATCACAAGCAGCGTCATGGCTATAGCGAAGACGTGATCACTAAACCCTTCTATGCGTCCTGTCTCTTTTTCTTCGTGCCTTTGCATGATGTTTTTTGCCTTGGTAACAAGCCGGAGATATAGTTATACAGTAATCTGGATGTTCTACCCTTTTAGACAGTTATAAAGTTTCCATTGATTGACCGACTGACTGTTCATGGCCGTCTTATTTGTGGAAAATGCGGCAGAACTTATGCTCTCTACGTTGATGCGAGGACATTTGAAAGCATAATAAGCATAATATGAAGCTTTCTAGGCTGCGTCGTGTCTAATCTTACGAAAAATATGACATTGATCGTTGGTAAACGTCTATCTGCGATAACTTGAGAGTTTGACATCGAAAGGCTTGGAGCCATAAAAAACCAAGCTATCGCTAAATAGGTCGTTTTTCGTTGGAGAACTTAAAATGTCTACAAAAGTTAAAGCGGCCTTGAAATCGCCGATATACACCTGCCCGATGCATCCGGAAATCCGTCAGTTGCAGCCTGGCAGTTGCCCCAAATGCGGAATGGCCTTGGAACAAATGGTCGAGCCGATCGCTGTATCTCGAACCCAATACGTCTGCCCCATGCACCCTGAGGTTGTGCGCGATGAACCGGGGAACTGCCCGGTTTGTGGTATGGCCCTGGAACCGCGAACAGCCGAAGTTGAAACCGAAGACCGCGAGCTAAAGGCCATGTCGCTGCGTTTTTGGGTTAGCGCTGCATTATCTTTGCCATTGTTCATTCTGGCCATGGGCCATGATCTTTATCCGGCCGCCATGCCCGGTTTTCTGGATGCACGAAGGCTGCAATGGCTTCAATTAGCGCTTGCCACGCCCGTGGTGCTCTGGGGAGGCTGGCCGTTCTTTGTGCGTGGATGGGCTTCCTTAATTCATCGCAGCCTCAACATGTTTACGCTGATTGCCTTGGGGATCGGCGTTGCCTGGCTCTATAGTCTGGCGGCTACCGTCTGGCCCGGTCTATTTCCAGACAGCTTGCGTAGCATGGCAGGCATGGTGCCGGTTTATTTCGAGGCGGCTGCCGTCATCACGACCTTGGTGCTGTTAGGGCAGGTTTTGGAGCTGCGGGCGCGTAGCCGCACGGGTGCCGCGATCAAAATGCTGCTGGGACTCGCGCCGAAGACGGCGCGCCGTGTGCTGGAAGACGGTAGTGAACACGATGTGCCTTTGGAGCAGGTACTACCAGGCCAAGTGCTACGGGTGCGTCCCGGCGAGAAAGTTCCGGTGGACGGCACTGTTCTTGAAGGCGTCAGCGCCGTCGATGAGTCCATGGTGACGGGTGAGTCGATTCCCGTAGAAAAAAGGGCTGGCGATCAGTTGATTGGTGCCACGGTGAACGGCACCGGCAGCCTGTTGTTGCGCGCCGAAAAGGTGGGGTCCGATACCCTGTTGGCGCAAATCATCCATAGGGTCGGCGAGGCGCAACGCAGCCGCGCGCCTATTCAGAAACTGGCCGACACCGTCTCGGGCTATTTCGTGCCAGCGGTGGTGGCTATCGCCATCCTCACGTTGATTGTCTGGTCCCTCTGGGGGCCGGAGCCGCGCCTGTCCCACGGCATTGTCAACGCCGTGGCCGTGCTCATTATCGCCTGTCCCTGTGCATTGGGTCTCGCGACGCCCATGTCCATCATGGTGGGCACCGGACAAGGCGCTCTGGCGGGCGTCCTGATCAAGAATGCCGAGGCACTGGAAGTCCTGGAAAAAATCGATACGCTGGTGGTGGACAAAACGGGCACCCTGACCGAAGGCAAGCCACAGCTGGTCTCCGTGGTTGCCGCGAAAGACGTGGATGAACAGGAGTTATTGCGCCTCGTCTCAAGCCTGGAACGGGGCAGCGAGCATCCCCTGGCATCGGCTATCGTCAAAGGAGCGGAACAGCGTGGCATTCGGACCGTATCCGTGGAAGAATTCCAATCCCTGACTGGACGGGGAGTGACAGGTAAAGTCGATGGCCATTCGGTCGCGCTGGGCACGGCGTTGCTGATGGACGATTTGGGTATTCAATTTGGCAGCTTGGCCGAAACAGCGGAAGCTCTACGCCAGGAAGGTCAGACCGTGATGTTGGTGGACATAGAGGGTCGGGAAGCGGGCTTACTCGGCGTGACCGATCCGATCAAGGCTTCTACCCCGGAAGCCATTGCTGATTTGCACCGGGAAGGCGTGGACATCGTCATGCTGACCGGAGATAACCGGCTCACGGCGGAAGCGGTAGCGCGCCGTCTGGGTATCGATCGGATCGAGGCGGAAGTGTTGCCCGACCAGAAAGCGGCGACGATTAAGCGGTTGCAGAATGAAGGCCGTAAAGTCGCCATGGCGGGCGACGGTATCAACGATGCGCCGGCTCTGGCCCAGGCGCAAGTGGGTATTGCGATGGGCACGGGCACCGATGTGGCCATGGAAAGCGCAGGAGTAACGCTGGTGAAGGGCGATCTGCGCGGTATTGTGCGGGCGATACGGCTAAGCCGGGCAACCATGCGCAACATTCGCCAGAATCTCTTCTTTGCCTTCATATACAATACCTTGGGGGTGCCCATCGCCGCCGGAGCGCTCTATCCACTATGGGGCCTGCTGTTGTCGCCCATCATTGCCGCGACGGCAATGAGCCTCAGCTCGGTATCGGTGATTGCCAACGCCCTGCGCCTCAAACGCGCACATTTATAAGCGCAATTTAGCTAGCTGTTAAAACGAATGAAAAAAGCAATTCGAAGCTTATCCAACAATTCAGTCGGTAAAGATTATGTCGTTGGGGATCTGCATGGTTGCTTTGCTTTATTACAGCGTGTTCTGAGCGAGGTTAATTTTAATAAGGTCCATGACCGGCTGTTTTCTGTCGGTGATTTGATTGATCGGGGACCTGACTCCTTACCATGTTTGGAGTTGTTGGCTGAGCCATGGTTTTATGCAGTCCAGGGTAATCATGAAATTATGATGCTGGATTTTTTCCAGTCCTATCGACGTCAGGGTCATCTTGAGCATTTGAAAGATAGTAATCACACTGGATTTTTGCTGTATGGGGGGGAGTGGGTTGAATACTATTTTCAGCCCGAAAAACACCGGATGTCCTCAGAGTTCGATCGATGCCTCTCATTGACAGAGAATTTGCCTTTAATCTGGGTGGTGGGTGAAGGAGAAAATCGCTTTCATGTGATCCATGCCGACTTAATCAAACCCGGTTACCGGGCAGCGGAGTCTCCCGTTTGGCTCAATAGTGACATCGATCGTTGGTTAGGCGAAGACGCCATTCCATCAGCCGTTGCAGAACGTTTACTGTGGAGCCGAACGCTCATGTCGAGTCAGTTAGTGAGGCAAAGTCATGCCAGGTTTCAGCATGATCTATCGCCCACGTTTTGCGGCCATACTTATACAGCGAGGCCTCGGCAAGCGTTATCTCATATTTGTTTGGATACCGGCGCCTTTGTATCGACAGGACTCTTTGATGATGATACCGATGCCGATTTTGGGCTGACTTTGATGGATGTTCAGGCATCTTCCTGGATTTCAGCTTCTTATAGAAGAGATCATCTTGTTCGGGGTGAGTTGAGCCTATTCAACATGCCGAAAAGATGTTGATGCAGATTGTGTGCGTCACAGGGTAATCACAGCCCTTTCAGGTGAGGCGGTGGATTATTCACCGGCTTTGGTGAGAATGGAACTCTAGCAGAAGCGGGGACGCCCCCGGGATCGATTATTGGGCATCATCCGCCGCAGTATCGCAGGGTCTTGTATTCGATCGGAGATAGCTCACTATGCTCCCGGCCGTCAGCTTGAAGGCGGGGGCGATGTCGAAGCCTGCGCTCCTCAGCGCTTTAGCGGTCCATTTATTGCTGGTGTTCAGCAGGTAGTACCGGCCCTCGCCGGCATAGAACTGGCTGTCGCTGTAGATGCCTTTTGATAGTGCGATAACCTGGCCGGCAGCGTCCCGCGCAAAGCTGTTGGCCAGGAATGCCTTAAGGGATCTCAGCCCCGTTTCCGAGATGCAAGTCTCCACCACCTCACTGCCGGAAAAGTATGCGCGCGGTTGGCTCGGTAGGGCAGCGACATGCAGGACGGCGCCCTCCGACCAGAATATGGCCTGCAAAGTCAGACGCGTGGTGACTTCGCGGGCCTGATAGAAATTTTTGTCTCCCCAGCCCACTTCATAATAAGGCGCAGACCCGAAGCGTCGCTTGAGTTCCGGAACGGCGTCATCCAGATGGCGGGCGGGAATGATGAGCCCGGTGTGCCAGCCGTGACTGGCTACAAACACCCGGTTTAAGCGCGCATCGTTTCCATTCTGTTCCGGGTTAACGACATAAGGCTTGCCCGAGCACGCGGTCAGCACCAGTAGCAATAGAACGATGCGCCCGTGGGTCATGTGCCTCGCCGCTGCGCACAACGCTCCCCGTCACTTGGAAGCGGAAGCCGTAACCGCCTTATAGGCAATCCAGGGCAGGGCATCGACAGAGAAGTCAGGTCTATTCATGATACGAGCCCGCAAGATCCATACGATTTGCACGACGATAGCGGTTCAGGTTCTCCATGGGTGGGAAGGCAAATCGGCAAGACCGATTACATCGACTCCGGCCTTTGCCACCTGATGATCGTTTTCCACCGAACTGCCGCTGACGCCGATGGCACCGATCAACACACCGTCCTGATCGACAATCGGCACGCCGCCGGGAAAAGTAATCAGTCCCTGGTTTGAATGTTCGATGCCATACAGCGGGCCGCCCGGCTGCGATAATTGGCCGATTTGCCCGGTATTCATGCCAAAGTAACAGGCGGTCTTGGCTTTTTTGATGGCAATATCGATGCTGCCGACCCAGGCGCCATTCATTCGGGTAAACGCTTTCAAATCGGCGCCGGAATCAACCACGGCGATGCACATTTGTGTACCTAATTTCTTCGCTTCTGCAATCGCTGCGGCGATCGCCTGTTCCGCTTGTTCGTAACTAACATGCATGGCCTTTCTCCAAATTTCCGCTGTAATGTAAGAAATAATGTCTCATTCTGGCTGGGTCTTTATACGGTTTGAATGATGGCTCCGAGCGCATCAGTGCCGATCAATTCATTGGGCAGAAGCTCTTCAAGCCGACCTATCGACTGCAACACACCCACTACAATGACCGACCTGAATGAATTGAGTTCCTGATAATCTCGTGCGCTGGCAAAGGTCACAGTGGCATGTTAATTGAATTTTGTTGAAATATTCCAAGTCAAAAGCTGGAGTGATAGACAAACAGAATCATCGATTCATTAATAAAATTACGCAACCGATGATAGGTTTCAAATCCTTCCCTTCAGAAAAGGCCACCGTAGATGGGAGCGAAATGGTGCGTATGATTCGAAAGGCTCATCTTCTTGTTAAGAAAGTCGGCTTATCAGCAGTTTATGGCTTTAGCCGGATAAATTTGTCTGCAAATAGGCGAGGATTAAGTAAGTCCTTTGAATTTTTAAGACAGAACCGCATCAATTTTACTGAAAAAATGGGGGAATTATGAAGTCTTCTAAGCCATTTTTACCAGGTAAAGCCTTGGCGCTTGACCGACGTACATTTCTGAAACGTGCTGCGGCGGCATTTACCGCGCTGGGAGGTTATTTGCTGGGTCCTCGTTTCAGTCTTGCAAAAGCCTTGGTGATAACCCCCGAAACGCTTCCGGAAAGCGCCGCGCAGTCTGCCGTCCAAACCACAGAGGTTCTCCGCTATCACACTGTGATAGTGGACGAAAACAATAAAATCCTTCCATGGTATACGCCCATCGAGAACGCCTATGATAATTACCTCGATCAACTCTGGACATGGCTGCCTACCGTTCCAAACGGCCCCTCGTCTTCGCTGCCGATGTATTATCTTTACTGTGGATTCCAGCCTGGCAATCCCATAACACCTAACAGCTACGAGAACGATTGGGGCGAACGGATCCCGAACTTCGTCGAGTTCGCTCGATTGTATTATGCCTACACGGGCAACATGGTCCCGCTGGACATTGCCAAGAATCTTGCAGACTATGCTCTCGCCCACGGAATGACCCCGTCGAATTATGCTTGGCCGAATTTTCCTTACGGTGCCGCCAGCGGCGGCGCCACGGAAATCAACGGAGACAACGTGGCGTGGAGCCAGAATGACATTCTGATCGATCTCGGAAGCGATATCGGAATGAGCTTCTACAAGCTTTATCTCTTCTATGGCACTCCCGCCTACCGGACTGCCGCCATCAACGTTGCCGACACCTTGGCAATCAATATCCAACCGGGGAGCGCGACTAATTCGCCGTGGCCCTACGTGGTCAATGCGAGTACGGGAGAGTCCAGATCGCGATACACCTCACACTTCGCCGGAGCGCTCACTCTTTTCGATCTTCTTATCGAGCATGGAGAGCCCAATGCGGCGGCATACACAATAGCCCGACAAACGCTGAAGGACTGGATCCTGCAGTATCCTATGCAGAACGGCAATTGGGTCTGCGGGCACAGCGACGTCCACATTGATGGAAACACTAATTGGAGTAATACCACTAAGAGCAACATGAACCTGTACCTATTGGATAATCCTGACTTCGATCCGAATTTTCAGGCAGACGTGCTGAGACTCTTGCAGTGGACCGAAGATAACTTTGTGAATGTCAATACTAACGATGGACTGTCTGGGCAGTATTTCGGAGCTTCCGTGGTGGCCGAACAATTCGCCTACATGATGCGGATGGGCTATCAGACCTCCCGGCAGGCGGCCGAGTATGCTGGATACTATGCGTTGAGCGGCGATCAGACGTACAAGGACAAAGCTTATCGCGGATTCAACTATTCGATGTATATGATGAAGCCGAGCGGAGAATCATCGGATGGTCCGACCGACAATGTCGGATACTGGTGGGGGGATTGCTATGGGGAAGGCCCCCGCATGTTCTTCTACGGATTCAAGGCGGTTCCAGAATGGGCGCCACCCCGGGAGAATCATATTCTCTATTCGAAGACGGTGCTCAAGAATGTCATCTACACATCAACCAGCGTACAGTACACGGCCACGGATGAGGAGGGAATAGAATATCTACGCCTGGCATTCTTGCCAGCCGCAGTGACAGTGAATGGTGAAACGCTCTCGCTGCGCTCTGACCTGGACGCCGAAGGTTACACGGTAAGGGAGTTGGGAAATGGCGACTATGCGGTAGTTCTTAAAAGGGCGAGGATTGGCGATGTGGTGATTTCCTCAGGCGGCCTGCCCATAACATTTACGATTGCAGCAACAGCAAGCACAGGTGGAGCCATAACTCCCTCGGGAAACATAGTAGTCAATGAGCAGGCAAATCTAAGCTTCTCCATTGCAGCGAACAGTGGATATGCAATTGCAGATGTCAAGGTCGATGAAGTTTCGGTGGGAGCAGTGACCCGCTATACATTCACCAGTGTAACTGCAAACCATACGATAGCAGCCTCATTCAGTGTCATCAACGTGGGCGGTATGATCGGGTATGACGGTCCTGGAACCACAACCGACAATATCAGCGATGCGAAGGGCTGTTACATTAACGCTACACGTTTTCTGGCAACCGCCAATCTCAACGTTACAACCATGAAGGCCAAGGTGCTCGGTATTACCGGCGGATACAAATGTGCCATTTATAGCGACAGTAATGGACGTCCGTGGAATCTACTTAAGGAAAGCACGGAAGTTATTAACCCGACAACTGGATGGCAGACCTTTAATCTACCCTCTGTGCAAAGCATCCAAAATGGTGCTTATTACTGGCTTGCGATTTGGTCGAATGTGAGGAGTAACAACGCAGGGATATATTGTGATAGATCAGGAGCCATAACCCGGTGGACCAACGCGCTAACCTACGGTACTTGGCCAAATCCTATTACAACTGTAAGAGGCAATTCGTATCGGTATTGCATTTATGCAGAAGATGTAGGTTCGGGCTCCAATCCTCCACCCACTCTAGTAACCCCGGCTTCTGCCAGCCCCAATCCGGTAACAGGAACAGCGACCAGTTTAAGCGTACTTGGAGCGGATGATGGTGGCGAAGCGAACCTGAGCTACACGTGGGCAACCACAGGGGCGCCTCCTGCGCCGGTGACCTTCAGTGTCAACGGAACGAATGCAGCGAAAAACACGATTGCAACCTTTACGAAGGCCGGCAGTTACAGCTTCCAGGTCACCATAAAAGATCAGGGGGGCATGGCAGTAACCAACAATGTCGCCGTAATGGTCAACCAGACGTTAACGGCTATTTCTGTTTCTCCGGCAAGTGTAAGCGTGGTAACCGGTGCAACTCAGCAGTTCTCAGCAACGGCCATGGACCAGTTTGCTGCCGCCCTGATAGTGCAGCCGACATTCACCTGGAGCGTAAACGGTGGTGGCACGATCAATAATAACGGTTTATTTTCTGCGGGGAACACAATAGGCGGTCCGTTCACGGTGACAGCAACTAGTAGCGACATCAGCGGGATAGCTAATATCAGAGTGACGGCAGGAATCAGCATTTTGGGAAATAATCTTGTCGGATCCTCTAATGATGTCAGCGGAAGGAATGATCTTAACTGCTGGAGGTTTCAAGCGTCTTCGAGCTTTACTGCCAATACTATGAGAATCAATTTGGCATCTGCAATTACCGGAAGAATGAAATTGGCAATTTATGCTGACAATAATGGCAGTCCTGGCGCCTTATTGATAACGACTAATGAAGTTACCAACCCCGCGTCCGGCTGGGTAGCGTTTACGCTCGCAAGCGGTTATGTCATAACGTCGGGAAGTTACTATTGGTTAGCTGCTTGGGCCAATGTAAATTATACGCCCAAGTGTCAGACGACTGGAGGGACAGCCAGGTACCTTACTAGAACTTATGGCTCCTGGCCTGATCCATTGACTGGAACTCTTGGGCCGTATTCGAATTACGAGAGCATTTATGCCTCTAATGGGTAATGAATTTAACCGCTTTTTTGAGGTTTATTGGGTGTGTTTTGGCATCAGTGCCATGGGGCAAGAGCCACGGCCCTACGGCCGATAAATTGTAGGGTCATCCGCGCAAAAAAACCGCCATCAACGTAAAAGGATTTCTTCGGTGAACGGGTGTAAGAGGCGGTTCTGGTTCCAGCCTCAGGTCTTACAGGATGCTCATGGCGCGTTAAAAATATTGCATAATGGACCGTTTTTGATATGTTTTTTTTCGGGCAGTGATTAGGAGATCAACAATGAGAATAACATATGCAGGAAACCCAACTACGGCAGGTTACGTTTTTGCAAACTTACTGATCCAGTGTCTACTTTTGTAATGGAGATTGTCCATGTCTGATCTGAAAACTTATGCGGTATGGGATGCAGGTACCCGTTGGTGCCATTGGGTCAATGTGCTTTGCGTGATTGGCCTCGCGGCTATTGGTTTGGTAATTCTCAATGACGGCACGCTCGGAGTGACCAATCCCGGCAAAGTGATCCTCAAAACAGTTCACGTATGGATCGGATATGTTTTTGCCTTGAACCTGCTTTGGCGTATGGTGTGGGGTTTTCTGGGTAACCGCTACGCCAGATGGGGCAGGGCACTGCCTGGGGGAAAAGGATACGTTCGGGCTTTGCGTAGCTATGTCGCCTCTCTCCGCGCGGGACGCCCGCAACAGTATCTTGGACACAACCCGATGGGGCGTCTGAGCGTGGCCGTGTTGTTTCTCCTTATTTTCAGTCAGGCGATCACCGGCCTAGCCCTGGCTGGTACCGACCTTTTTTACCCGCCTATCGGGCAGTGGATCGCGCAATGGGTGGCTGCGCCTGATGTTGCTCCGGGTTCGTTGCAGCCCTATGCGCCCGAAATGTATGACCCGGCAGCCTATGAGAGCATGCGTAGTTTCCGCAAGCCGATTGTTTCAGTCCATCTATACAGTTTTTACGCACTGATTGTTATGGTGGTCGTGCATGTGACAGCAGTCATCGTCACCGAGCTACGAGAAGAGGGGAATATCATTTCTGCGATGTTCACCGGCCGAAAGAGTATGAAGGGACTGCCCGTAGATGCAGAACGCAGCGGCCATGACTGACGTGTAGTTGTTCAAACCTAATCTGACCGTTACTGATTTTTTAGAAGCATCTGTCAAATTAGGGTTAAAGCTTGCCAGGTGATCAAAATTTTAAAGCCTACTGGCCTGCCGCTTTGCTGCTAGCTTCCATATAGGCAATAAGGGCTTCCACATCGGCATCGCTGAGCCTTAGGTTAGGCATCAATATTTTTTTGTAGCGATTGTAGAGCTCAAGTGCAATAGGATCTTGCTCGGCGAGTAATTTATCCGGTGCCTTCAGCCAGCGGGTAAGCCATGCCCTATCGCGCTGTTTCGTTACATTCAACAGGCCGGGTCCCAAGCCCTCCTGATCATCAAGGCTATGGCAAGCGTCACAACGGGAGCGAAAGAGGTCTTCGCCCTTGCTGATCCTGGGAATTTGCTGTGCCTTTGCATAGCTGGCGAGTTCTGTTTTCCGGTCCGTCTTGGCATGGCTCAAGGAGCGGCCCAGAAGCCATGCCAGGACCTTCGGTTCGTCGAAAGGGGAGCGCTTTATCCATTGCCCCGTGCTCTCGTTGCCGACGAGAAAACTGGTGTTATGTTCGCCGAGCTTTCCGGCTTCGACGCCATCCCTGAACAATCCCAATTTTTTGCGCAGCAGCGTGGTATCGGCTTTGCTTCCCGTCAGAAAGCTCCAGCCGGAATCGGAACCGATCCTGAATCTTTCTGCATACGTTTTGAGCACCTTGGGAGTATCGTGCTCCGGATCAATGCTGATCGAGTAAAAGAATATATCCTTCCCCATGCGATCCGCCAGCAACTTGTATACCTGGCGCAAACTCGCTGTTTCCAGCGGGCAAGTATCGCCGCACTGGGTATAGATGAAATTGATCGCGACCACCTTGCCTTTGATCAGGTCATCATAAAAGCGAACGGTTTTGCCATCCTGATTGACCAATTCAATATTAGGGAAATAGGCTTCTCCCCAGGGCGAGCTCTGGGAGGCAGCCCAGGCCGGGCTGCCTCCCAGAGTCAACACAACACCCATGAATACAGTGCAGAAGAACAACTTTGTCAAATTGCCATCGGTGCAATGCGTTTTCATCATTGTTCTCCTGTGTCCTGGCTATTTAGGTAAAACAAACGATTTCTTTGCCGCCAAATCGCCTGTCTTGGCGGTTGGCAAATAAACGCTAGGATCGTATTTTACGCCATCCCAGTCCGGCATGGGGGTAGGGATGGCTACCGTTTGATTGGGATGTTCAGCATCCCAGCGGAGCAACATCGCCTTATCTTCATGCTGGGTATTGTGACAATGTTCGACATAAGTGCCGGCAAACTCCCTGAAACGAATAGCCATATCGACACTCTCCGTACTGTCCGGCAGCGATCCTACCCGATAAACGTCCTTGCGGGCATATTTTTCCCAGGGTGGTGGGGTTTTTCCGCCACGGTAAAGAATTTGCCCTTCTTCAAAGTGCACATGTACCGGATGACTCCAGCCTTTGCCCCCGAGCTTGATATGCCATATCTCCGTTTTTCCAATGGTTGGAGCCGCCGAAACCCGATGGGTATCCGCAGCCAGGCCGCTGCCGCCATCGGTTTTAATCGTCCATGGCACTAAATCGGTGCCGTTGGATTTGCCAAAGTCGAAAGTTCTTTGCACGGCATTTTGTAATTCCGCTGTCGAAGGTTTGTTCAATGGAATCATCTGTTTCTTGCCTTCCACATAATCGGCAGGGTTCATGCTCAAATCCGCACCGTTGTAGGCCTGCACACGAAACTCGAGGAACTTGCCCACGCCAGGATCACCGTTCCCTTTATCCACCAGCGCCTGATATTTTGCTGGATCCAGCGCATCGGACAAGGCGATGACTTTATTAGGGCCTAAACCGTCTTTATGTTCGAGCAAATTCACCAGATACACACTTTTGCCTTCCATGCCCTTAAAATCGACAATCATATCGTAGCGTTCGGCTATGCCTTGCTCGGGCCAGGCGCCCTGGGCAGAAGCTGAATTGGGAAACGGTACGGCATGTTGCATGATATTGCCGTCGTTGGCGATCATCCAGGACGGGACGATCTTGCCGGTTTGGTCCACGATGGCTATTTTGTAATAACGCGAAACGCTGCCGTTCAGAATGCGGAAACGGTAACGGCGGGCGCGGACGTCAACATAAGGCTTGTAAATCCAGTTGACGGTAATGCGGTCACCCAGGTAACCGTCGGTATTAAAGATATTGAATTTAAGCTGACCGTTTTGATCCCACGCCTTGTCGGCAACGACGAGGTTCATGTCATAATCGCGGTTGCCCCAATCGAGTCCTGAGCCGCTAGGGAAACACAGATTCGCATTATCGGGGTTGGCGTAATGGCAGGCCCAGCCGGGTTTATCATCTACGCCATTGGTTGCTTCCTCCATGTTGGCGGGTTCTCTGCCGCGATCGATTGCGCTGTAGTAATTCATCATCGCCGCATTGCCCTTGTAGACATTCTGCGCCGTGTAATCCAGCATGTGGTCATGAAACCAATGGGTGCTCATGGTTTCATGCCAATCGCCACGAACTGGCGTGATCCCCCCCTGACCATCGGGCGCGCCTGTTCTGGCATCCGTCGCTCCGATATTGATGCTGTCGTAGCCGGCCAGCGCCATCGGCCAATGGTAATCATAGAACTGGCCCGGGTAAAAGTAGGCGTGCATGAAGCCGTCGCTTTCGGCCGGATTATGGCCGTTATGCTCGTGGGTGCTGATCGTGTTCTTGCCAAAGCCGTTGTTGGCCGCAATATCGATGGGCAGGGCGTTGTAATGGCGGAACAAAATGGATTCCCCATAGCACGCCATCAGCAGTTTGGGCGGCAGGGTGCCGTCAAATGTCCATACTGAATTGGTACTTTGTGTGGGCAGATTAGGGTGTATCTTTATTTCTAGGCCTTTGCTACCCGGCTCACCATCACCATCTGCATCCAGATAGTAAAGGCCGCCCGGAGCAAATTCCCCCACCTGATAGTTGTGCAACTGCATGTTGTCACGAAGACCGCCATTGACACGCGCACCGGTCATCGCGCTTTGGAACCACGCCAGGTTATTGTCTTTTTTGGAGTCGGTGAAAAACTCGCCCCACCGTTGATGGGCAAAATCTTCACCGCCCGGGCGCCCATCGGCGTATGTTGGAAGACCAGCCAGCCAATCGACACACGTCCTTACTTGAGCCTCCCATGGATTAGGCGTCGAAATATCGACTCCCGCATCGGTCTTATCCGATCTTCGTGTGGGAACCGAATTGAGGCCTGCCTTAAGAAAGCTGTCCAGGGCCTGACCGGCCGGCGTATCCTGGCAGCCCGTGGGAGATGGCAAAGACGACGCTGAAGGTGCGGAGTCAGACATCTTATTAAGCCCGAATTCCTCAAACAGTACCAACTTGGCGGTAAATGGCGTCGCACACGAACCATTAATGCACAGCGGACTGGGCACGGGCACGGGTTCGAGGGCGGGAGGAATGATGTTTTCGGTCGGGATGTTGAATACCGCGTGGGCCAAGTTCGTCCCGCCGACATAGCACGATATAACTGCGGTTACGAAAAGCAGAGGGTCGAGTAAAAAGTTACGCCGATCGGTGTCGGCGGCCAGGCGGGTTTCGAATAAACCGCGCTGCCTTTGGCTGACATTATCCTGCCCCTTACAGCGGGCTACCGCCATGCTGGAGGCCGGTTTGTCGGCCGTCATCGCGGGCGCGCTTCGATTAATTGAATCAGGTGGATTGAGTCCGGGATTCTGAGGTTTTCCGGTCATATTCCTATCTTGTTTTTTAGCGTTGTCCCAATGGCTCAAGTAAGTCGTCCAGTTCATGATTTTTTCTCCTCTTCAGTTTTCCAATATCTGCACAAGCTATTGAGCGTGCAAAATTCTTTATTCGTTTGTTGTCACCAGTACTGTGGTATTTAACAGGGGAAAGCATTCATCATTTATATTGATGAAATTGGCTTTGTTGTTAGCAGAGCATCGGACTTGAACTTATGGGGTGTTCTAGGAAAATTAACCCAATAATGCCCACGACGTCTCCTGCATAAAAACTATCGCAATAGTTGTGCCATTTTTTTAAGTTAATGATTTGTAATAAATAATATTTGTTATTCGGGTTGGCAATGGTTTTCGGGAAAGGCATCTGTAAGGATTGGTATACAGCGAATGACAAAGAAGGCGGTGGCACGCCTTGTGGAAAGGGATTGCATCTGGGCGCAGGCGCCCGTTCAAGCGTGAGATCGGAACAGATGAAGGCCCCTTAAACTGGCGTATAAAGCAATTTCGCAGGCGGAGGCCAGGTTTATCGTTTGAATTTCGGCAAGATGGCGATCGTTTTGAACCCGGCAGGCGCGGCATCTCGGGATGAAAAAGCGCAAATCGATGGTGTAACGCAGTTAAGAGGATTGATACGCAGGCTAGTGTCTAACTTGCCAAAATATCGGCTAAAAATAGATTAATTCTTTTAAAAATCAATAACTTTTAGACTTAAGTTGATTAATTACATGGGTATGTATCTGCGGCGCAGCCGCGGTGCCGCGACTATCTACTGGGTGAGGCTGGAATAATGCGGACTTCCCTTGATCCGATATGCCGATTCGGGCCGTAAGAGAGCGGGGGCTGCAACCCGGTGTCGAAGCGATCAGTCTGTTCCAGCGCAGTGATCAGCTTTTTCCGGCTTAATGCCCTGCCTGTCTTTTGCAGTCCTTCCATTAACAGTCTGGCCGCACTGTAGGCGACGGCTTGTGCCGTCAGATGGTGGGTGGCGAGCTTGTGTCGTTTAATCAGCCGGAAAAACTCA
>Ga0208269_100472_pt1 | contig 18434 bp, 21 predicted proteins | sample LakWasMe88_LOW11_2_FD_183912 | JGI IMG/M metagenome (GOLD analysis project Ga0208269, IMG submission 183912) | Freshwater sediment methanotrophic microbial communities from Lake Washington under simulated oxygen tension - Sediment Metagenome... | ecosystem: Environmental > Aquatic > Freshwater >...
GACCGAGGTAACCGTCAAGGGTAGTCACTATATCCAGGAGACCAACCCCGATGAAGTGGGGACGGCAATTGCCGATTTCGTTCGTCGTGTGCGCGGCTAGACCGTACTTCGCTTCGCCGTGACGTCACGGTGAGCGGGGCGCTTGCCGGATACCCGCGCCGACGGTGTCACTTCCTGATATGAGTGACCAATGCTGGCTTGACGATCAATGACAGCTCCCGTTACAAGCTGTCGGTTGATAACGGTGGGGGGTGCGGCTGCTTTCAGCCTCAAGCAGCCATTGTTCGCCATCAGACTTAAACCGAATCATGGCCTATGCCGCCTTTTCAGGGTGCTCTCCAAGGCCTTCAGATCCGCCTCGTCCTGCTGATCTGCGGCGATGGCCTCCTGCCTTTTACGGTCTTGGTCGAACCGAAGGTAAAGCTCATCCGGGTTCTTCAGCCGGTCATCGTCCATCACAAAGCCCTTGATCAGGTACTCGTTCAGAACGGTGGAAGCCCAGCGGCGAAACTGCACCCCACGCGCCGATCGCACGCGGTAGCCGACGGCCAGGATGGCGTCGAGGTTGTAAAGCAGTGTCAGGTAGCGCTTACCGTCGGCAGCAGTTGTCAAGCACTCCTTGACAACTGAATCCGCGTCCAGTTCTCCATCTTCGAAGATGTTCTTCAGATGCAGGGATACGTTCTGCTTGGTGGCATCAAACAGCTCTGCCATCTCCAACTGCGTGAGCCAGGCGGTCTGATCATGAGCCCACAGCTTGATCTGGCTGCGGCCATCTTCGGTCGTGTCGAGAATGCAGAGGCCCTAACCAATTTTGCGTTTGAGCAGCGCGAGCGCTTCATCTTGAAGGGGCGGCGCACCTATCCCGAGGTGGTCGACAGCAGCTACATGTAGGCTTTGTCAGAGGATAGGCGTCGGACGCTGACGCGCTCAGCAAGTCCCCACCGGCCCCTTCTCAAATGAACGCGTCAGCTCACAGGCCCAGATCACTGAGGCCGGGATGATCGTCGGGGCGACGGCCAAGCGGCCAATGGAACTTACGGTCCGACTCTTTGATGGGCATGTCATTGATGCAGGCGTAGCGACGGCGCATGAGCCCGTCAGCTTCGAATTCCCAGTTCTCGTTGCCGTACGACCGATACCAGTTCCCAGCATCGTCATGCCACTCGTAGGCATACCGAACGGCGATGCGATTGCCTTCGAACGCCCACAGCTCCTTGATGAGTCTGTAATCGAGCTCCTTGTTCCACTTGCGCTCAAGGAAAGCTTGGGCCTCGGCCCGGTTGTTGGCGAACTCGGCGCGGTTGCGCCACTTGGTATCCAGGGTGTATGCCGTTGCGACCTTGGCGGCGTCGCGCGAGTTCCAGCCGTCTTCAGCCAAACGGACCTTCTGAATGGCCGTTTCACGTGTGAACGGGGGCAGTGGGGGACGAGTTTCCATGGTGAGACCTCCAATTGGTATGTAGAACAATCTGTCTACCCAGTCGATGTTAGTCAATGTAGTACGACCTGTCTACAATCCGTAGCATGAAATCTGAAAAAGAATCTCAAGACCAGCTGCCTTCGCGCGAGCGCATCCTGGTCGCGGCCCACGCGCTCTTCTACAAGGAGGGCATACGGGCGACGGGTATCGACAAGATCATCGAACAGGCGCCAGTCAGCAAGCTCACCTTCTATCGCCAATACGCGAGCAAAGACGATTTGATTCGGGCCTACCTCGACTTTCGTCACGAGAAGTGGATCTCCTGGTTTCAAACAAGCCTGGAGCAGGCCAGAGGTGCCGGTTTGTTGCCCGTGGACGCCCTCGTGACCACGTTGAGGGATTGGTTCAGCAGCCCCGACTTCAGGGGGTGCGCGTTTCTGAATGCGGCTGCTGAGCTGGGATCGTCAGACCCGAAAATTTTGGAGACGGTGCGTCAACACAAGCAGGACATGTCGTCTGTGTTGGACAAGGTCTTTGATGGCGATGCCGTGTCCGTGGGGCGCTTGCTGGCTTTGGTGGTCGACGGTGCCATCGTCCATGCCCAGATGGGCCAGCCAATCGACGAGGTGATGGAGAACTTCAAGGCGTCGGTTGAAGGGATCTTGCTCAGGAGCTCTCGCTGACAGCCTCTGGGTCTGTTTGGAAGGCCCTGCGATTTTCGGTGCTTCGGGCAGCCTGCATGGCTTCGGTGATACCGGGAAGGTGAAGCGCAGCGGGTCTTGAAGAGGCCGGGTGACGTGTTGTGACACCCCGGTCGAGGTGCCGTTGCTGGCGAGTTGACTCCCCAAGCCCGTGTCAGCGAGCGTCGCCGCTGTCGGAAAGCGCAGCGTTTCGCCACTCTCGCGACGTCAGCCCACATTGGGCCTTGAACGCACGCGAGAGCGCGGCTTCGCTGCCGTAACCGACATCGATGGCGATGGCCTTCATCTGCCGGCCCTGGCGCAATGCCTGCTGTGCCAGCCTGATGCGCCATGCCTGCAGATACGCGCCGGGCGTACAGCCGACGGTTTTGCGAAAACTGTCAGCAAACGCGGTACGCGACATCACCGAGATGCCAGCGAGCGCTTCCAACGACCATTCATGCCCCGGACGCTCGTGCATCGCCACCAGTGCCTTGCGAAGGCGGGGATGGGACAAACCAGCCATCAAGCCTCCGTTGACCTGCCCGGTCTCCATCAGGTGCCGCAACACCTGGATCAACACGACTTCGAACAGACTGTCGATCAGCACCTGCCGACCGCAGTTGTGGCCGAACGCCTCGTCGAACAGCAGGGTCAGAACTTGGTCGGCGCCGTCGATGTCGGCCAGTGCGATGCAAATGACGTCAGGCAATGCACTCGACACAGGATTGGAGTCTCCGCCGTCGAATTGGAGTTCCGCACAGACCAAGACCGCTCCGCACTGGGCATCGGTGACAAAGCGCCTTGAGGTCGGGCGGGGATAAAGCAGCAGACTGGGAACACTGACCCGCTGCGGAGCACGCCCGGGGTAGATCACCTCCAGCTCGCCGCTGCGGATGAGATGTATCTGACCTCCTCCCTGCTGGGTTGGGAACTCAGTGATGCCACACAAAGCGCCCGAATGGAACATGCGTGTTCGCACCGGGAAATGGTTCAGCAACGAACCCAGGCGGTCAGTGCATTCGTCCATCAGAAATGTACTCCAAATCAATTTGTCAGTACTTTACATCACCTTAAGTACAAGCCCAAGCCATAAAGTTGCTCCTGCCGTTTGGCAACTCTGACCACTCAACTTTCAAGCCGTTTACTCAAGGAATAGCCCTATGAAATTCGCACACAAAATCGTTGCCGCGTCCGCTCTGGCATTGGCGTCCACGCTGTCTTTGGCAGCAGGGAGTCCCGGTGTCGAACACAGCACCCAGGCCTTCCTCGAAACCTTGGCAAAAGGCGGTGGCCAGCCTCTGGAGACGCTGTCGCCTGCCGATGCCAGACAGGTGCTTGTGGGCGCCCAAAAAGGAGCGAAGCTGCCGGCGGCCGAGGTCAGCGAGAAGACGATTGCCGTCGACGGCAAGTCGGTGGTGCTGAACATCGTCCGCCCAGCAGGCGCCAAGGGCGTGCTGCCTGCGTTCGTCTTCGTGCACGGCGGAGGCTGGATCCTGGGTGACTTCCCGACACACGAGCGCTTCGTTCGCGATCTGGTGGCCGACTCCGGTGCAGTGGGGGTCTTCGTGAACTACACCCCTTCGCCTGAGGCACGCTATCCGGTGGCCATCAATGAAATCTACGCCGCCACCCAATGGGTGGCCGACAACGGCGCACAGATCAACGTGGATGGAAATCGGCTGGCCATTGTGGGCAACAGCGTCGGCGGCAACATGGCGACGGTCGTGGCCCTCATGGCGAAGGCCAAAGGAGCGCCCACGCTGCGTTCGCAGGTGCTGTTCTGGCCGGTCACCCATGCCAATTTCGAGAACGCGTCTTACGACGAATTCGCCAACGGCCACTTTCTGACCAAGGGGATGATGAAGTGGTTCTGGGATGCCTACACGACCGATCCGAAGCAGCGCCAGGAAATCTATGCTTCGCCGCTGCTGGCAGCGCCAGAGCAGCTCAAAGGCCTTCCGCCGACTCTGATCCAGACGGCCGAAAAAGATGTCCTGCGCGATGAGGGCGAAGCTTATGCACGCAAGCTCGATGCTGCCGGCGTCAGTGTGGTTGCCACCCGCTACAACGGCATGATTCACGATTTCGGCTTGCTCAACGTGCTGGCCGATGTGCCGGCCACCCGTGCCGCCCTACATCAAGCCAGTGAAGAGCTGAAGGCGCGTCTTCGCTGAGCGAAGTGGCGGCGCCCGCACAGACCTTGACTGTGTTGGGTTTGGGCGCAGCTACTGACCTTGCCGCGCCCCCCGCGATTTGAACCGCCGAGGATTCCTCGGTGGTTCGCCCCCTCGCCAACACTTCGCCACCCACCAAACCTTCCACCCCCCTCCCCCACCCAAACTCCTGGTCATCACCAACCCACCCAGGCGTTTGCACATGACCCTCACCTGCTTCATCCGTTACGAGATCGACCCATTCAAAAAAGACCTGTTCAAGGCCTATGCCGACAACTGGGCACGCATCATTCCGCGCCTGGGCGGGCATTTGCTGGGCTATTTTTTGCCGCATGAGGGCAGCAATGTCGAGGCCTGGGGGCTGATCTCTTTCAACAGCCTGGCGGCCTATGAGGCCTATCGGCAACGCTTGCGTGAAGACGCTGAGGCCGTGGCCAATTTTGCGTTTGCGCAGCGCGAGCGCTTCATCTTGAAAGAGGAGCGCACCTTTCCCGAGGTGGTTGACAGCAGCTACCTGCGGGCGCCCACGGGGTGGGTGGAGGGGGCGGCATGATCGCGGTGATTTTCGAGGTACGGCCGCGGCCAGGGCTGGCAGCGCGTTACTTCGAGATCGCGGCGGCGCTGCGCGAGCAGCTTGAGCGCATCGATGGCTTTGTGTCGGTGGCGCGCTACCAAAGCCTTTCCGACCCAGGCCAGTATCTGTCGCTGAGCTTCTGGCGCGACGAGGCGGCCGTGCAGGCCTGGCGCCAGCACGCCGAGCACCGGGCGGGGCAGGCCGAGGGGCGCGCTGCGGTGTTTGCCGACTACCGCATCCGGGTGGCGCAGGTGCTGCGAGACTACACTTTGAGCCAGCGCAACGAGGCCCCGGCAGACGCCAACGCGGCGCTGCTGCCCCCGCCCAGCCACCAGCCCCCTGCCCCAACGCCATGAACGCAACGCCCTTTGAGCCTCGCCTGGCCAGTGTGGCCGCCATCATTGCCGACGCCACCCGGGCGCGCATGCTGTGCTATTTGCTGGCGGGTGACTACGCCAGCGCGGGCGAACTGGCCCGGGCGGCCTCGGTCTCGCCCGCCACCGCCAGCGGGCACCTGGGCAAGCTGCTGGAGGCTGATCTGATCGTGTGCGAGCAGCGCGGGCGGCACCGGTACTTTCGGCTGAAAGACGACGAGGTGGCCCATGCCCTGGAGGCCATGGCCCTGATCGCCGAGCGCCACACCCACCAGGCCACCTGGGCCAACCCCGCGCGCCAGCGCCTGCGCTTTGCCCGCTGTTGCTATGGGCACCTGGCGGGGCAGCTGGGGGTGGCCCTGTTTTCTGAACTGTTGGCCAGGCAATGGTTGGCGCCGGTGGAGGATACCTACCACCTCACGGCCCCAGGGCGGGATGGGCTGGGGGCGCTTGGTTTTGAGGTGGCAGGCTTGGCCAAGGCCCAGGCCACCGGCCGCCCGCGCCTGGCCTACCGCTGCCTGGATTGGTCAGAGCGGCGCGACCACCTGGCCGGCCTGCTGCCCAAGGCCTTGCTGGCGCAATGCCTCGACAAGGGCTGGCTGCGCCGCCACACCGGCGAGCGGGCCTTGCAGGTCACGCCGCTGGGGCGGCAGCACCTTGCGGATCTGCTGCCGCTGGTGAACGCGCTCTGAGGGGCTTTGAGAGGCTTTGGTGCAGCCTCTGAGGGGGGTCGGCAAACGGCGGCTTGCAGCTCTGCTGCTGCTCCCCAATTCCTGATCTTGGCCCTTGCACGCTCTCCAAATTGAGCTGTATATTTATACAGTTCAATTTGAACAAACAACATTCAAGGAGCCCCCCATGATCGACCACATGACCTTCCGCGTGACCGATATCGCGCGTGCCAAGGCGTTTTACAGCGCCGCCCTCGCCCCTTTGGGCTACAGCCTGAGTTTTGAGGGCAACTTTGGCATGAACATCCTGGGCTTTGCCTACCCCGATGCCGCCGAGCCTGATGGCAAGAAGGCCGATGTGTGGTTCATCGACGGCCCGTCGCCCTACGGCGGCGCCCCCGCCACCACGGGCTGCCACCTCGCCTGGCGGGCGGCCAACCGCGCCCAGGTCGATGCCTTCTACCACGCCGCCCTGGCCGCTGGTGGGCGCGACAACGGCGCCCCGGGCCTGCGCCCCGACTACCACCCCCACTACTACGGCGCCTTTGTGATCGACCCCGAGGGCAACAACATCGAGGCGGTTTGCCATCTGGCTGAGTGAGCGCATGCCGCCGGCGGTGCTTTGTGCAGCGCAGGCTATAGCGCGAAGGTCAGCCCGCTTGAGAGTGCCGAAGGGTGTGGAATGAAGGTTGCGTTCGAGTTGGACAAAGCCAGAAGTGGTAGCTACCATCGATATCCATCAAATGGAGGGTGACGCCATGGACATCGCACGTCTTTTCCAATCTGGCCGCAGCCAAGCCGTGCGGCTGCCCAAGGAGTACCGTTTCAAGGGCACGGAGGTGGTGGTGAAACACTTTGGCAACGGCGTGCTGCTGCTGCCCACAGACAACCCTTGGCAAACACTGCAGGCGGGCCTGGACGCATTTGAACCCGGCTTTGTGCTCGCGCGCGAGCAGCCTGATGCCGAGCAGCGGGATGAGATCAACCCATGATCCTGCTCGACACCAACATCTGCATCTACATCATCAACGCCAAGCCCCCCGCCGTGCTGGCGCGATTTCAGCAGTACCGCATGGGCGATGTGGGCCTGTGCAGTGTGGTGGCCGCCGAACTGGCATTTGGCGTGGCCAAAAGCGGATCAGCACGCAACCGTCAGGCACTGGAGATGTTTCTGGCTCCACTGAGCATCCTGCCGTTTGATGATGCCGCCGCTTGGGCCTACGGCGATCTCCGCGCCGACCTGGAGCGCCGCGGCACCCCGATTGGCGCGCTCGACACCCTGATTGCCGCGCACGCCCTGAGTCAGAAGGCCCGGCTGGTCACCAACAACACCCGTGAGTTCGCCAAGGTGCCCGGCCTGCAGCTGGACAACTGGGCCGCTGCGACTTGATGTTCAGGCTGCATGGGAGCCTGCCGATCGCTGGACCCATGCCTCTCCAGCCTTGAGTGCTCAGCCGCACAGAGCCACGCTTTGTGTTGGAGCACTGAACAACGCCCCCGGCAGCGTCTCCATCGCTAACCCTGGGGCACCCACGCCAAGTGGGTTGGCCCGTGGGCTGAATCAATAAACCAGGCCTCAACCCAGCCGTTCATACAAGGTAGCCCGCGAGATCCCCAGCAGCCGGGCCGCAGCCACCTTGTTACCCCCGGTGGCCTGCAGGGCCTGGGCGATGGCCTGGCGTTCGAGCTGGGCCACCTGCTCGGCCAGCGGGCGCAGGCTGGCGGCTGGGGCGCCGTGCCCCTCGGCCTGGGAGGCTGCGGCACCCAGGGCGGGCAAATTGAGGGGTGCGCTTGAAACCGGCGACAGGCTGGCCGCGGCCGGGTGCACCGGGGTCAGGCCCGAGTCCTGCAGCACGCGGCTGAGCAGCGCCAGGTCCAGCGGGCCGCCCTCGCTGCGCAGGGCCGCCTGCTCCAGCACGTTGCGCAGCTCGCGGATGTTGCCGCGCCAGGGCTGGGCCTGCAGCAGGGCCAGGGCCTGGGGCGTGAGCTCGGGCGGCGGGCTGCCGTTGCGCAGCGCCATGTCTTCGCCCAGCACCTCGACCAGGGCCACGATGTCGCTGGCGCGCTCGCGCAGTGGCGGCACGCGGATGGGCAGCACGCCAATGCGGTAGTACAGGTCTTCGCGAAACCGGCCCTCGCGCACCAGGGCCAGCAGATCGCGCGAGGTGGCGGCGATCACCCGGGCATCGAAGGGCAGCAGGCGGTTGGAGCCCAGGGGCTCGATCTCGCCCTCTTGCAAGGCGCGCAAAAGCTTGGCCTGCAGGTTCAGGGGCATGTCACCGATTTCGTCGAGGAACAGGGTGCCGCCATCGGCCAGACGGAACTTGCCATCGCGCCCCTTGCGGTCGGCGCCGGTGTAGGCGCCGGGGGCCACGCCGAAGAACTCGGCCTCCAGCAGGGTGTCGGGCACGGCGGCGATGTTCACGCTCACAAAGGGCCCGCTGGCGCGCGACGAAGCGGCATGCACGGCGTGCGCCAGCAGCTCCTTGCCGGTGCCGGTCTCGCCCAGCAGCAGCACCGGGCTGGCCGACTGGGCGGCGCGGCGCGCCTGGCGCTTGACCTCGACCGCGGCCGGGCTGGTGCCCACAAAGCTGGCAAAGGTGTATTTGGCGCGGCGTTCGCCATCGGGGGCGCTGAGCTGGCGCTTGCGCTGCACCGCCAGCTCGCGGCGGGCATCGTCCAGGTCTTGCTGCAGACGGGCAAACTTGCTGATCAGGGGCTTGAGCGTGGTCTCGGGGTGGTCGAACAGCACGATGCCGATGGCCCCGATCACCCCACCCGCGTCGTCGCGCAACGGAAGGCGGCTGACCACAAAGGTGCCGGCCTTGTTGGTCAGCAGGTCGATCAGGATCGGCTCGCCGGTTTCCAGCACACGCCGCATCTGGGTGTTGTGGATCACGTCCTCGACCCGGTGGCCCAGAAACTGGTCGATCGACGAAAAGCCCAGGGCCGGCAGAAAGCGCCGGTACCCCTCGTTGACCCACACGATGCAGCCACGGCGGTCCACCAGGAACATGCCCTGGCTGATGCTCGAAAACAAATGGAACATCGACTGCGCCGCCAGGGCCAGGATGCTGTCGCCGTCCAGCGGCAAGGCATCCGGCACGGCATCGGTGGATGCGGATGCGGATACAGACGCAGGCGCCGGGTCGGTGATGGCCCCGGCAGGGTCGGAATGGGAGGGCGCAGGCATGGCGAGATGGTAGCGCGGCAAGGCGCGCGCCTACCGTTGGTCAGCACGAGCCGCCGCAGGTCACAACAGGCCGGACTTGATCAGCGTGAGGCGCAGGCTGCTGAACTCTTCGTCCACAAACTGGCTGAAGGCCTCGCCGGTGAGCAGGGCTGGGGTCCAGCGGTGCTTGTCGAGCAGCTCCTGCCAGCTGCGGTGCCGGGTGGCGGTCACGATCTGCTCGATCAGGCCCTGGCGCTGCTCGGGCGTGATGCCGGGGGCGCCATACAGGCCCCGCCAGTTGCCGATCTCCACGGGCAGGCCCAGCTCTTTGAGGGTGGGCACCTCCAGCCCTTTGAGGCGCTGCGGCGAGGTGACGGCAATGGCGCGCATGCGCCCGCTCTGGATGGACTCGGCAAACTCGCTGTAGCCACTGCCCCCCACCGTGATATTGCCCCCCAGTACGGCGGCCGTGGCCTCGCCGCCACCGCGAAAGGGCAAGAATTGCAGGCGGGCCGGATCCACGCCCACGGCGCGGGCGATCAAGGCCGCGGCAATGTGCTCGGTCGAGCCGCGCGAGCCGCCCCCCCACTTCACACTGGCCGGGTCTTTCTGCAACTGGGCCAGCAGCTCATTCATGGATTTGAAGGGCGAATTGGCCGGCAGCACGAACACGTTGTATTCGGTGGCCAGGCGCGCCAGCGGTGTGGCCTGCGACAGCGACACAGGCGGCTTGGTCGTGATGATGCCGCCCAGCATGACCGAACCCATCATCAACAGCGCCTGCGGGTCGCCTTTGCGGCTGTTGACGAACTGGGCCAGACCGATGGCGCCCGCCGCCCCACCCTTGTTGTCGTACTGCACGGACGAGGCACCGCCGCTGTCCAGCAAGGCCTTGCCGAAGGCCCGGGCGGTGGTGTCCCAGCCCCCGCCAGGGTTGGCGGGCACCAGGATGCGCAGGCTGCCCGCCGACTGGGCCGCACCCGCAGCCACGCTGCCGCCCAGGGCCAGGCCCGGCAGTGATCGGATGAAGAGGCTTCGACGCATCATGTGGTTTCCCGTTCAGTCGTGGCAGGGCCGATGCTCCCGGCAGCTTGCCGGTGAGCATTGTGCCCCGCCTCGAACGGGAAACGGCGCCCCCGGGCCGTGCCAGGGGGGAAGCCAGGTCGATCAGAAGGTGTGTCGGATACCGAACTCGTAGCCCGTGCTGCTGCCGCCGGCGCGCGTCACGCCCTGGCCCAGATCAAAGGCCGTGCCGTTGTTCTTGTTGCTGATGCGGGCGTAATGGCCATACACCGCCGTGCGCTTGGACAGGTTGTGCACATAGCCCAGGGCCAGGTGGTTGGCGTCATTGGCCACGCCCTTGGCGCTCAGGGTCGAGTAGGCAAGGCGGATCTGGCCCGCGCCCACCGGCACGTGGGCACCGATCAGCTTGGTGCTGGTCTTGGTGGTGGCGGTCACGTTCTCACCCCACAGCGCCATGGCCTTGACCGGGCCGAAGTCGTAGCTGGCGCCCAGGTTGTTCTGCTTGTAGTTGCCGATGGCCACGTTCTGCGTGCGGGTGGTGGCCACGGCGATGTTGACCGGGCCCTCGTCGTAGCCCAGGCGCAGGCCGGTCACGTTGCCGTCGTCGCTCTTGGCGCCGGCGGTGGAGGGGTTGTTGCCGAAGGCCACCATGGCCTGGCCATAGAAGCCGCCCAGCTTGGGCAGAAAGTAGCCCACCGAGTTGGAGGCGCGCACATGGGTGATGCGGGCCGCGCTGGGCACGGGGTAGAACAGGAAGCCGGTGGAGCCGATGCCGTTGGTGCCGAAGGGGCTGAAGGCGGAGAGGTTCCAGAAACCGGGCGTGTAGTCGCGGCCCAGGCGCAGCTCGCCGAGCTGGTTGCTCAGGCTGACGGTGGAGCGGCGGCCGAACACCAAACCGCCGCTGCCGGCCGTGCCGCCAGGCTGGTTGGTGGTGCTGGTGGTGCCGGCCGAGCCGTCGGTGGGGTTCAGACCAGCTTCAAGCCAGAAGCTGGCTTTCAGGCCGGCGCCCAGGTCTTCCGTGCCACGAAAGCCGAGTCGGCTGGACAGGTTGCCGTCGGTGTTGGCCTTGCTGATGGAGCCGTTGCCATCGCTGTTCACACGCAGGTAACCGGAGTCCAGCAGGCCGAAGATCTCGACCGATTGGGCGCTGACGCCGGTGGTGGCCAACAGGCCGGCGGCCGCCAGGGCCAGGGATGTTTTGTTCATTTCAAATGTCTCCTATGGGGCAATGCGTCTTGGAGGACTGCCGCGCGATCGTAGAAATCAGACCTGTCAATCGGCTGTCGAAGCGCAAGCCGGCCACTGTTTATGATCGTCCCCCGGACCAGAAAGACCTGGCCTGCCCCCAACCGGTGCCCGCATGCAACTCCTGCTGATCGAAGACGACCGCTCCATGCAGACCGCCTTGCAGCGCGCGCTGTCGCGGCATGGCATCGAGGTCAGCATCTGCGCCGACGGCGCGGCCGCGCTGGAGATGTGGCAGCAACGCCAGCCCGACGTGGTGGTGCTGGACCTGAGCCTGCCCGGCCTGGACGGCCTGCATGTGCTGGAGCGCGCGCGCCGCGCCGGGCTGCGCACCCCGGTGCTGATCCTGACCGCACGTGGCACGGTGGGTGACCGCGTGATCGGCCTCAACAGCGGGGCCGACGACTACCTGGCCAAGCCTTTCGACCTGGACGAACTCGAAGCCCGGCTGCGCGCCCTGTACCGCCGCCTGCAACCGGCCGACACCAGCGCGCCCCCCAGCCGCCAGCGCCTGGGCGACCTGGAGTTCGACAAGGAGAACGGCGCCTTCTACCTGGGCGACGAGGTGCTGGACCTGACCCCGCGTGAACTCACGCTGCTGCAGGCCCTGATGAGCCGGCCCGGCCACGCGGTCAGCAAGGAGCGCCTGTTCGCGCTGGTGTTTCCGGGCGACGACTCGGTGCAACTCGAGGCCATCGAGGTGGTGGTGTACCGGCTGCGCAAAAAGCTCAGCCAGGCCCAGGTCAGCCTGATGACCTTGCGCGGCCTGGGCTACCTGCTGAAGGCCGCCCCATGAGCCCGTCACGCCCTGCCCTGCGCTCCCCCCGGCGACTGTCTTTGCGTCGCTACCTGCTGCTGGGCCTGCTGCTGCCCATCGGGGTGTACGTGCTGCTCAACAGCCTCAGCCTCTACTTCGACACCCGGGACGCTGTGCAGACCGCCTACGACCGCACCCTGCTGGCCTCGGCCAAGTCCATCGGTGAGCTGCTCACCGTGGAGGGCTACGACGCCCAGGCCCGGCTGCAGGCAAGCGTGCCGCACGCGGCGCTGGAGGCCTTCGAGACCGATCTGCGCAGCCGCATGTATTACCGGGTGTCAGACATGAACGGCGAATGGGTCAGCGGCTTCGAGGCCCTGCCGCCCTGGCCTGGCAAGGGCCTGCCGCCCAGCCCCTACTCGGCCCTGGTGCATTTCTACGACGACTTCTACCGGGGCGACCCGGTGCGGGTGGCCGTGCTGCTGCAGCCCGTGGTCAGCGAGCACGGCCGGGGCATGGCCATGGTGCAGGTGGCCGAAACCCTGGGCCTGCGCCAGACCCTGGTGGGCGACATCATGATCGCCTCGCTGCTGCGCCAGGGCGCGCTGGTGGCCATGGTCATCGTGATCGTCATCGCCGTGGTGCAGCGCGCCACCCGGCCGGTGCGCCGCATCAGCGCCGAGCTGCAGCAACGCCCCGAGGGCGAGCTGACCCGCATCAGCGCGCCCGACGCGCCGCGCGAACTGCTGCCCCTGATCGACGCCACCAACCAGCTCATGGGGCGGCTGCAAAACCTGCTGGACCACCAGAAGCGCTTTGTGCGCGACACCTCGCACCAGCTGCGCACCCCGCTGGCGGTGCTCAAGGTGCAGGTGCAGTCGGCCCTGCGCGGCGACGTTGACCCGCAAACCGCACTGCTGGAGATCAACGCCACCGTGGAGCGCGCCACCCAGCTGGCCAACCAGATGCTGGCCCTGGCCAAGGTGGAACAGCTGCGCCAGCAGACCGACACCCAGGCACTGGATCTGGCCGAGGTGGTGCGCGAGGTGGCGCTGGACCTGTCGCCCCTGGTGGCCGAGCGCAACCTGGATTTCGAGCTGCAAGACCAGCCCATGACCGTGCTGGCCCACGCCTGGATGCTGCGCGAGCTGGTGCGCAACCTGCTGCACAACGCCATCCGGCACAGCCCGGCGGGCGGCCGCCTGCAGATCACCCTGCAGGTGGAAGACGACCAGGCGGTGCTGACCGTGAGCGACCAGGGCCCCGGCATCAGCAGCACCCAGCGCGAGCGCCTGTTCCAGCCCTTCTGGACCGGGGATGTGCCCGGCAGCTCGGGCCTGGGCCTGACCATCTGCCAGGAGATCGTGCGCGCCCTCGGTGGGCGCATCGCCCTGATCAACCGCCAAGATCCCGAGATGGGTGACCGTGCGGGCGGCCTGGATGCCTGCGTGCGCCTGCCGCTGGCCCCAGCCGCCAGCCCCAGGGGTGAATCAGATCAGGGCAAAATCACGCCATGAGCGAACTTGCCTCCCTGCGGCTGGACAAATGGCTTTGGTCCGCCCGCTTCTACAAGACCCGCAGCCTGGCGGTGGAAGAGATCGGCAAAGGCCGGGTCTCGGTGAACGGCGCCAGCGCCAAACCCTCGCGCGAGCTGCGCTGCGGCGACACGGTGGAGCTGCGCCAGGGGCCCATCCAGCGCACGGTGGTGGTGCTGGGCCTGAGTGCGCAGCGCGGCCCGGCCCCGGTGGCCCAGCAGCTGTACCAGGAAACCCCCGACAGCATCGCCACGCGCGAACAGGCACAAGAGCAGCGCCGCCTGGCCCCCGAGCCCGCCGCCAGCCTGCAGGAAGGCCGCCCCACCAAGCGCGACCGGCGCCAGATCGAGGCCAACCGCGACTGGAACGACCGCTGGTCTGCGTCGATCTGAGGCCTGGGTGCTTCCGACTCGGGCTCAGGGCCGGCGGATCGCCACCTGCTGCTGCGCCCAGTAGCCCGATTTGAGGCGGTCCAGCCGCACCTGCCCGCCGGTGGAGGGGGCATGCACAAAACGCCCTTCGCCCACATAGATGCCCGCATGCGAGGGCGGCCCGCCCTTTGAGAACAACACCAGATCGCCGGTGCGCAAGGCCTCGATCGGCACCGCATGGCCCCAGCCCTGCAGCTGCGCCACCGTGCGCGGCGCCGGCAGGCCGGCCTGCCGGCCATAGACATGGCGGATCAGGCCGCTGCAGTCAAAACCCGAATCCGGTGTGTTGCCGCCATAGCGGTACGGGGTGCCCACCAGGCCCAGCGCGTACACGGTGACGGCCTGGCTTTGCTCTTCAGACAAGGCCGCTGGCACCGCCACCGCAGGCATCGGCTCGGCGGCCTGGCGCGGCGGGGCGCTGGAGCAGCCGGCCAGCAAGAGCCAGGGCAGCGCAAGAACAAAAACCCCGCAGGCACGCGGAAGTCGAGGGTGGCGAAGGGTCATGGTGGGTATCGGGTCAGGGGCCGAGTGCGGCGGCCCAGCCCGAATACTAGCCGCCCACGCCCGGTTTGCCAGCCCCCCGCAAGGTGTCCAGCCGCTGCAGCAGGGCTTGCGGCAACTCGTCGTGGGTCTGCACCGCGCCGGCATAGACTTGGCCCTGGTGGCCGTCCAGCGACAGGGTGTCGCCCTCGTGCAGGGTCAGCGGCCCCAGCTGGATGCTGCGGGCCGCCAGGTCGATCTGCAGCGCCTCACACCCCACCAGGCACACCTTGCCCATCTGCCGCGCCACCACGGCGGCATGCGAGGTGCGGGCGCCGCGCTGGGTCAGCAGGCCCCCGGCCAGCTCCAGGGTGGCGATGTCGCTGGTCTCGGCGTCACGCCGCACCAGCACCACCGGCCGGCCTTGCGCCACCAGGCTGCGCGCGGCGGCTTCGTCCAGCGCCAGCGCGCCGCTGACCACGCCCGGGCTGGCGCTGGCGGCCAGCGCCGCGGGCGCCAGGGCCTGGCCATCGGCGGCCAGCACCCGGCGCTGGCTCAGCTGCTCGGGGCCCAGGCCGGCGGTGCGCCGCAGCGCCTCGTCGGCACTGATCAGCCCCTCGTCGAGCATGTCCAGCGCGATGCGGGCGGTGGCGTAGGCCGAGCGCCTGCCGCTGCGGGTCTGCAGCAGGTAGAGCGTGCCCTCCTGCACGGTGAACTCGAAATCCTGCATGTCGCCCAGTTGCTGCTCCAGCGTGTGGGTGGCCTGCACCAGCTGCGCCCAGCAATCGGGCAGCACGCTGGCCAGGGCCTCGTGGCCCTGGGCGCTGCGCCGGCCCGAGACCACGTCTTCGCCCTGGGCGTTGAACAGAAAGTCCACCCAGGGCTGGGGCTCGCCACTGGATGGGTCGCGGGTGAAGCCCACGCCGGCCCCCGAGCGCCCCCCGGCATTGCCGAACACCATGGCCTGCACCGTGACCGCCGTGCCCAGGGTGTCGGGCAACTGGTGCAGGCGCCGGTATTCGACCGCCTTGGGCGCCTGCCACGAGGCCAGCACGGCGGCAATCGCCTCGGCCAGTTGCTGGCGCGGGTCCTGCGGGAAGGGGCGGCCCGCGGCCTGGGCAAAGGCCTTCAGGTGCTGCCGGGTCAGCTCGCGCAGCTCGGCAAAGTCGAGGTCGCGCTCATCACGTGGAGCCCCCAGGCCTGCAGCCGGGGCCTCGAACAGCGCGGCATCCAACCCCGCCACCACCTCGCCATAGCTGGCCACCAAGCGGCGGTAGGCATCCCACACCAGGCGGGGTTGGCCGGTCAGGCGCAGCAGGCCGGGCACGGTGGCGTCGCACAGGCCGATGTTGAGCAAGGTCTCCATCATGCCGGGCATGGACACCGGCGCCCCGGAGCGCACCGACAGCAGCAGCGGGCGCCGCGCATCGCCAAATTGCAGCGGGCTGGCCAGGCCGCTCTGCAGCGCCTGCAGGCCGGGCTCCCAGGTGGCGGGCAGGCTGGCGCGGCGGCGCCGCTCGGGGTCGGCGCACCAGGCCGTGCCCAGCACAAAGGCCGGTGGCACGGGCAGGCCGAGCGCGGCCATGCGGGCCAGGTTCCAGGCCTTGAAGCCCATGCGCTCGGCGCCAGCCAGCGCGGCTGAATCGGCTGGATCGGCCGCACGGCAACCGATCAGGAACAGCTCGTCCCCCGCGCTCATGCCTGCACCCCGGACTGGTTGAACGCCAGCTCGCGCAAGCCATAGCCGGCGGCCAACAGGCGGTCGGAGGCCAGCTCCAGGGTCTGGGCCAGATCGTTGGCCAGCATCAGCGAGGCGGCGTCGTGCAGCTCGGCCAGCAGCACGCGGCGCGCCTGCCGCAGCAGATCGTCGCAGCGGCGCTCGGCGTGCAGCACGGCCCAGGAGGCGGTCAGGAACTCGTCCTGGTCCTGGCGCTCGCTGTCGCTGCCCAGGTTGCGGGCGATGGCCAGGGCCTTCACGTGGTCCTGCGTGGCCTGCTGCACCACCTGGGCCAGGGCCGACAAGGCCTGGCGCACCTCGCGGTTCCAGCCCTTCTGGTGGTGGTCGGCCATCAGGCTGATGAGAAAGGCCGCTTCTTCGAGGGCATCGGCCACGTCGTCGCTCAGCACCAGCAGGCGCGACACCGCCTGCCAGCGCGGCTGGCGTTCGGCCTGCTCGCGCGCCTGCATCACCAGTTGGTCGGCCTGGCGCTCCCAGGTCTTGGCCCGGGCCGCCAGTTCGGCCGCCTGCGCTTGCAGCCCGTCGCGGCCATGGCCCAGGGCATCGCTGACGGCCTGGGCCAGGGTTTGGCAGTAGGCGGCGTGCTCGTCGAGCAGGTCGAAGCCGGCGCTGCGGCGCTGCATCTGGCGCGCCAGCAGCAAGCGGGCCTCGTCGGCCACCAGAGAGGGGCTTTGGCCGTGCAGCAAGGCCTCGGTGGCCAGGCGCATCACGTCGAGCAAAAAGGCGCTGGCCTGGTCCGGGCCCAGCACCTCGTCAAGCCGGTCCCCCAGGCGGAAGGCGCCCTCGCCCACCGTCTGCATGGCCCCAAAAATCAGGCGCTCGCCGCCGGCACGCAGCCAGGCCATGTGGCCCAGCTCCTGCTCGGCAGCGGCGCGCAGCAGCAGCTCGGCCGCCGGCTTGCTGACGAAATTCAACAGCCGCTTGCGCGCCCGGTTCCAGTCGATCAGGAACACGATGCGGGCGCCCAGGCCCTCCAGCGTGGCCTGCAGGTGGGCCAGGTCGGCGCAGGCAAAGGTGGCGGTGCCCACGGTGTAGGCCTGGCCCTGGTTGAGCTGGGCCTCGGTGCGGCTTTCCACCACCGACCAGTTGGCCCCCAGCGGCGCCAGCAAGGCCTGGAAGAAGCCAAAGCGGCGCAGGTGCAGGTCGGAGTAGGTGAGCGTGATCGTCAGCTCCTGCACCTGGATCACCAGCACATGGGCATCGTTGGTGCCGATGTCGTTTTGCAGCAGCAGGTGGGCGCCGTCGCGGGTGGCCGCCGTCTCCAGGCCCGGGTGATCGAACTTGAGCGGGGCCGTGCGGCGCAGGCCGCGCATGAAGGCCTGCACCAGGGGGCGGTCTGCCTCGTCCAGTTGCCACACATGGGCGCCGGCAATCAGCTCGCTGGCCACCTGGGGCACCAGCTGGTTGATGGCCTTGTGCAGGTCCATCACCAGCAGGTGCAGGCTGTCGTCGCCGGGCCCGCCCTGGCGCTGGCCGTGGGTGAGGCTGCGCAGCTGCATCGCGTCCAGGCGCACGCCCTGCAGGGCGGCCAGGGTGTCGAGCCAGTGCTGTATGCGCGCGGGCTGCACGGCCTGTGCCGGGTCGGCCAGGGCCAGCACCGGCCGCGCCATCAGGCCCAGGTCTTCTTGCAGGGCATCGCGCAGGCGCTCCAGCTCGGGCAGCATCAATTGCCCGTCCACCCGGCTGGCCCCGCCGGGCAGGTCGAGCAGCCAGGTCTCGCTGCCCAGGCCGGCCGCCGCCAGCTCGCGGCTCAGGTCCAGCGCCGGCTCGCGCGGGTGCTCGGCGTGCTGGCTGGCCGCCTGCAGGGTCGAGAGGTAGAACTTGAGCCGGTCGTTGGCCGCCAGTGCCGCCTTGACCCACACCGGCAGCAACAGACGCTGCTGCCCCAACGATGCCACTGCCAATGTCTTGTCCATGGGTTTCCTTGATCCCGGCTCAGGCCGATCCCTGCCGATCGGCCCAGTCTGGGCAGCGCACATGACGGATCCATGAAACCGGCCAGCGCCAGACTTGCGTCAGATCAAGACCGCCGCAGGATCAGGCCGGCGGCAGCACGGTCAGCCACGGCCAGCGCGCCTGGTAGCTGGCCGCCTTGGCAGCAAACAGGGCCGGCTGGGCCCAGCGCGGGTTGAGGCGCAAGCGCCCGGCCGCCAA
>Ga0208269_100475_pt1 | contig 18287 bp, 18 predicted proteins | sample LakWasMe88_LOW11_2_FD_183912 | JGI IMG/M metagenome (GOLD analysis project Ga0208269, IMG submission 183912) | Freshwater sediment methanotrophic microbial communities from Lake Washington under simulated oxygen tension - Sediment Metagenome... | ecosystem: Environmental > Aquatic > Freshwater >...
CTGGCCCAGGGTTTGGTGGAGGCGCGGCGCCAGCGCGGCTTTTTTGTGCGCGATCTGGTCAGCCCCGAGCCGCCGGGCCCGGCGCCCCAGCGCAGCGTGGCCGCCGGGGTGTTGGGTGAGGGCGTGCAGGCCCTGCCCTCGGGCTCGCATGTGAATGCGGCGGCGCTGATCCGGGGCATGTTTCACCAGGCCTCGAACAAGCCCCAGCCGGGCTCGGGCGTGCTGCCACCCGACTGGCTGGAGACCACGTTCATGCCGGCGGCCGTGCGCAAGGTGACCAGCACGCGTGCGCTGCAAGACAGCTCGCTGCGCTACGGCGACCCGATGGGCGACGCCGAGCTGCGCCGGGTGCTGGCGCAGCGCCTGGCCGCGCTCAACATCCGGGCTCAGCCGCAGCAGATCATCACCACGGTGGGGGCCACGCACGCGCTGGACATCGTGAGCCGCACCCTGCTCAAGGCAGGCGACCCGGTGATGGTGGAAGAGCCGGGCTGGTCGGTCGAGTTTGCCCGGCTCGATGCCCTGGGCATGCGCATCCTGCCCGTGCCGCGCCTGGCCGATGGCCCCGATCTGGCGGTGATGCAGCGCTACTGCGAGGTGCACGCGCCCAAGCTGTTCGTGAGCGTGAGCGTGTTCCACAACCCGACCGGCCACTGCCTGACCCCGGGCAGCGCGCATCGGGTGCTGCAGCTGGCCACCCAGCATGATTTCCACATCGTCGAAGACGACACCTACGGCCACATTGCGCCCGACCATGCCACCCGGCTCACGGTGCTCGATGGATTGCAGCGCAGCATCTACGTGAGCGGCTTTGCCAAGATCCTGGCACCCAACTGGCGGGTGGGTTTTTTGGCCGCGCCGCCGGATCTGGTGGAGCGCCTGCTGGACACCAAGCTGTTGGCCACGCTGACCACGCCCTCGCTGCTGGAGAAGGCGCTGGCCCTGTGCATCGAGCAGGGGCAATTGCGCCGCCATGCCGAGCGCATCCGCACCCGGCTGGATGCGGCCCGGGCCCGCACGGTGAAGCTGGCGCTGCAGGCCGGCTGCACGTTTGTGGCCGAGCCGGCGGGCATGTTCGGCTGGGTGGACACGGGGGTGGACACCGACGTGCTGGCGCAGCGCATGCTGGACGAGGGCTATCTGCTGGCGCCGGGGGCGCTGTTCCACGCCAGCCGCAAGCCGGGCACGCTGATGCGCATCAACTTTGCCACTGCGCAGGACGCGGCGTTCTGGAAGGTGTTTGCCCGCGTGGTGGGCGAGAGCCGCTGAGGCGCTGAGGCCTCAGGTGCGGGTGGCGGCGTTGGCCGGCACGTGCTGGCTCAGCAGGGTGTGCAGCAGGGCGCGGTTCAGGTCTTCGGTGTCGAGCTCATGGGCGTGGCGCAGGGCGCGCACGGTGGCCGTGTCGGCGCTGTCCATGGCGCGCGCCAGGTCGAGCGCCGGCTGGTAGGGGCCCGACTGGGTGACATTGGCCGAGTAGATGCGATCGGACAGCGGCAGCCGGTGCAAGATGGTGCCCAGGGGCTCGTTCATCAGCACGTCAAGCTGCGAGAACAGGCCGCACAGGTAGACCTCGCGGCGCAGGTCTTCTTCAATACCGGCGTCCAGGATGTGTTCCATCAGGCGGGCCCGCAGCACCATGCCCTGGCGCACGGGTTGCAGGTTGAGGTCGGTGCCGGCGTGGGGCAACTGGCCGACCAGCCAGCGTTCCAGCTGGGTGTAGCCCATCATCATCAGCCCCCGGCGCAGCGAGTCGATGCCGGTGCGCAGGCCCAGAGCGGCCGAGTTGGTCAGGGTCAGGAAGCGGTAGCTCAGGATGGGTTCTTCGCTCAGGATGTCTTCGATGACGTCCATGGACTGGTCTTGCCCGATGGCGCGCAACAAGCGCTCGATGATGCTGCGCGCCGGGGCCAGTTCGCGTCCGCGGTGGCCGTACAGCACATCGTCGTCAGGCCAGCCCAGCAGGGCCAGGCCGTGCTTCTGGTCCAGGCAATGGTCGATCAGGGCGGCGCTGGCGATGTTCTCGTAGTAATGCCCGGGCTGCACCGGGCTGCGCAAAAAGGCCGTGGACGGCGCGTTGGGCTGGCGCTTTTGTTGCAGCGCGGCTTGCAGGGCGGCGGCGGCGTCTTCGGGTTGCAGGCTCAGCAGGCAGCGGTGCACCGGGCGGTCGGGGGCCGGCGGCGGCATGTGGCGCACATCGCCGCGCCAGATCACGCGCAGCCCGCGGCGGTGGGCCTGTACCACGCGGGTCTGCAGGCCGGTATCGGCCTCCAGCCAGTCGCCCGGTACCTCGATCTGGGGCGACTGGGCGTCGCCGTGCTCCAGCAGGCCCGCCAGCAGGGCCGGGGTTTCGGCGCTCAGCAGCAGGGGTGGGGCGTCGGCGCTCCAGAGTTCGTCGAGGGTGCGCAGCAGGTGGGGCGCATCGACCGGCATGGCCGGCTCGGGTGCCACGCGCAGCTGCACGCCCGCCAGCTCGCGGTTGCGGCCCCACAGGGGGCGGTAGCCGAGGGTGATGCTGCCGAGGACGGATTGGACCATTCGGGGTGCTACTTCAGAAAATCAAACAAGGACATGCTCTGGATCTGCGCATAGGACTTCAAGGCCGCTTGGTAGCCCGTGGTCTGGTTCTGGAAATCCGAGATGCCCTGAAGCATATCGAGATCTTCGGCCCTTGAGCGGTCGCCTTCCAACTGCACGGCCTTGGTCTGCTGATTGGAGTCGATCACATCGGCCTGGTTCAGGTAGTCGCCGGCCAGACCTCGCGCGGCCTGCACGGCCACATAGGCATTGTCGAGCGAGGCCAGCGAGCCGCTGACCGAGGCCTGGGCACTGGTGCCGCTGCTGGCGTTCTTGATGCCGGCGATGGCGCTGTCCATGACGTCGAAGATCGAGGCCTTGGGTTTGACCGTGAAGCTGTCGCCGGCTGCCGGCGTCCCGGTCAGGGTCATCTGCTGATCGGCATTGCCTGCCCCGCCAAATGTCACGGTGCTGCCCGACATGGTCAGGCTGCCGGAGGTGGTGGGCGGGCTGGTCGACAGGTTGGTCACCGTGTAGGTGGTGCCGGAGGTGAAATTGATCTGGTAGCTGTTGCCGGCCAGCACATTGGGCGAGGTGGGGACCAGGATGGTGCCGGCGCTGGCCGTGGCGGTACCGGTATTGCCGGACTGCGCGCTGATGGCAAAGGCGCCTGTGGTGGGTGTGACGTTGGCAAAGGCGGCTTGGCCATCGATGGTGTTGGGGATGGTCAGGTCGGTGCCCGTGGTTTGCCCACCCAGCCCTGCAAACACCACGCCGGCCGTGGCGTTGGGTTCGATGAAGGGGCTGCTGGTACTGCCCAGTCCTCCGAACAGGGCCTGGCCGTTGGCGTCGGTGCTGTTGGCGTAGGTGAGCAACTGGTTGCGCAGCGTGGTCAGTTGCGAGGTGATGGTGCCCAGGTCGCTGGCGGTGTTGGCACCGTTACCGGCCTGTACCAGCAGTTCGCGGAAGGACTGGATCGCATCGCTGGCCTGGCCGAGCACGGTTTCGGCCTGGGACATATTGTCTTTTTGCAGCGACAACGCGCGCTGTTGGATCGTGACCTGGGCCGAGCGGGTGATGGCGCGCTCGGCCTGGGCGGCGGCCGTGGGGTCGTCGCTGGGCTTGAGCACGCGCTTGCCGGCCGTCAGGTTGCCTTGCAATTGCGTCAGGCGCGACTGGCGCCCGCCGATGTTGTTGATGGCGGATGCGTAGGCGTCGGCAGATCCGACGCGGGCGAAGAAGTTGGACATGGTGTCTGCCTTTCAGCCACTCAGTGGGTTGGGTCAGCGCATGACCTGCAACAGGGTGTCGAAAATGCTCTGGGCAGTCGACACGATCTTGGCCGAAGCCTGGTAGGCCTGCTGGTATTGAAGCAGGTGGGCCGCCTCTTCGTCCAGGTTGACCCCCGAGACCGAGGTGCGCGCGGCTTCGGCATTGGCCGCGATCGAGCCCGAGACATCGGCCGCGTACTGGGCGCTTTGCGCCCGAACACCGATCTGGGCCATCAGACCGGCGTACAAGTCCGACATCGGGGTCTTGTCGGCTGTGACGCTGCGCGAAGACAGCCCCAGCATGGACTTGGCGTTGCCGCCGTCGTTCTTCTGGATGCCTGCGGTGGGCTGCTTCACCGTGACGCTGTCACCCGTCTGCGGTGTGCCGTTGAGGGTCAGGTTCCAGCCGTTCCAGGTGATGGGCTGGCCTGGCGTGTAGCTGGCGCCCGTGGCCAGGGTGGTGCTGGTGGTGGTGTCCACCACGTTGTACTGGTTGGCACTGGTGAAGGTGATCTGCACCGTGTCATTCAGGTTGGCATTGTTGACGTAATAGGTGGCCGGGCTGCCGGTCTGCAGGGCCCAACTGGCGGGCGAGGCCGGCGACGCGGCAATGGACTTGACGGACAGCGTGCCTTGGTTGGCCGCTGCCGGCGTGGCCACGACCGGGTTCGACACCGCCAGCGAAGCGGGCGAGGACAGGGCCACGCTCATGGCACTGGCGGCCGTGTCATACGGGCGCAGCAGGAAGGTGTCGCCGGCGGCACCACCGGCGCTGCTGGGCATTGCATTGATGGACAGCCCGCCCACGGTGTAGGAGGGCGGTGGCCCCGCAGTGGTGACCATGCTGCTGGTGACGTCGATGGGCCCGCTGGCGGTGTTGGCAATGACCTTGGCGATGGTCGGGCTGCCGCCGGAGGGCACTCCCAGGGTGATGGTGTAGGTGGCCACATCCAGCGCCTGATCGTTGGCCACATAAGCGCCCAGCAATGCGGCCGGCGCACTGTTGTTGGCACCTGGGATGGCGGTCATGGTGGTGGGCGCGAACAAGGCTTTGCCAGTGTTGCCGTTCAGATCGACCCCGGCAAAGTGCTGCTCGTTCATGTCGGTGGTCACGGCGGTGGCCATGCGCCCCAGCAGGTTGCGGGCCTCGGCCAGGTCGGTGTTGTGAAAGCGCAGCAGGCCCACGGCTTCGCCGCCGCCCAGGGTGTTCTCGTCAACTTCGGTGGTCTGCCCGCCGGCCTGGGTGATCTTGAGCTTGAGCGTGTTGCCGTCCCCGGGAAACTCGTCGGACTGGGTGAAATTCACCGTCGCGGCTTGGGATCCCAGCACCAGGGGCTGGTTGGCCAGAAAGATGCTGAGGGTGCCGTCGTTCACCTTGACGGTGGTGGTCTGCACCTTCTGGTTGAGCTGGCTGAGCAGGTTGTCGCGCTTGTCCAGCAGGTCGTTCGGGGGCTGGCCTGAGCTTTGGGCGAAGGAGATCTGCGCGTTCAGGCTGGCCAGTTGCTGGGCCAGCGAGTTGATCACGGTCTGGTCGTCCTTGAGCTGCAGTTGGGCGTTTTGCTGCAGATCGCTGAGCTGGGTGCTCGCGCTCTGGAAGCGCGAAGCCATTTCCTGGGCCTGGGTGATGGCCACGGTGCGCGCCGTCAGGTCGGTGGGCGCGTTGGCCACGTCTGAAAAGGCGTTGATCGTGTTGTTGATGGCCTGCCCCAGGCCGTTGGTGCCACCCAGGAAGATGTTCTCCATCTGCGACACCTTGTCGGCACGTGCGGCGTCCAGCGACTTGATGGAGGCGGTGGCGGTGGCCTGCTTGGTCAGGAACTCGTCGTACACGCGCTGCACGGTCGAGACTTCGACGCCCTTGCCGATGTAGCCGCTGCCGGTGAAGTCGCCTTGCACGGCGCTCATCACCGCGGTCTGGCGCGAATAGCCGGCCGTGTTGACGTTGGAGATGTTGTTGCCGGTGACCTGCAGGGCCACCTGGTTGGACATCAGGGCGCGTGCGCCCAGGTTGAGCAGGCCGCCGCTCATGCGACACCTCGCCAGGGTTGGTTGCGCTGCAGTTGCTGCGTGGTGTTGATGGCCTTGCTGAGCTTGCTGGCGTAGGACGGATCGGTGGCGTAGCCGGCGCGTTGCAGTTCGTTGGCAAAGGCGACCACCGAGCCGGTCTGCTGGCGGGCGTTGGCGTAGCGCGGGCTCTGGTTGATCAGCTTGGCGTAGTCCTGAAACGACTGCTCATAGTTGTCGTAGGCGCGGAACTTGGCGGTGGTCTTGCGGGCCTCGCCGTTCACGTACTCTGTGGTGGTCACGGTGGCCACCTTGCCGGTCCAGCCCGGCCCGGCCTTGATGCCGAACAGGTTGTACGAGGGGCTGCCGTTGGCGTTCTTGATCTCGTGCTTGCCCCAGCCGGTCTCGTGGCCGGCCTGGCCCAGCATGTAGCTGGCCGGGATGCCGCTTTGCTGCTCCACCTTGGCGGCGGCGCCCTGCAGGCGCTGCACAAAGGCAGCCTGGCTGGCGGTGGTCTTGACCGGCGTGGTGGATGTGGCGGGCGTGGCGCTCTGCGACTTGCCAGGCAGCACGCCGCTCATGCGGTTGCCTAGCGACAGCGTGCTGGGGGTTTCGAAGGCCGGTGTTTCGGGCACACCCATCTGGCGGGACAACTGCTTGGCGATCAGGTCGGACAGGCCGCCGGGCTTGCCCGACATCTGAACCGAGAACTGCTGGTCGAGCATGTCGGTGCCCATGTTCTCCTGGGCGCTGTCGAGCATGCCTGACTTCATCGTGGCCTCGCGCATGCTCTTGAGCATCTCTCGCATGAACAGCGATTCGAACTGCTTGGCCGCCTCCTGGATCGCGGCAGGATCTTTTTGCCCGGCCTGGAGCTTGAGGTTGTCGAGCGACCTCGAGTCCGTGGCGAGCTGGTTGTTGACCAGCGGCGAGAGTGCCATGTCAGATCACCTCCAGCTCCGCGTTCAGGGCCCCTGCGGCCTTGATGGCTTGCAAAATGGCCAGCAGGTCCTGCGGGGTGGCGCCCAGCGCGTTGAGGGCGCGCACCACATCGGCCAATTGCGGCGAGGCCGGCAGGTTCATGATGATGCCCGGATCCTGCTTGATCTGGATATCGGCTTTCTGGGCCACCACGGTCTGGCCGCCCGACAGGGCGTTAGGCTGGCTGATCACCGGGGTCGAGCTGATGGTGACCGACAGGTTGCCGTGCGCGATGGCGCAAGGGCCCAGGGTCACGGCCTGGTTGAGCACGATGGAGCCGGTGCGCGTGTTCATCACCACCTTGGCCGCTGGCACCATGGATTCGATCGACAGTTCTTCCAGGTCGGCAATGAAATTCACCCGGGCATTGGGGTCGTTGGGCGCCTTGACCTGCACGGTGCGGCCATCCAGGGCGCGCGCAATGCCATTGCCCAGCTTGTTGTTGATGGCGGCGGCCACGTGGCGGGCGGTCTGGAAGTCGGAGGCGTTCAGGCCCAGGCTGATGGTGTCGCCGTCCTGCAGCGGGGTGGGCACCGAGCGTTCGACCTGGGCGCCGCCGGGGATGCGGCCCGCGCTCAGGTGGTTGATCTGCACCTTGCTGCCACCGGCCGAGGCGCCAGCGCCCCCCACCACCAGGTTGCCCTGGGCCAGGGCGTAGATCTCGCCGTCCACACCGCGCAGCGGGGTGGTGACCAGGGTGCCGCCCTTGAGCGACTTGGCGTTGCCGATGGAGGAGACGTTGATGTCGATGGTCTGGCCGGGTTGGGCAAAGGCCGGCAGCTGGGCGGTGACGATCACCGCGGCCACGTTCTTGAGCTGCAGCTGGGCCGAGCCGGCGGGCAGGGTGATGCCCAGTTGCTGCATGTAGTTGGACAGGCTCTGGGTGGTGTAGGGCATCTGGGTGGTCTGGTCACCCGTGCCATCCAGTCCCACCACCAGGCCATAGCCGGTCAGCGAGTTGCTTCGCACGCCCTGGATGGCGGCCACTTCCTTGATTCGCACCGCCTGGGCCGGAATGCCGGTCAGGGCCAGGGCGATCAGAACCAGGGTCGCCAAGCCGCGGACCCAGGGGCGGGTGTCTGGCCTGGCGCTTGTGAATGCGAGCATGGAGTTCATGCTTCACATTCTGGGAGCTTTCAGAACGGGCTAAGCGTCGAAAAGAATCGGGACAACCAGCCAATTGTCTGGGCTTCGTCGGCGCCGCCGCGGCCCCGAGAATGGATGCGCACGTTGGCCACCTGGGTGGAGGCCACGATGGAGCCCGGCTGCAGCGAGCGCGGATCGACCGTGCCCGAGAACTTCATCACATCGACCGTCTGGTTCAGGCCGATCTGTTTTTCGCCACTGACCACCAGGTGGCCGTTGGGCAGCACATCGATGACGGTGGTGGTGATGGTGCCGGTGAAGGTGTTGGCGGCCTCGACGTCGCCCTTGCCGGAGAAGGTGTTGTCGGTGCTGGCGCCCAGGTTCAGCTTGCTGGCGGTGGAGCTCGACAGGAAGGGGAAGGCCGTGACCCCCGATGAGGTGGTGGACTTGCGCGCCGTGTCGGTGGACACCTTGGTGCTGGCCGTCACACTTTCCACGATCTGGATGGTGACCACGTCGCCCACCAGGCGGGCGCGCCGGTCTTCGAAGGCGGGGCGGTAGGCCGAGGTGCGGAACAGGCTGCCGGCCGAGGCTGGCGCCGCGTGGGCCATCGGGGCCAGGTCGGGCGGGGTGGTGGGCAGCACATCGACCTTGGGCACGGGGGCCAGGGTTTCGCAGGCGGTGCACAGGGCGGCCACGCAGGCCAGCAAGCTCAGGCGCAGGGCGGGCCGGCGGGCCAGGGCGGAAAGAGGGGTGTTCATGGCAGTCCTTCAGGCAGGGCAGAGGGCTTGGAGCGGGCTCAGCCTCAGATCTGGCTGAGCTTTTGCAGCATCTGGTCGGTGGTCTGCACCGCCTTGGAGTTCATTTCATAGGCGCGCTGGGTCTGGATCATGTTGACCAGCTCCTGCACGATGTTCACGTTCGAGGTTTCGACAAAGCCCTGCATCACGGTGCCCAGGCCGTTGGCGCCCGGGGTGCCGGTGGCGGGTTGGCCCGAGGCCGCGGTTTCGGCATACAGGTTGCCGCCCTTGGGCTCCAGACCGGCGGGGTTGACGAAGTTGGCCAGGGCAATGGTGCCCATGGGTTGGGGTGCCGTGTTGCCGGGGATGGTGGCGGTGACCACGCCGTCGGCGCTGATGGACACGCTTTGGGCTGTGGCCGGGATGGTGATGCCGTTGGCGATGGGCAGGCCGGCCGAGGTGACCAGGCGGCCTTGCGAGTCCAGCTGGAATGAGCCGTCGCGGGTGTAGCCGATGGTGCCGTCGGGCATGGTGACCTGGAAGAAGCCATTGCCCTTGACCGCCACGTCCAAGGAATTGCCCGACTGCTGCATGCTGCCCTGCGCAAAGGAGCGGGCGGTGGCCACGGTGCGCACCCCCAGGCCGACTTGCAGGCCGGTAGGCAGTTGCGATTGTTCGGTGCTGTTGGAGCCGACCTGGCGCAGGTTCTGGTACATCAGGTCTTCGAACACGGCGTTGGCCCGCTTGAAGCCGTTGGTGGAGACGTTGGCCAGGTTGTTGGAAATCACGTCCAGCTGGGTTTGCTGGGCTTCCATGCCGGTCTTTGAAATCCAGAGCGAGTTGATCATGAGGGTTCTCCTGAGGCGCTGTCGGCTCAACCTTGCACGTTGAGCAACTGGCTGGCGGCCTTGTCGTTGCTCTCTGCGCTGGTCAGCAATTTCATGTTGTTTTCGAACTGGCGGGCGGCCTGGATCAGGCCGACCATGGCTTCCACCGAGTTCACGTTGGAGCCTTCGAGGGCGCCGGTCTGCAGCTTGGCGGTGGCGTCGGCGTTCAACGGATTGCCCGAGGCGGCGCGGAACAGGCCGTCGGCCCCGCGGCGCAGCGGGTCTTCCGCCGTGGGTGTCACGAGCTTGAGCCGGCCCAGCGTGTTGGGCGGCTGGCCAGCGGTCTTGGAGGTGATGGTGCCATCGTTGCCGATCGACAATTCGGCATTCGGGGGCACATCGATGGGGGCCCCCCCGTCTGACAGGATGGGCAGCCCGGCGGTGTTGACCAGTGTGCCGGTGGACGAGATCTGCATGGCGCCGTTGCGCGTGTAGGCCTCGGTGCCGTCGAGCCCCTGCACCGCGAACCACGAATTGCCCTGGGTCATGGCATCCATGGTGTTGTTGGTGCGCTGGGCCGGGCCGGCGCTGTTCTTGTAGCCAGTGGTGGCTTCCAGGGCGAACACGCGGGTGCTGGCCCCCGAACCTTCCAGAGGCACCGAGCGGTACGCCGTCATCTCGGCCCGGAAGCCGTTGGTGGAGGCGTTGGCCAGGTTGTTGGACAGCACGCTGGTCAACTGCGTGGCCGCGTTGGCGCCAGTCATCGCGGTGTAGATCAAACGGTCCATGGTGGGCTCTCAGGGGTTCAGGGTGGCAGCGCTGGCGTCAGGATCAGCGCAGGTTGACCAGCGTATTCATGATCTGGTCTTCGGTCTTGATGGTCTGGGCGTTGGCCTGGTAAGAGCGCTGGGCGGTCATCATGTTGACCAGCTCCTGGGTCAGGTCGACGTTGGACTCTTCCAGGGCGCCGGCCTGCAGAGCGCCGAAGTTGCCGCTGCCCGGGGTGCCCTGGGTCGGCGGGCCAGAGGCAAAGGTCTCCTTCCAGTCGCCACCGTTGATCTGCATGAGGCCCTGGTTGTTGCGGAAGCTGGCCAGGGCCAGCTGGCCGGCCGACTGGGTGGTGCCGTTGGAATAGCTGGCCGTGAGGGTGCCGTCGGCACCGATCTTCACGCCGGTGAGCTTGCCGTCGGCGTAGCCGGTCTGGGCCACGTTGTTGGTGGCGAAAGCCGATGCGAACTGGGTGGTGCCTGCCAGGTCCAGGGTGAACTGCACCTGGTTGGCGCCATCAGCCGGGGTGGCCGGACCGCTGATGCTGATCTTGCCGTTGCCAGACACCGTTGTGTCCAAGGCGCCGCTGGCGGTGAAGGTCAGGGTGGAGGGCGTGGTTGTGATCGGGTCGGTGCCGGTCTTGGTGTAAACATTCCATTGGTTGGCCGTGGCCGTCTTCTGGAAGTAGGCTGTCACCGGCACCGCATTGCCCAGCGAGTCGTAGGCATTGAAGGTGGTGCTGTACTGGGCCAGCAGTGGGTCGGCCGAGGTCAGGGTGGTGTCTACGGTGGCGTTGGCCGGCAGGTTGAACTGGGCTGTGGCACCGTAGGTGGTGGGCGAGGTGCTGGTGTCATCGCTGGTCGCCTTGGCGGCGATCGAACCCGAGGTGGGCAAGGTCAGCGGGGTGGGGTTGGTGCTCAGGGGCTTGCCGGTGGTGGGGTTGGTCTGGTAGCCCAGCACCTTGGCGCCATTGTTGGTGACGATGTAGCCGTTCTTGTCGAGCTTGAAGTTGCCGGCCCGGGTGTAGCCGGCCGAGCCATCGGCCTCCTGCAACTGGAAGAAGCCGTTGCCGTTGATGGCGGCGTCGAGGTTGTTGCCGGTGATGTTCAGCGTGCCTTGCGAGAACTGTTGCGACACCGCCCCCACGGTCACGCCGATGCCCGAGTTGTCGCCACCGGCCACGCCGATGGCCGAGGACACCAGCTCCGAGAATTCGGCGCGCGAGGCCTTCATGCCGTAGGTATTGGCATTGGCGATGTTGTTGCCGATGACGTCAAGGCCCTTGGAAGAGGCGTTGAGTCCCGAGAGTCCTGCTTGAAAGCCCATGTTGTGCTCCTTGGATGCGAGAGGGGGGGACGTGGATCAGTAGACCGAAATGATCTTGTCGTAGCTCACCGTGCCGCCGTTTTGCAGCGAGATGGCCAGGGCGCCGTTGCTGGTGCCCACCGAACTGACCACGTCGTGCGAGTAGGTGGTGGGGGTGACGCTGGCGCTGCCGTTCTTGGCCGTGACCGAGAACTTCAGCGGCCCGGTGCCCTTGTAGGAAGAGGCATCCCAGGTCACGTCGTGGCGGCCGGCGCTCTGGGTGCCCATGGGCACCGTGGCCACCAGCGAGCCACTGGCGTCAGTGATCTGTACCTTCACGTCAGCCGCATTGCTGGGCAGATCGAAGGTGCCGGTGGCGGTGGCCTTGCCTGCGCTGGTGCCTGTGCCGGTGGTGATCGTCATGGTGTCGCCTGCCGTGAGCACCTCATGGCCGATCAGGCCACCCCCCTGCATCAGCTGCATGGACGAGAACTGGCTGGCCATGGTCTGCATGGTGCTGTTGAGCTGCTGGATGCCGGTGACGGTGTTGATCTGCGCGATCTGCGAGGTCATCTGGGCGTTGTCCACCGGGTTCATCGGGTCCTGGTGGGTCATCTGGGCCACCAGCAGCTTCAGGAAACGGTCTTGCTGGTCGGCGGCGCTGGTGGTGTTGATGCCATTGGCGCTGGTGCTGCTCGAGGTTCCGCTGGTGGCCTTGGCCCCGGTACTGGTGGAGTACGAGTAGCCGTTGGTGGCGTCAAAGGAGATGGTCATGGTGAAAGTCCTGTTGGCCGGTGTTTAGGAACCCATTTGCAGGGTCTTGAGCAGCAATGACTTGGCTGTGTTCATCACTTCCACGTTGTTTTGGTAGCCGCGCGAGGCCGAGATCATGTTGACCATCTCTTCCACCGGATTCACGTTGGAGTGCGCGACAAAGCCTTCGGCGTCGGCCATCGGGTGGTAGGGGTCGAAGTCCTTGCGGCCCGGGGTGTTGTTTTCGGTGATGGAGGTGACCTTGACCCCGGCGGTGGTGCCGTTGTCGGCCATGGGCACGGTCTGGAACACCACCTGCCTGGCCTTGTAGGTCTGGCCGTCGGGGCCGGCCACGGCATCGGCGTTGGCCAGGTTGCTGGCCACCACGTTGAGGCGCTGCGACTGCGCACTGATGGCGCTGCCGGAGACGTTGAAGATCGAGAACATCGACATGGTGGCCCTTCCTGTTCAGTTCAGCCGTTCACTGGCCCTGGATGGCGCTCAGAATGGTCTTGGTGTAGCCATTGATGAAACGCAGCGTGGCCTCGTAGCGGACCGAGTTGTCGACAAAGTTGGCGCGTTCGCGGTCCAGGTCCACCGTGTTGTTGTCCATGGCGGGTTGCGAGGCCACGGCATAGCCCTGCTGCAGCGAGGTGGTCGACAGCACGGGCAGCGGGATGTGCCCGGGCTGGCTCATGCCGGCCGCAGCGGCAGCGCTGCCGGCACTGGCTGCGGCGTCGCCCGAAGGGCTCATCTTCAGCGTCAGGTTCGACATGGCGTTGACGTCACGCATGGCATCGGCGAACTTGAAGTCACGTGCCACGTAGCCGGGCGTGTCTGCGTTGGCGATGTTGCTCGCGATCGTCCGTTGACGTTCGGAGCGCAGGGACAATGCCTTGGCCTGAAAGTCGATGGGTTGGGTGATCTTGTTGAGCATGTCGGGTCTCGCAGGGCTGACGGTCTGGGTGGCGGTGGGTTCTCCGGGTTGCTGTCGATTATGGAAATCCGGCCCGCTGCCGATCAGCCGATGAAGCCGCGGAAAGGCCTGTTGTTTGATCGATCCGTGCCGAGGGGGCGCCCTACAGTTGCCCGTGTCAAAAGGCCGTCAGGCCGTGTCCGGAGAACGCCATGAACCCATCCTCAGCCCCCCGCCCCCGAGTCATCCGCAGCCGTCTGCAACGGCTGGCCGCCTGTGTGCTGCCCCTGACCGGCCTGCTGTTGGCGGCCTGGAGCGCCCCGGCCGGGGCGCAGGCCAATCTGGACAGCGAGGCCACCCGCCTGACCCAGCAATGGATCGACCAGGAATTGGCGCGCAGCCAGTCCACCCAGGCCATGCCTTTGCGCATGGAAGTGGTGGTGGGTTCGTTGGATGAACGCTTGCGCCTGGCGCCCTGCGCCAAGGTGGAGCCCTATCTGCCGGCGGGGCAGCGGCTTTGGGGGCGAACCCGCCTGGGTTTGCGCTGCACCGATGGGGCTGTGCGCTGGAATGTGTTCCTGCCGGTGCAGGTCAAGGCCTTCGGGCCCGGTTGGGTGCTCAAGGGCAATGTGGCTTCGGGTGCGGTGCTCAACGCCGGCGACGCCATGGAAGCCGAGGTGGACTGGGCGGCCGAGAATGCCGCCATCGTGGCCGATCCCGCGCAGTGGGTGGGCCAGGTGGCCGCCCGCATGCTGCTGCCAGGGCAGGCGTTGCGCCAGTCCATGGTCAAGCCGCCGCAGGCCTTCGCTGCGGGCACCCAGGTGCGCGTGGTGGCCCAGGGTCCGGGATTTCAGGTCACGGCCGATGGCCAGGCCTTGGGCGCGGGCGTGGTGGGGCAGTTGGTTCGCGTTCGCATGGAGAACGGCCGTATCATGAATGGCACGGTGTTGGATCGAAACACCGTTCAGGTCGAGATCTGAAGGTCTTCCGTACTCTTTTTTGAGTCGATTTTGACAATTGGGCTAAAGTTTCTCTGCCGTGGGTCGAAGAAAAGGCCACGGTACTCCATCAATAGGGGTCTTGGAGAGAACGATGAAAATTGGTCAAACGCCAGACATCCCTGTTGCACTCACATCAACAGGGACGCAAGTCACAGGTCAGGGGTCGGCGGCCCCTCCGGTCAAGAAGACCAACAACTCGACCACGGGAACCTCGGTTTCGGTGTCCAGCCTGGCTCAGACGCTGGGTTCGGGTTCGACTGACGGTGACATCGACATGGACAAGGTCAACGCAGTGCGCTCGGCCATCGACAACGGCACCTACAAGGTGAACGCGGGTGCGATCGCAGACAAACTGCTGTCCAATGCGCAGGAAGTCCTGCAGCGCGGAGCTTCCCAGTAAGCACGCGCTTACTTAAATTGAATTGGAATCGCGGTGACGAATCGGCTTGCGTTTGAAGCTTTGCTCTCGGGTGTGGAGGCACAGCTGGACGCGATCGCCCAGGCTTTGGGTGGGCAGGACCCCGATCAGCTGGAGGCCAGCTCACAGGCTTTGCGCGACGTCACGCTGCAGTTGACCCGGATTGCCCTGCCCACGGCGCAGGACAGAAGTCCGGAGCTGAACCAGCGCATGCAAGCCATCAGTGCCCGCCTGGCCGTGCTGCGGGAGAGTCTGCAGCGTTTGGCTGTCCATGCGGAACGTGCTGTGACCACGCTGCTGCCCCGTGCGGGCGACGGGGCCACCTACGGCAAGTCCCTGGGGCGGGGCCCTGCAGGCCTGACCAAAGCCTATAAATCCTGAGAATTCGATGACGCAGGCGGTTGTGAGTCCGCTCAGGCCAGGCCTGATGCGGCAATGTGCCACGCGCGTGGCCTGAAAGCGGGCTGGGTGCCGCCTCAGTGGCTGCGCATCTTGGCGCGCAGCCGTGCGATCGACTGGCTGTGCAGTTGGCACACGCGCGATTCGGTGATGCCCAGCACGGCGGCGATTTCCTTGAGGTTCATGTCCTGCTCGTAGTACATGCTCATGATGTACTGCTCGCGCTCGGGCAGGCCTTCAATGGCGCTGACCAGGGACTGGCGCAGGCGCTGGTTGCGCAGCAGTTCAAGCGGGTTGGCGTCTTCGTCGGCCACATGCCGGTCGAGAAAGCTGTCGTCGTCATCGTGCCCGCCGGTCATGTCTTCGATGTAGACCAACTGCGTGCCACGCACCTTGCCGAGCAGGCTCTGGTAGTCGCCCAGGCTCATGTCAAGCTCGGCGGCGATTTCGGATTCGATCGGGCTGCGGCCCAGCTTCTGCTCCAGCCGGTGCACGGCGTGCTCGATGTCCTTCTGGCTTTTGCGCGAACCGCGCGACATCCAGTCGCCTTCACGCAACTCATCGAGCATGGCGCCGCGGATGCGCTGGGTGGCAAAGGTCTCGAACTGCACGCCCTGGCTGGCCTGGTAGCGTGTCAGGGCCTCGGTCAGACCGATCATGCCAACCTGGATCAGGTCGTCCACCTCCACGTTGGGGGGCAGCTTGGCAATCATGTGGTGCGCCAGTCGGCGCACCAGGGGCACGTACTGCTTGAGCAGGGCGTCCCGGTTGAGCTGACCTTTTGCCGTGTACATCAGTGGCTCCGAACCAATTGAACCTCTTCGTCTGCGGGGCGGTGAAGCAGGGAGGCCGGGGCTGCGCCAAGGGGAATCGCATTCTCCAACAGTCGCAGGGCCAGCATCTGGATATCGCGCCCTGCCACCTCATCGTCAGTGAAAGACTTTACTGTCATTGAATCGAGGTAGCAACCCATGTGGCGGGTGAAGCAATTCTGCAGTGTTTTGCGGGCCTGCAAGGCGCGCATCACCATGTTTTGTGTGGGTTCCGTCACCATGACGGCCACCGAAGGCATCAGCAAGGCCTGCTCCATCAACACTTTCATGGCCTGGTAGGCGCTCAGCAGGTGGCGCGGCTCGGGGGTGACGGGCACCAGAGGGCGCACGCCCGTGCTGGCCAGTGCCGGGCCCAGCCGGGCCGCGCTGCCATAGACCAGCAGCATGCCGAAGGGGCCGAAGTGCTCGCCCAGGCTGGCGCGACCATGGGCATCGAGCTGGCCGCTGCGCGTCAGCTCACGCCAGCCCAGGGCTGCGGGCACGATGGTCCAGGGCAGCTCCTGGTCGGCCACTTCGGAGGGACTGCACTGGTCGACGAGGATCTGCTGCAGCCCCGGGGCCTCTTCGGTTTCGAGGCTGTCCGTGTCCAGCACCGCCACCGACAGGCCTTGTTCGACGAAGCCCTGGCAGAGCTGCCACAGCAGCCGCAACTCGGCCTCGCCGCTGCTGTGCCGGATCACCGGGACCAGACGCAACACCGGCTTGGGCATCTGCCGGCGCAGGCCGGCGCTTTGGTCAAGACCCGCTTCAAACATGGGCACTCTCCGAAACGGCCATGTTGCTGTTCGAGAAGAAGTAGTTCAGGTCGACGGCCTTGGGGTCGAAGGCCGACTTGCCTGGGGTGCGCATGGAGGCGCGCACCAGCTTGCCGGCGTCGGCGGCTTCCCAGTCTTCAGGCACGCGCTGGCCGTTGGTGACCCCGCGCAGCACCACCTGGTGGCGGATCAGGGCGTCGAGCGCCGGGCCCAGTTTCACGGCTTCGTCCACCTTCGAGAGAATGGTCTGCTGCACGCCCGTGGTCTTGAAGCACGACAGGGTGTCGTCGATGGTGTCGCCGTGGCTGCCGGCGTTGACCACCAGCAGCTTCTGGATGCCGGGCAGGTCGAGCACATCGAGCATCTCGCGCTTGCGCGGATCGCGCGGGGCCAGGCCGGTGGTGTCGATCAGCACCATCTTTTTGTTGCCCAGCAGGCCCAGCAGGTCTTGCAGAGCGGCGCGGTCGTGGGCCAGATGGGCCACCACGCCGAGCATGCGTCCGTAGGTGCGCAGCTGTTCGTGCGCGGCGATGCGGTAGGTGTCGAGCGTGATCAGGCCCACGCTGCCAGGGCCATGCACGCGGGCGCACAGGGCGGCCAGCTTGGCGGTGGTGGTGGTCTTGCCCACACCGGTGGCACCCACCAGGGCAAAGATGCCGCCTTCTTCGTACAGCGGGTAGCTGTCGGCGTCGGTCTTGAGGTTGCGCTCCAGCACCTCCATCAGCCAGCGCACGGCTTCAGCCGGGCCGGTCTCGGCGGGCAGGCGCTCCAGGATGGCGCGGGCCAGGGCGGGCGAGTAGCCGGCGCGGATCATCTTGAGCATCAGGTTGGACTGGATCGGGTCCTGCTTGGCCTGACCCAGCCAGGCCAGGGTGTTGAAGCGCTCTTCGATCAGCTCCTTCATGGCCTGCAGTTCGTTGACGATGCCTTGCTGGTTCACGGCCGGGGCCGCGGCCTGGGCCACCGGGGCCTTGGCGCGGGACGGGGTGACGTCTTCGAACACCGGGCGGGTGACGGCGGGGCGTGGGGCCGGGGCCTTCTTGAAGGCGATCGGCTGGATTTCTTTGGGGGCCGGGGCGGGCATCTCGCGCTGGGTGCGCGGGGCCATGGGGGCGTTGTCTTCAGCGCCCATGGCCTCTTGGCGGCGGCGCAGCATGCGTTCGCGCACATAGTCCTGGAAGGACAAGGTGCTCATGGCCAGTTCGGCGGTGTCTTCGCGCACACCCCGCGGGCCCAGCTCGGGCGGGTTCATGGTCGCCAGCTTGCGGCTCAGGCTGGAGCCGGGCACCTGGGTCAGGCCGTGGCCTTGCGACGGGCCGCCTTCGGTGTGCTGTTCCAGGGCCGACAGGGCGTCTTCGCCAGTGGCCATCACCTCGACGCCATTGGCGGTGGGGCGGTTGGACAGGATCAGCGTGCCCTCACCAAAAGCCATTCGTGCCTTGGCCAGTGCTTCGCGGGACGTTGCGGCGTGAAAGCGCTTGATGTTCATGATGCGGCACCTCTCAGGATGGGACCAATGCGGATCGTGTGTGTTTCAGGGATTTCGCTGTGCGCCAGGACTTGCATGCGGGGCGCCAGTCGGCGCACCAGGCGGGCCATGGCGCCACGGATCTGGTCCGGGACCAGCAGGCAGGCGGGCAGGCCCATCTCTTCTTGCTTGTTGGCGATTTCGGCGGCGCTGCGGGTCAGCGCGTCGGCCACGCCCGGATCGAGGGC
>Ga0208269_100477_pt1 | contig 18198 bp, 15 predicted proteins | sample LakWasMe88_LOW11_2_FD_183912 | JGI IMG/M metagenome (GOLD analysis project Ga0208269, IMG submission 183912) | Freshwater sediment methanotrophic microbial communities from Lake Washington under simulated oxygen tension - Sediment Metagenome... | ecosystem: Environmental > Aquatic > Freshwater >...
GCAAACTCAAAACCAGAAAACTTCTCAAACCACTCACAACAACCACTTCAACAAGACACCAAAGACTTCCGCCTCCAGCACCCGCAGAGCACTGTTCTGTGCAGCCGAGCCCGCTAGTATACACAGAGAAATGAGACAGAAAGATAAGTAGGCACAAGATTTATTAATAACCAACATACTTTGTTGGTTATTAAGTATCAAATCAAGAGGAGCCCCCTTCCAGAGAGAGCTGGCCCACCACTCTACCTATTTGAAGCGATTGCGCAGGGCCAGGATTTCACCCATGATGCCCCGCCTGAACGCCAGCACGCAGATCACAAAGATCAGGCCCGTGACCATCGTGACCGACTCGCCCAGGGTCTTGAACCAGTCAACCCCACTCACGGCAGCCAACAGATTGCCGATCTCACCCAACTTGTTCTCAAGAACGACCACGACCGCCGAGCCGAGCAGCGGCCCGGACAAGGTCCCAAGCCCGCCGACCAGGGTCATGAGGATGACCTCGCCAGAACTGGTCCAGTGCACATCGCTGAGCGTTGCAAAACCCAACACCAGCGTTTTCAGCGAGCCGGCCAGTCCTGCCAGCGCTGCAGACAGGACAAAAGCCAGCAGTTTGTAGCGCTGCGTGTCATAGCCCAGAGAGATCGCCCGCGCCTCGTTCTCCTTGATGCCTTTGAGCACTTGCCCAAACGGCGAATGGATGATGCGGACGATCAACAGGAAGGCGAGCACCACCACGGCCAGCGCCACGTAGTACATGGCCAGATCACTCTTGAGATCCAGCACACCGAACAGCGCCCCGCGCGGAACACCTTGCATGCCGTCCTCGCCCCCCGTGAACGGTGCCTGGAGGCAGACAAAGAACAGCATCTGGGCCAGTGCCAGCGTGATCATGGAGAAGTAGATGCCTTGCCGACGGATCGCCAACATGCCGAAGACCCACCCCAGAAACGCGCCGCCCGCAGTTCCCAACAGCAAGGCCCACTCGGGGTTCAAGCCCCAGACCTTGATCGAATGGCCGCACAGGTAGGCGGCACCACCGAGAAATGCAGCATGGCCGAAGGACAGCAAGCCGGTGTAGCCCAGCAACAGGTTGAAAGCCGATGCGTACAAGGCAAAGCACATCAGCTTCATGACAAAGACGGGATAGGCGCCAAGAAACGGTGCGGCCACCAAGGCCAGCAACAGGACCCCATAGGCCAGCAGGTTGTTTGTGTTTTTGTTCATGCCCTGGGCTCCTCTTATTTTTCTTTGCCGAAAAGGCCGGCGGGGCGAATCAGGAGAACGATGACCATGATGACAAACACGACCGTCGACGAAGCCTCCGGATAGAACACCTTGGTAAAACCTTCAATCACCCCCAAGCCCAGGCCGGTGAGGATGGAGCCCATGATGGACCCCATGCCACCGATCACCACCACGGCAAAGACCACGATGATCAGGTTCTGCCCCATCAATGGCGTGACCTGGATGACGGGCGCTGCCAGCACCCCGGCAAAGGCGGCCAGCGCCACACCAAAGCCATAGGTCAGCGTGACCATCAAGGGCACGTTGATACCGAAGGCCTCCACCAAGCGCGGGTTCTCGGTGCCCGCACGCAAGTAGGCGCCGAGACGGGTCTTTTCAATGACGAACCAGGTCGCCAGGCAGACCACCACAGAAGCCACCACCACCCAGGCGCGGTAGTTCGGCAGCATCATGAAGCCCAGGTTGGTGGCACCGACCAATTGGTCAGGTGTGTCGTAAGCCAAGCCCGAGACACCATAGATGGAACGGAAGACACCCTCGATCAGCAAGGTCAGCCCCAAAGTGAGGAGCAGGCCATACAGATGGTCCAGCTTGTAGATCCACCGCAGCAACAGACGCTCGATGAGGATGCCGAAGGCCCCCACGATCACAGGCGAAGCGATCAACATCACCCAATAGCTGATGTTGAAGTAGGTCATGGCCATCCAGGTGAGGATGGCCCCCATCATGAACAAGGCGCCATGCGCGAAGTTGATGACGTTGAGCAGGCCGAAAATCACCGCCAACCCCAAGCTCAAGATGGCGTAAAAGGACCCATTGACCAGGCCGAGCAACAACTGGCTCAACATGGCGGGCACGGAGACACCGAAGATTTCCATAAGGTACAGGTGGGTGGACGGTAAAAGCAGTCAGGCCGGCCGAGGGCAGAACGCCCCCGACCGGGTTCAGGAGATCATTTCCAAAGCGCGCACTTGGATTCGGCCTTGGTCGTGAAGACCTGGTCGCCAGCCATCTTCTTGACCACCTTGTAGTAATCCCAGGGCTTGGTCGATTCAGCCGGTGCCTTCACCTGCATCAGGTACATGTCGTGCACATAGCGCCCGTCGGCACGCAACTGACCCGAGGCAAAGAAGTCGTTCATCTTCATGCCCTTCCAGGTCGTCATCACCTTGTCGGCATCCACCGTCTTGGCCTCTTGCACGGCCTTGAGGTAATTCATGGTAGCTGAGTAGTCCGCAGCCTGGATTTCGGTCGGCATGCGCTTGGTCTTCTCGAAGAAGCGGGCCGAGAACTTGCGCGTCTCTTCGTTCAGATCCCAGTACCAGGGTGCCGTCAACAGCAGACCCTCGGTGTTCTTCAAGCCCAGGCTGTGCACGTCAGAGATGAAGATCAGCAGACCCGCCAGCTTCATGGTCTTGCCAATGCCGAACTCTTTGGCCGCTTTGATCGAGTTGATGGTGTCGCCGCCGGCATTGGCCAGGCCCAGGATCTGCGCCTTCGAACTTTGCGCCTGCAGCAGGAAAGACGAGAAATCCGATGCGTTCAAGGGGTGGCGAACACCGCCCAGAACCTGGCCGCCCTTGCCCTTCACCACCGCACTGGTATCGGCTTCGAGGGCATGGCCGAAGGCATAGTCAGCGGTCAGGAAGAACCAGTTGCGGCCACCGCCATCGACCACCGCCCCCCCGGTGCCCTTGGCCAGGGCGACCGTGTCGTAAGCGTAATGAACCGTGTAGGGAGAGCACTGCTCGTTGGTCAGTGCCGATGACGCCGCCCCGTTGTTCACATAGACACGCTTCTTTTCCAATGCCACCTTGGCTAACGCAAGGGCGGTCCCGGAGTTCGTGCCGCCGAACACCATGGTCAGGCCCTGGGTGTCGATCCACTCGCGCGCCTTGGAGGCGGCAATGTCAGCCTTGTTCTGGTGGTCGGCGGTCAGCAGCTCGATCGGCATGCCATTGACCTTGCCACCGAAATCATCGATGGCCATCTGAATGGCCAAAGCCCCGTTCTTGCCTTCGACGTCGGCGTAGAGGCTGGACATGTCGGTGATGAAACCGATCTTGACCTTGTCTTGCGCTTGAGCAGCAGTCATGCCCGAGCAGGCCAGCAAGGCGGCGAGGACGGTGAGTTTGGTTTTCATGTTTGTCTCCTGTGGATGGATCGAAAGGTCACTGCCTGGTATCGGGTTGAATGCAAACGCCGGGGTTCAGACACCCAGGAGTTCGTTGAGCACGGGCATCTTCTGGTCGAGTTCGGCGGCGCTAAACTGCTCGACCATCCGACCGTGCTCCATGACGTAGAAGCGGTCAGCCAGCGGGGCCGCAAAGCGGAAGTTCTGCTCCACCATGACCACGGTGTAGCCCTTGGCGCGCAAGGTGGTGATCATGCGGGCCAGCGCCTGGACGATGACCGGGGCCAGGCCTTCGGAGATCTCGTCGAGCAAGAGCAATTTGGCCCCCGTCCGCAAAATACGGGCCACCGCCAGCATCTGCTGTTCGCCCCCGGAAAGCCGCGTTCCCTGGCTGTGGCGACGCTCCGCCAGATTGGGAAACATGTCGTAGATCTCTTCCACCGACATGCCACCCGTGGCGCCTTTCAGGCGCGGCGGCAACAGCAGGTTTTCCTCACAGCTCAGGCTGGAGAATATGCCTCGTTCCTCCGGGCAGTACCCCACACCAAGGTGGGCTATCCGGTGGGTGGGCATGGCAATGGTTTCGACGCCATCGATCTTGAGGGATCCCTTGCGGGACCCGGTGAGCCCCATGATGGCCCGCATCGTGGTCGTGCGCCCTGCGCCATTGCGGCCCAGCAAGGTGACGACCTCGCCCGGGCGAACCACCATGTCGACCCCATGCAGCACATGCGATTCGCCATACCAGGCCTGCAAGCCCTGGATCTCGAGCGCTGCCGGCCCTGCGTTCTTGTGAAGTGCCGCGCTCATCTCAGTGCGCTCCCTGCAACTGGCCATCGGTGGTACCCATGTAGGCTTCCATGACCAAGGGGTTGCGCGACACCTCTGCATAAGGCCCTTCGGCCAACACAGCGCCGCGCTGAAGCACGGTGATCTTGTCGGCGATGTTTGAGATCACGCTCATGTTGTGCTCCACCATCAGGATGGTGCGGCCCAGGGACACCTTCTTGATCAACTGCGTGACGCGGTCCACATCTTCGTGGCCCATGCCCTGCGTGGGCTCATCGAGCAGCATCAACTCAGGCTCCATGGCCAGGGTGGTTGCGATTTCAAGGGCGCGCTTGCGGCCATAGGGCAGGTTGACGGTCAGCTCGGTGGCCATGTCTTCCAGGCCAACTTCAGCCAACAGGGCCAGTGCGCGGTCATTGAGTTGGTTCAGGGTCTTCTCGCTGCGCCAGAAGTGGTAGCTCGTGCCCAGCATGCGTTGCAGCCCGATGCGGACGTTCTCGAGCAGGGTCAGGTGCGGAAACACAGCAGAGATCTGGAACGAACGGATGATGCCGCGGCGGGCAATCTGCGCCGGACGCTCGCGCGTGATGTCGATGCCATTGAAGAGGATGCGACCAGAGCTGGGCTCCAGGAACTTCGTCAGCAGGTTGAAGCAGGTGGTCTTGCCAGCGCCGTTCGGTCCGATCAACGCATGGATGGAACCCCGCTCAACGGCAAGATCCACCTGGCTGACCGCTGTGAAGCCCTTGAACTCCTTGGTGAGCTTCTGGGTTTGCAAAATGATGTCGCTCATCGTCTCTAGGGCGCTCCGGAAGATGGGAAAAGATGCAGCCAGGGACCGCTGGCCGCAACACACCTTGTTTCATGTGCACTGAAGTTCATGCTAATGCTGCGCCGCAGCGGCTGATACTGGGGCAAATGCCTAGGCTGGTCGCAAAGCGGACACGGCGCCCCGTGCTCGCGCCATGGGCCGAAGATTTGCCCTCCGGGCGGGCAGATGCAATCCACCCACACCCCGTGCAAGCCCGCTTGTGCGCCGCTTGTGAATTCCGATAAGGTCGTTTGCGCATCGACCTAGAACGACGACCGGCGAGGAGGCCCCTGATGATCGAAACACGCACGCGATTGAACCTGTCCGCGCTCACGGGCGGGCAGCCCATGTCTCGCTGAAGCGCCCGACAACCATGGCCCCGGTCGGCCCGATGCACCAGTGGAACAGCGCACGCCGTGGCGCAGCCAAGGCCCCTCTGCCCTGGCCTACCACGCCCTTGAACGCTACAACCGCCTCGGAGGAGCTGCAGACCCAGGTTTTGTGCGCACTGCAAATGCAGCCTCGGCAATTGCCCTGGCCCTATCTGTTTGACCTGCAGGGGTCGGCCCTGTACGAGCTGGCCACCGAATCTCCAGACTACTTTCTGGCCCGCACCGAGCTGGTGGTGCTGCATGAACATGCAGGCGACATCGCACGCCGCATGGGCCCCTGCCCCGAACTGGTCGAATATGGTGCAGGCGCCATGCGCGTGGTGCGACGCCTGATTGAAGAAGCCGATCAGCCCGTGCGTTATGTGGCGATGGACACTTCCGAGCAACACCTCCAGGCTCGCGTCTCAGGCCTACAACATGACTATCCCCACCTGGACATTCAAGCGCTGGCCGGCGACCTCTCCCAGCCCCCTGCCCTGCCAGCGGCGCACCTTGAGGCGGCCCGACGTATTGGGCTGATTGGGGGCGCTGGCTGGAGCAGGATCCCCCGACCAGCCAGGCTCCCCCTTCTTCAAGGGCTGGCCAATGCGCTTCGAGGTGGGGCCTTGCTCATCACAGTGGACCAGGTACAAGACCCGCTGTTGCAGGAGCGTGCCTACAACGATGCGCAAGGGCGAATGGCCGACTTCAACCTCAACGGTCTGCGCCGATGCCAGAGGGACTTTGCACTGCGGCTCAGCAACGGACAATTCCAGCATCAGGTGAAGGCGGACGCATCAGGGCACAACGTGGTGCTGCAACTGGGCTGCACCCGGGCACTGACGCTAGAGTTGCGCCACCACGGGCAGGTGACGGCCATCGAACTGGCAGCGGGCGAGGCGATTCAGACACTGCAACTTCACCCCAGCACGGCCAACGAGTTGCAAGCGCTGGCCCGTCGCGCAGGCTTCGCGCCTGGCCCCTGCTGGCAGGATCCCCTGGGCCGAGTGGCCCTGTGTTGGCTGGAAGCGCCCCCACTCTGACCGGGCCGGGCACCGGTCCTTGAGGACGCCCCCGGGGCTCAGTGAGCGCCAGCGGCAGCGTCGGCACTCCCCGCCGTTGCAGGCAGCGGGTGGGACAACCACACCAGCGGAATCAACGCCAGGAAGATGAAGGCCGAGGCCAGAAACACGTCGTTGGCGGCCAGCATGAAGGCCTGCTGATCCACCAGGCGGTTGACCTGCGCCAAGGCCTGCTCAGGGCTCAGACCTGCCGCATTCAAGCCCTGCAAGGCCCCCATGGCGCTCGCATTGCCTTGTTGAATGGACTCGACCAACTGCGCATGGTGCAAGCTGGCCCGGTTCTCCCAGACCGTGGTCGAGATCGAGGTGCCAAAAGCACCCGCCGTGATGCGGGCAAAGTTGGACAAGCCCGAGGCGGCCGGAATGCGGTCTGGCGTGATGCCCGACAGGGTGATGGTCACCAGCGGAATGAAGAAGAACGCCATGGCCACGCCCTGCACGATGGTCGGCACCATGATGGTGGCCAAGTCAGCCTGGGTATTGAAGTTGGAGCGCATCCACAGCACCAGCGCAAACACGGCGAAAGCAAAGGTCGCAAAGTACCGTGGATCGAACTTGGCGATGTTCTTGCCCACCCAGGGCGACAGCACCAGCGCCATCAGCCCCACTGGTGCCATCACCATGCCCGCCTGGGTGGCGGTGTAGCCCATATACTGCTGCAGCCACAGCGGCAACAACACCACGTTGCCGAAGAACAGGCCATAGCCCACCGAGGTGGCCAGCGCACCTGCCCAGAAATTGCGCCGCTTGAACAAGGCCAGGTCCACCACGGGATGGTCGTCGGTCAGTTCCCACACCAAAAACAAGGCAAAGCCGACCACCGCCACCACAGCCAAGCCCACCACCATGTCCGAGTGGAACCAGTCATTCTCCTTGCCGATGTCCAGCGTCACCTGCATGGCACCCACCCAGATCACCAGCAAGGCCAGGCCCACCGAATCGATGGGCAGTTGCTTGGTCGGTGTCTCACGCTTGTGGTACAGCATCCAGGTGACCAGGGCCGAGGCGATGCCCACCGGGATGTTGATGTAGAAAATCCAGGGCCAGCTCATGTTGTCGGTGATCCAGCCGCCCAGCAAGGGGCCCATCACCGGGGCAATCAAGGTGGTCATCGACCACATGGCCATGGCCAGGCCCGCCAGTGCCCGCGGGTAGCTGGACAGCAGCAGGCCCTGAGACAGCGGGATCATCGGGCCGGCCACAAAGCCCTGCAGCGCACGCAGCGCGATCAGGCTGCTCATGTTGGGGGCCAGGCCACAAAGCCACGAGGCCAGCACGAACAGCAGCACGCTGATCACAAACAGGCGCACCTGCCCCACCCGCTGGGACAACCAGCCCGTGAGGGGCACGGCAATCGCATTGGCCACGGCAAAGCTGGTGATCACCCAGGTGCCCTGATTCGGGCTCACCCCCAGGTCACCCGCGATGGCAGGCAGCGACACGTTGGCGATCGAGGTGTCCAGCACGTTCATGAACGTGGCCGCCGACAGGGCAATCGTGCCCCAGGTGCGGGCCGCCCCCTCCAACGGAGGTGGGGGCGAGAAAGCCGCAGAGTTGGACGACATGCTGTGGCCTTTCAATGGGCGTTCTGAGCCACCACGGGCGCCGCAGCAAAAGCGGCCTTGGACAGGCGCACCGGGTGCCCCACATTGGCCGAGATGACCCGGTTGATCAGCGCAGTGGCTTCATCGTCGGGCACGGCATACACCTGGGTCTGTACTGCCGCGTTGTCGCGCGGTGCATCGGCCAGCGACTTGCCGTCGCGGTCTGTCACATCCACCTCGGCGTCCATGGACAGGCCGATGCGCAGCGGGTGCTTGGCCACCTCTTCGGGATCCAGCGTGACGCGCACAGGCACCCGTTGCACCACCTTGATCCAGTTGCCGGTGGCGTTCTGGGCCGGCAACAGCGCAAACGCCGCACCCGTGCCCACGCCCAGGCCCGCCACCTTGCCGCTGTACTCAACCTTCTTGCCCCACAGGTCGGCCGTCAGTTTGACGGGCTGACCGATGCGGATATTGCGCAGCTGGACTTCCTTGAAGTTGGCATCCACCCACAGCTGGTTCAGGGGCACGATGGACATCATCGGGCTGCCAGCGGCCACGCGCTGGCCCAGTTGAACCGTGCGCTTGGCCACATAGCCATCCACCGGGGCCGGCAAAGCGGCACGGCGCGAGGCCAGGAAGGCCTCATGCACCTTGGCTGCCGCAGCCAGCACACTGGGGTGGGTCTCCACCGGGGTGCCGTCGGTCATGGCCTTGTTGCTGGCCAGTTGTTCGCGTGCGGCCACCACACCGGCCTGGGCGGCTGCCAGCACGCTGCGGGCATTGGCCAGTTGCGTCTGGGTATGGGCCAGTTCTTCGCGGGACACGGCGCCATTGCCGCTCAGCGATTGGCGGCGATTCAGGTCGTCCTGGGCGCGCTCGATCTCCAACTGGGCCTTGGCCACATCGGTTTCGCGCAGCTTGACCTGGGCTTCGAGCGAAGCATTGTTCGCGTAGACCGTGCGCACCTGGCGCACCGTTTGGGCCAGGTTGGCCTGCGCCTGCTCCAGGGCCACGGCCACATCGGCGGTATCCAGGCGCACCAGCGGCGCCCCGGCCTTCACAAAATCAGTGTCGTCGGCCAGGATGGCCGTGACGGTGCCGCTGATCTGCGGCGTGATCTGAATCAGGTTGCCTTGTACATAGGCGTTGTCGGTGGTCTCATAGTGGCTGGAAACCAGCCACTCGTAAGCAGCCCAGCCAGCGCCGGCAATCACCACCAATGCGGCAATCGACAGCAGACCTTTGCGCCGCGAGGCCTTGGCAGAGGACGGATCGAGCGAAGGGGCAGCGTTGTTTTGTGGAGCGTTCATGATGAATCCTGTGTGGGGGATGAGCGGGGCGCATCAGCCGTGGCCCGCGCTGAAATCAAAAGGGGTCAGGGGGCTTTCAAGGGGTGGCCGGGGCCGCTGCGGTGTCCGGGCGCTGGCCGGCCAGGGCCGACTGCAGACGGATGGCGCCGTTCTCGAGCACCCCACGGTCATTGGCCACGGGCACCGGCGTGGTCGGCAGGCCACCACCCAGAGCACGCCACAGGGCCACTTGGGTGTCGATGACGCGGGCCTTCAGATCGACAGCCGCACGGCGCTGCTGCAGCACATTGCTTTCCGTGGCCAAGACCTGCAGGTAGGTGCTCAGGCCGGCCTTGTAACGCTGTACCGCGATCTGGTGGGCATCTTCAGCGGCTTGTTGAGCGGTCTTTTGCTCGATCTGCTGGCGCTCAAGCGATTGCGCGGTCACCAATTGGTCGGCAACGTCATGCACCGCTTCCAGCACCGTTCCGTTGTAGGACTCGATGGCCGTATCCAGATCGGCTGTCTTCACGCGCAGATTGGCACGCAAGCGCCCGCCTGAAAACAGGGGCAGGTTGATGGCAGGGCCAACACCCCACTGCTCACTGCTGGACTTGAACAGATTGGAAAACCCCAAGGCCGAGAAGCCGGCATAGGCCTTCAAGTTGATGTTAGGGTAGAACTGCGCGCGGGCCACGTCGGTGTCACGGCTGGCCGCTTCAACCCGCCAGCGGGCAGCCACCACATCGGCACGCTGACCGAGCAGGTTCAAGGGCACGTCAGCTGGGGCGGAGACCCCCAAGGCCGCCGGCAAGGTGGGCACCTTCAACCGCTGCGCCACAGAGGGGTCACCCACCAGAGTGGCCAGCGCATTCTTGGCCAGGGCTTGCTGCTCGCGCAGCGCCTCGATCTGCAGTTGAGCCTCAGGAATGCCGCCCTGGCTTTGGCGCAGTTCGAGTTGGGTGTCGAGGCCCGCGGCGAGGCGCGATCGGACCAATCCCAGCATTTCCTTGCGTTGTTCCAGCGTGCGCTCAGCCACTTCCAGCTGGGCCCCTGCGCGCGCCAACTGATAGTAGGAACGAACCACATTGCTCGCCAGCAGCAGGCGGGCGGCTTGGGCATCGGCCGCGGCCGCCTGCACAGAGCCGATGGCGGAATCCAGGGCCGCCCGGTTCTTGCCGAAGAAGTCCAGCTCCCAAGAGCCCTGCAACTGCACCGTACCGGAATCTTCCACACTGCCAGCCAACGGCGCCGGATACAGGCTGTGGGCGCTGTACAACTCGCGGTTGATTTCAGCCCCCGCCCCCAGTTGAGGCAGCAAGGCCGCACGAGCCACGCCGGACTGTGCCTGAGCCCGCTCCAGGCGCAGACGGGCCTGTTGCAAGCTGGGGTTGCCGCTCAGGGCCTGTTCCAGCAAGGCGTCCAGTTGGGCATCGCCATACTCGCGCCACACCTCCGAACGCAGCCAAGGCAAGGTCGGGCTTGGCTTGTCGGGGGTACCACTGGCGGTCAGGCTTGATGGCTCACGCATCTTGGCGTGCCCTTGAATGCCGGAAAAGTCGGCACAACCGGCCAAAGCGGCCACAGCACCTGCGGCAGCCATGGCAATGACAAAACGTTTGCGCCGATCGGGATGGCGCTGAGGATGTTGGATCATGACTTGCCCTTCGCAGCAGCACCTTCAGCCTGGGCCTGGATGTGCTCTGCGTTCTTGAAGATACGTTGAAGAAATGCGACGAGTTGCAGCCACTCGGCCTCCGAGAAGCCCTCAAGCATGCTGTTTTGCATGTTGCAAAGCACCTCGGGAATGATGCGAGCGGCCTCCTCACCTTCCGGCGTCAGCTCCAGATTGACGACTCGCCTGTCTGAAAGCGATCGCACCCGACAACACAGGCCTTTGCCCTCCAGCCGGTCCAGCAGGCGGGTCATGGCCCCGTTGTCCAACTGGCATGTGCGGGCCAATTCAGCAACGCTGCCGCCTTGGCGTTCGTAAAGCTTGATCAGAGGAATCCACTGGGCATTGGTCAAACCGTGGGGCTCCATCTTGCGGTCGATCTCCAGGCCCATCAGCCTGACGATGTGACGCATGGTGTAACCCACACTGATTTGGCCCCCGTAAGACTCAGGGCGGTAGAACCCAGGCGCAGAGGCACTCTGTGGGCTTGAAGAATCGGAAGACATGGCGAAAATATTATTTGCCCAGGCAATTATTGTCAAGGCTGAGTCTGCTGAAGCAATGTTAATTTTTTGTAAACACAGCGTCTGCGGACGGGGAACGTTACAGTCGCGAAAACCCAGCACACTGGCTCCACAGCAATCCGCTCACAACGCAGGCATGTCACGATGAACTCCCCCGCTTCCGCCAAAGCATCCCCCCGTGCACTCGGGGGATTGCGACCTTTCCTGACTCCGTACCGGGGCGCCATCGGGCTGGCCCTGCTGTTTCTGCTGCTGGCAGCTGGCGCAACGCTGGTGTTTCCACAAGCGCTGCGCAGCCTGATCGACGGCGGGCTGCTGCCGGCACATCGCGATCAGCAGGCGCTGGCGCTGGGCCAGCACTTTGGTGCGTTGTTCGGCGTGGCAGCGGCGCTCGCGGTGTTTTCGGCAGCGCGCTTCTACACGGTGAGTTGGTTGGGCGAACGCATCACCGCCGACCTCAGAGATGCGGTCTATGCCCACGTGCTGGACCAAAGCCCGGCTTTTTTTGAAACCACCCAGACCGGCGAAGTGCTGTCACGCCTCACTGCCGACACCACGCTGGTACAGACCGTGGTGGGTTCTTCTTTGAGCATGGGCTTGCGCAATGCCGTGATGGGCCTGGGTGCCCTCGGCATGCTGGTGTGGACCAATCCGCTCGTCATGGGCCAGGTCTTGCTGGCCCTGCTGCTGATCGTGGCGCCCTCCGTGTGGTTCGGGCGCCGAGTACGGCGCCTGTCGCGGGCCAGCCAGGACCGGGTCGCAGACGCCAGCGCCGTCGCCGCAGAAGTGCTGAATGCGGTCAACACCGTTCAAGCCAACAACGCGGTGCAGCGCGAGGCCACCCGCTTCACCGCAGCCACGGAGGCCGCATTTCAGACCGCGGTACGACGCAGCAAGGCCCGCTCCGTGTTGGTCGCCTTTGTGATCATGGCCACCAGCGCGGCCTTGCTCTGGGGGCTGTACGAGGGCACCCAGGCGGTGATGCGAGGTACGCTGAGCGCCGGCGAATTGGGGCAGACGGTGGTCTACGTGTTGATTCTGGCCAGTTCTGCCGCCGTGCTCGGTGAGGTCTATGGCGACCTGCTGCGAGCGGCTGGGGCCACAGAGCGCCTGATGGAATTGCTGCACACGCCAACCACCCTCAGCAACGGCCACCATCTTCCGGCGCCCGCAGGCCTTGCGGCGGGTGTGTCCATCGACTTTGAGGACGTTCAGTTTCATTACCCCTCACGCCCCCAGCAAGCGGCGCTGAACCATTTCACGCTGCAGATCGCTCCGGGTGAGACAGTGGCCTTGGTGGGGAGCAGCGGTGCCGGCAAATCAACCGTGTTGCAGTTGCTGCAACGTTTCTATGACGTGCATCCGACACAGGCCATCCGCCTCGATGGTGTGCCGCTGGCCGATTGGGATCTGGATACCCTGCGCGCCCAGATGGGTGTGGTGCCTCAGGACGCCGTGATTTTTTCGAACACTGCTTTGGAGAACATCCGTTACGGCACCCCCCAGGCCACCGATGCCGAAGTGATAGCCGCCGCTCGCGAGGCCTTCGCAGACGAATTCATCCGTGCCCTGCCCGAGGGTTATCACACGTTCCTGGGAGAGCGTGGCGTGCGCCTGAGCGGTGGGCAGAAGCAGCGGCTCTCGATTGCCAGGGCCTTGCTGCGCCGCCCCCGCCTGTTGCTGCTGGACGAAGCCACCAGTGCGCTGGACGCCGAGAGCGAACGCATGGTGCAAGCGGCACTCGACGCGGCCCTCAACGCTGGCGAGCGCCAACGCACCACCCTGGTCATTGCACACCGCCTGGCCACCGTCCAGAAGTCAGACCGCATTGTGGTGCTCGATCAGGGACAGGTCGTGGAACAGGGCAGACATGAAGATCTGATGGCCCTGGGTGGCGTGTATGCCCGATTTGCCAACATGCAGTTGCTGAGCTGAAGGCCTCACAGCCAGCCAGGCAAGCCCACCCGAAACGCCTTATTGGAGCGTTTCTTTGGCGGACACGGGCATGGGAAGCGGCAACACAGGAATGCCCTCCTCCACCAAGGCCAGGGTTTCCTGAACCGTGGCCTGCCCCCGGATGCCACGCTCGGGGGCCTCTCCGTGGTGGATGCGCCGCGCCTCCTCGGCAAAGTCCGATCCGACGTCCTCGGTCTGACGAGCCACTTCGCGGGCCAATTTCAGCCAAGCGGCCTGAAGCTCCCGTTGGTCAACTGGCTGCCCTGCCTGAGATTCAGGCCGGGTTTCGGTTCGGGACTCAGGCCTCGAAGACGGGGCGCGAGAAGCAAGCTCACGGGAAGCGCTGAGATTCAATCGTGGCGCTGCAGGAAGCTTGTGGATGGCGTGATCGCCACAGACCGGGCAACTCACCAAGCCCTCGGCGAGCTGACGCTGAAACTCGGCCTCGGAGGCAAACCAGCCTTCAAACCCGTGTTGGGCGGCACACTGCAGGTTCAGAACCTTCATGACGGAAAACCGAAGTCAGGCGCCGCGGCGGTGCTTGAGCAGATAGCGGTACACAAAGCCCGGAAAGGCCAGTGTGAGGAACAGGCAAAACGTGGTCGCATAGAACTCCCACCCTTGCGGGGCGGCCTGACCGGCGCTTTGCTCCATGCCCCAGGCAAAAACACCCACCAGACCGTAAAAAAACAACAGTTCGAGCAGACGCCAGGGCAAGGCTTTCTCCGCTGCAAACGGAATCACCGCCAGCAGGCGGTGATTCACAAAGGGCAGGTTGGCGGCAAGCAATGCCGCCAAAATGACCAGCCAAACAGAAACCGTCTGGTTCACAGTGGCCGACTCAGGAACCCAGCGTCAGCACGATGGCGCGAGCGCACAGGGTCATCAGGCCACCAGGCAACAGGCCCAGCAACAGGATCAGCGCTGCGTTGATCGACATCACGATCCGCACGTCAGCCGGTGCCGACACGGTGGTAGCCGTCAGAGGCTGGTCAAAGTACATGACCTTGACCACGCGCAGGTAGTAGAAGGCACCGATCAAGGACATCAGCACAGCAAACACAGCCAGCGCGATGTAGCCATTTTCACCGGTGGTGACCAAGGCCTGGAGCACCGACAGCTTGGCGTAGAAGCCCGCCAGCGGAGGAATACCGGCCATGGAGAACAGACACACCGACATGACCGCGGCGTAGAAAGGGCTGCGCTGGTTGAGACCGGCCAGATCGGAGATCTCTTCGCTCTCGAAACCCTCACGGGCCAGCAGCAAGATCACTCCGAAGGTGGCCAGAGTGGTCAGCACGTAGACGACCACGTAGAACATCGCCGAGCTGTAGGCATTGGCCGCCGGCAGCGTGGTGCCGTTGACCACACCGGGGATCAAACCCAGCAGGACAAAACCCATCTGGGAAATCGTCGAGTAAGCCAGCATGCGCTTGAGGTTGGTCTGCACCACACCCACCAGGTTACCGATCAGCAACGAGCAGACCGACAACACCAGCAGCATCTGTTGCCAGTCGATGGCCAGCGGCAGCAGGCCTTCCACCAACAGACGGATCACGATGGCAAAAGCCGCGAACTTGGGAGCACCACCGATCATCAGGGTGACCGCCGTCGGCGCGCCCTGGTACACATCGGGAACCCACATGTGGAAAGGCACCACACCCAGCTTGAACGCCAGACCCGCCACCACAAAAACCAAGCCGAAGACCAGCACCTGGTGATCCACCTGGCCCGAACCCACGGCCTTGAACACCTGGCCCAGATCCAGCGAGCCGGTGGCACCGTACAGCATGGACAGGCCATACAGCAGGAAACCACTGGCCAGCGCACCCAGCACAAAGTACTTCATGGCCGCCTCAGACGACGTGGCATGGTCACGGCGCAGTGCCACCAGGGCATAGCTCGACAGGGTCAACAGTTCCAGGCCGAGGTAAATCAACAGGAAGTTGTTGCCCGAGATCATCACGAACATGCCAAGCAGGGCGAACAGGCTCAGCGTGAACAACTCGCCGCCGCGGAGCATGCCACGCTCAGAGGCGTAGGGGCGACCATAAACCAGGGTCACCAGCACCGCCACGGAAGCAAAGCACTTGAGCCAGTTGCCCATCGGGTCGCTGACCACCATGCCGTTGAAGCCATAGAAGGTCTGACCACTGTCGGCATACAGGGCCTGCATGCCCGCCACCACCACCAGGGTGATCACGGTCAGCAAGTAGGTGGCAGTGCGACGCGGGCTGCTCACGCCCAGGTCGAGAATGGCGATCACGCTGGCCATGGCCAGCAAAATGACCTCTGGGTAGATCGTGATCCAGCTGAGTTTGTCAATCATCTCGTTTCTCTCTGGTCAGGCTGGTCAGTTCAGCTTCGAGGCTGCGACGTGTTGCAGCAAGTCAGTGACCGACGCGTTCATCACATCGGTGAAAGGCTTGGGGTACAGACCCATTGCCAGAACAGCAATCGCCAGCAGGGTCATGATCAGGAACTCGCGGGCGTTGATGTCCGTGAGTTCGCGCACATGGTCATTGGTCACCGGGCCCAGGTAGACGCGCTTGAACATCCACAGGGTGTAAGCCGCGCCGAAGATCAGGGCCGAGGCGGCCAGCAGACCCAACCAGAAGTTGGACTGCACTGCACCCAGGATCACCATCCACTCGCCCACAAAACCAGCGGTGCCCGGCAGGCCGCAGTTGGCCATCGAGAACAGCAAGGCGAAGGCGGCGAACTTGGGCATGGTGTTCACCACACCACCGTAACTGGCAATCTCACGCGAGTGGACACGGTCGTACAGCACACCGATGCTCAGGAACATGGCACCCGACACAAAACCGTGGGCAATCATCTGCACCAGACCACCGGCCACGCCGAGGTCGTTGAAGATGAAGAAGCCCAGGGTCACAAAGCCCATGTGCGCCACAGACGAATAGGCCACCAGCTTCTTCATGTCCTTCTGGACCATGGCCACCAGGCCCACATAGATCACAGCCGTCAGCGACAGGCCGATGATCAGCCAGGCCCACTCACGCGAGGCGTCGGGGGCGATGGGCATCGAGAAGCGCAGGAAACCATAGGCGCCCAGCTTCAGCATGATGGCGGCCAGCACAGCAGAGCCGCCGGTAGGGGCTTCAACGTGCACGTCAGGCAGCCAGGTGTGCACCGGCCACATCGGCACCTTCACAGCGAACGCAGCGAAGAAGGCAAAGAACAGCAGGGTCTGGGCGGTCGAACCCAGCGGCAGCTTGTGCCAGGTCTGGATGTCAAAGCTGCCACCCGAGGCTGCGTACAGGTAGATCAGGGCCACCAGCGTCAGCAGCGAGCCGAGCAAGGTGTACAGGAAGAACTTGAACGCCGCGTAGATCTTGTTCGGACCACCCCAGATACCGATGATCAGGTACATCGGAATCAGCGTGGCTTCGAAGAACACGTAGAACAGCATGCCGTCCAGGGCAGAGAACACACCGATCATCAAACCGCTGAGGATCAGGAACGCGCCCATGTACTGGTTGACGCGCTCGGTGATCACTTCCCAACCCGCGATCACGACGATCACGGTGATGAAAGCGGTCAAGGGCACGAACCAGAACGAGATCCCGTCGAGACCCAGGTGGTAGTGGATGTTGAAACGCTCGATCCAGCTCACGTTTTCAACAAACTGCATGGCCGAGGTTCCGATCTCGAAGCCCGTGTACAGGGGCCAGGTGACCAGCAGACCGCAGACCGCGCCGATCAAGGCGATCCAACGGACCACCTTGGCGTGTTCATCCCGGCCCAGGGCCAGCAGCACGACACCAAAAACAATCGGTGTCCAGATTGCAAGACTCAACAATCCCATTTTTGTTTTTCTCCTACTTGTTGAGCCAGACGAAATACGTCATGAAGACAAACACACCCAGGATCATCACCAGCGCATAGTGATAGATGTAGCCGGATTGGACCCAGCGCACCAAGCCAGCGACCCAACCGACCAGCTTCCAGGAGCCATTGACCACCGCGCCGTCGATGATGGCTTGGTCACCGGCCTTCCAGAGGCCCAGACCCAGACCACGTGCACCGCGGGCAATGATGTTTTCGTTGATCCAGTCGAGGTAGTACTTGTTCTCGAGCAGGTTGTAGATCGGCTTGCAGGCCGACTTGATCGCTGCGGGCAGTGCCGGGTTGATCATGTACATGTAGTAGGACAACGCCACACCCGCCAGGGCCAGCCAGAAAGGCGCAGTGCTGACAGCGTGCAGGGCCATGGCGGCCGAGCCGTGGAAGGCATGGGCCAGTTCTTCCATCACCTGGTGCTTTTCGCCGTCCACAAAGATCACGTCCTTGAAGAAGTCGCCGAACAGCATGGGCTCGATGCCGATGTAACCGATGATCACCGAAGGAATCGCCAGCAGGACCAGCGGCAGGGTCACCACCCAAGGCGATTCATGCGGCTCATGGTGGTCGCCATGATGGCCATGGTCGTCGTGGCCATGGTGAGCATCCGGGTTCTGGTCGAAGCGCTCTTTGCCGTGGAAGACCAGGAAGTAGAGGCGGAACGAGTAGAAGGCGGTGACGAACACACCGGCCAGCACCGCGAACGAGGCGAAACCAGCGGCCGGCAGATGGCTCTCATGCACCGCTTCAATGATGCTGTCCTTGGAATAGAAGCCTGCGAAGAACGGCGTGCCGATCAAAGCCAGCGAACCGATCAGCGAGGTGATCCAGGTGATGGGCATGTACTTGCGAACGCCACCCATCCAGCGGATGTCCTGGTTGTGGTGCATGCCCATGATGACCGAGCC
>Ga0208269_100478_pt1 | contig 18138 bp, 12 predicted proteins | sample LakWasMe88_LOW11_2_FD_183912 | JGI IMG/M metagenome (GOLD analysis project Ga0208269, IMG submission 183912) | Freshwater sediment methanotrophic microbial communities from Lake Washington under simulated oxygen tension - Sediment Metagenome... | ecosystem: Environmental > Aquatic > Freshwater >...
TATTTTGCTGGAAAAAATCCCAGCTTCGAGTATAATGCACGCTTTCGCGCCCGTAGCTCAGCTGGATAGAGTACTTGGCTACGAACCAAGGGGTCAGGAGTTCGAATCTCTTCGGGCGCACCAAACAAACAAAGGCTTACAGTTTAACGACTGTAAGCCTTTTGTCTTTTATACCTCCCGCATGTAAACCATGCAATCCAAGCAGCACCAAACCCAATAATGCAATTTATTAGTGTCTACAATGTCGAACTGTATGAGGAGGTTGGGATGCGCTAGTTACATAGGGATTCAACGCTTGCTTCCTGCTAATACGATTACATTGCAGTTTGCCAGCCATGGGAAATATGTTTCAGCGCAAGATAAAGATAGAACATGCAGGGAAGCTAGCAGAAAGCATTAAATACCAAGCTTAGGGCTGGTATTTCACACTAAGAAAGGCCTTCTGAACTTTCTATCGTTTATCGAAAGGAGGCTGAAATGAGCAAAATTCTTTGTGTGCTCTATGACGACCCTGTCTCAGGGTATCCAAAATCATACCCACGTGACGAAATACCTGATATCAAAACTTACCCTGGCGGGCAGACCTTGCCTACGCCGGAGGCCATAGACTTTAAGCCTGGGCAGTTATTAGGTAGCGTATCGGGTGAGCTTGGCTTACGTAAATTTCTAGAGTCACGCGGTCATCAATTAGTGGTAACTTCGGACAAAGATGGCCCGAACTCGCGACTAGAGAAAGAGCTGCCTGACACTGACATCATTATCTCGCAACCATTTTGGCCAGCCTACCTGACCGAAGATAGGTTTGCCAAGGCGCCTAAATTAAAATTAGCCATTACTGCAGGCATAGGCTCAGACCATATAGATTTACAGGCCGCCATCAAACATGGCGTTACCGTTGCAGAGGTGAGCTATAGCAACAGTATTAGCGTCTCCGAGCATGTGGTGATGATGATTTTAAGTTTGGTGCGCAATTACATTCCTTCTTATCAATGGGTAGTGAACGGCGGATGGAATATTGCCGACTGCGTGACACGCTCTTACGACTTAGAAGGGATGAATGTCGGCACGGTGGCTGCTGGTCGTATCGGTTTGGCAGTGCTAAGGCGTCTAAAAGCATTTGATGTAAAACTGCATTACACCGACCGACATCGGTTATCAGCGGACATTGAAAAAGAGCTGCAACTCACGTTTCACTCCAATGTGGAATCTATGGTAAAAGTGTGTGATGTGGTGACAATTAATTGCCCACTACACCCAGAAACCGAGCATATGTTTGATGATACATTGATTGCCAAGATGAAACGAGGTGCCTATATTGTGAATACTGCTCGCGGCAAGATATGCGACAAAGACGCAGTAGCACGGGCATTAAAGAGTGGTCAATTGGCTGGTTATGCAGGCGATGTGTGGTTTCCACAACCAGCACCAAAAGATCACCCATGGCGCACTATGCCATACCACGGGATGACGCCGCACGTCTCTGGTACCAGCCTCAGTGCACAAGCACGCTATGCCGCGGGTACGCGTGAAATTCTGGAATGCTGGTTTGAAGGCAGACCGATCCGTGAGGAATACCTGATTGTAGATGGCGGCCATTTAGCTGGTGCAGGCGCGCACTCTTATAGCGCCGGCAACGCAACTAAAGGTTGGGAGGAAGCAACGCGGTACAGTAAAGCAGCGTGATAGAGCTGAGCTGGGTATTACTATCTCTTTCTGGCTACCCTAGAGAGAGATTGGGGTGCCCTTTGCAATCTCGCCAATTAGAACTTTGAAGTTTAAATGGAGTCTGACTTTGATTGGCGTAACTTACGCATTTGTCGCGTGACCACATGGTAACCGAAGGGTTGCGTGGCATCTCTGGAATTAACGATGCGAGGGTACACGCCAGAAATGTCCGTTGATAAAGCTACTGTCAATTTAAGTGTAGCAATCAATAAAAGCAGTTGTTAGATAGCCGTGGATGACTTAAGTTAATTGAGCTAAGCGTTGGTGTGTTTCAGTAAGTCAATCCAAGCTAAATACAGCTGCAAATTAGATAGGAGAACGCGATGAGACGTAGACTTTATTTCGTGTTACCAGATACCAAAAGCGCGCAAGTGATGATGAATGAACTGTTGCTGGCTCGTATTAACGCTAATCATATTCACTTTTTGGCCAGATCAGACAAATCCTTGGGAGATCTTCCTGAGGCAAATGTACTTGAAAGATCAGAAGTTGTTTTTTGCGCAAGTGTAGGCATGCTACTGGGTGCTGTGCTCGGTGCGCTGGCTGGCGTGTTGGCTATTATGGTCCCGTGGTGGTTCGGCCCAGTTTCTACAGCGATTATTCCCTACACCATGTTTATTGGCGCAGTAGCGAGTGCAATGTGGGCTGGCACCTTGGCGACTGGAGTTCCCAACCACAGGCTAGAAGCATATAAACAACAAATTAATGCCGGAAAAGTGTTAATGATTGTTTCTGTGCCGTTGCATAGGCTGATGGAGATTCGCGACATCTTGATTAAAAGACATCCAGAAGCCGTGTATGAAGGGACTTGGCCAACTGATCACGTATTGTTTCCTTAGATAGTGGATTCAGTACGCAGTGATAAAAATGGCTAGTAGTGTAAGCGTTTAGTGTGAATGCCCACTTACCGAGTAGGCGCACATATAGTGCGGGGATGTTCTCGGCCGTTGAATCTAAGGTAAAAGGGATTACTTGGCCTGCAACCCAAAACAGCTACAGGCCCAAGGCGCTACATAGCCGTACTTAACTTCAACCCGACTATGCCGACAAAGATAAATGACAAGCTTAGCAATCTGCCTAAGTTAGCAGATTCACCAAATAACAATATGCCGAAGATTGCTGTACCGATGGCTCCAATCCCCACCCAAACTGCATATGCAGTTCCAACGGGTAATGATTTCATTGCCATGCCTAGCAGCCAAACGCTAAGTATCATTGCCAGCACGGTGCCTACTGTTGGCCAAAGTCGCGTAAAACCTTCGGTGTACTTTAAACCAATTGCCCACACTACTTCTAACAGCCCTGCTGCAACAAGAATCGCCCAACTCATCTTAAATACCTCACAAAAAATATTGGGTCGTCCCTAAATTAACTCAAATAAGCAAGGTCGTCCTTACCTATCGCGTACAGCATAAATTTTAGCACTAGAATTTAATATCGGCTTACTTTAAGTACGCCCAACGGCATTTAATTACTAGCCGCCTAATGCATAGCAAACGCTACGCCAACTTTTGCTTGGCGCATGTCACAACAAATTTGGAGCCTACAATTTGTGCAGTGCCAGATTGAATAGCTTTATCAATTCACGCAATTATTGCACTAGGCATTGCACTGCGTGCCATTGACAATCAATTATTACCTATATAAATCAATGCACTATGCATTTGGCATACTTACTGCTGTTACCTTAAGAATATTTAAGTCAAGGCGTACACCATACTATGCAGTCAATGAATCCAGAAGTTATTGAGAATGTGGCATTGCCAAAACTTTTGAATCAAACACAAGCTATATTGCTAGTTGCTATTTTCATCATGCTCACAGGGAACTTCGCCCTGTTTCACGGCATTGTGCACATATACCCGCTAACGGTTGCTAATGTTCCTTTTTTAACTTCATTAGCTTTATTCTTTAGCGCGCTGACCGCGGTATTTTTCCTATCCATTTGCCATGGCAAGTTCACGCGCTGGATATTGGCATTGTTTGTGATTATTGCATCGCAAGCCGCTTATTATATGGATCACTTAGGTGTCATTATTGATACCGTGATGATTGATAACATCATGCAGACCAATACAAATGAGTTTGCTAGCTTAATCACCACAAGCCTATTGGTAAGGACTTTAGTATTAGGTATCATACCAGCATGGTTGATTGTTAAATACTGCCCTTCTCCAGCTAACTTCAAGGCAGAACTTAAATCCAGATTTAAAACTATCCTCTTTTGTTTAGTAGGCATTGTTTTATTAGTAATACCGTTCACAGCCGACTACAGCTCGTTTATACGCGAGCATAAAATTGTCAGGTTCTACGCCAATCCAACTTATTCAGTGTATTCAGCTATTAAATACCTCACAGATCAATCAAAGATCGCAAGTCATACGGTTTTAAACAAAACTGCAGAAGATGCAGTTTTAATTGACCCAAGCACCAGCAAAAAAGAGCTAATCATTTTAGTCGTGGGCGAAACTGCCCGAGCAGACCGATTTTCACTAAACGGCTATCAACGAGAAACCAACCCCTTACTTTCCAAACAAAACGTTGTAAGTTTTAGCAATGTCAGCTCATGCGGTACCTCCACCGGGGTATCAGTGCCGTGCATGTTTTCATCTTTAGGGCGGGATAAATACGATAAAGAAAAAGCGTTAGAGCAAGAAAACGTTTTGGATGTACTCAAGAAAAATGGCATAGAGGTGCTATGGCGCGACAACAACTCAGACTCTAAAGGCGTTGCCACCCGGATTAAATATGAGGACTTCAAATCACCAACGCTTAATCCGGTTTGCGAAGGTGAGTGCAGAGATGTCGGCATGTTAAGCGGGCTGGATAAATATATTGAGGCGCACAAATCTCAAGACATGATGATTGTGTTGCACCAAATGGGCAATCACGGCCCAGAATACTACCGCAGATACCCCAAAGCATTTGAACGCTTTAAACCTGCCTGCCAAACCGGCGAGCTGAGGGATTGCTCTAAACAGGAAATTGACAACGCCTATGACAATGCAATTTTATATACGGACTATTTTTTATCCGAGGTGATTAGCTTTCTCAAAAAATACGACAGTACGCACGAAACAGCTATGCTGTATATCGCAGACCATGGTGAGTCCTTGGGTGAGCATGGCATCTACTTACATGCCGCTCCATACATGATAGCGCCTAAAGAGCAAACGCATGTGCCAGCGATTGTATGGACTGGGCAAAACTTTGATTACCGTTTGGATGACATTAAATCCTACCAAGACCATGCACTGAGCCATGACGATTTGTTTTGTACTATACTGGCCTCGTATGAGCTAGATTCACACATATGCGCTGCCAAAAAAGGCATTTTCTCTAAAAATACCGTATTAAAATCAGCAGCGCTCTCTAACAACCATGCAGATAGGAAAGTAAATTAATTCACGATGGAACGCTGGGTTGCATATGCCATTATCTCTATGCTGTTTGCAGGCTTTACTGCCGTTATTGCAAAACAGGGTTTAACTGGCATTTCTGCTGAGCTTGGTTTAACGCTTAGAACACTGTTTGTTTGTGCATTTATTATTTTCTTTGGTCTGCTGACCGTCACCCCCGCAGAAATTAAAAGCCTGCAAAAACATCATTATATTTGGCTAGCGCTATCTGCCCTCACTACTGCCGGCTCTTGGATTTTCTATTACAAAGCACTGAAAATGGGGGATGTAGCAACAGTCGCCCTGATTGATAAGGGCAGCGTGGTTGTTACCGTGATATTGGCATGGCTGCTATTTAAAGAAGCCATCACCTTACGCATGATGCTAGGCGCAATGTTAATTATTGCCGGCATCATCACCCTCGCCAAAAAGTAATAAATACGTGCGGCCCATAGCCCGCTGCTATTGCGATTCAAAAGTTTAACATCACTTAATTTAGCTGGTTTTAAAGGGCAAGAGACTTAAAATCTCCTGCCCTTTTTGCTACGTATTCAATCTAAAACAAGCACACTAAAAAATCCTTACAAAACATAGATATGGAAAAAATAATATAAAAAATATCAATATATTGTGTTTTATATATTGAAATCCCCCACTATGTTGCGTTATAGTGCTTGCACACGGTTCTTATTTTTCAGTCGAAAATTAAGATAATAGGGAATCCGGTGCGAAGTTTGACCTAGCGCAAACATCAATACCGGGGCTGCCCCCGCAACTGTAATCAGAGAGTTGTTTTGTATTTCTCGCCACTGAATTTTAGTTAATTAAAATTTGGGAAGGCTAGCAAAATGATGATGACCTGAAAGCCAGGAGACCTGCCGTAGACATTTTCACGCTGCACTTGTGTGAATACTTTTATAACGTTTGAGGCGGGGTGTCCTCGGCAGATGGGTAGATTCAATCTATCCGCCATGCTGGTCTTTGTTTGGCGTATTTTTCTATTGCAGAAGATGCTCGCCTATAAAGCGTACCTGCCCTTTATTAAAAAAGGGAAATCTAAATGGATGATATAAAACCATCTTCAAGTACTGACTCAGTACAATCTACACTATTGCCTATGTTGCAGGTAATTCGCCGTAACGGTGCAGCCGTAACATTTAATTTAGACAAAATTTCTATCGCAATCACTAAAGCGTTCTTGGCGGTTGAAGGCAACCAAAGTGCCGCCTCACAGCGCGTACGCGACCAAGTGAACGCCTTAAGCCAAGTCGTTAATAACGCCTTAATTCGCCGCTTACCTGCTGGCGGCTCTATCCATATTGAAGACATTCAAGACCAGGTTGAACTAGCCCTGATGCGTAGCGGCAACCATGACGTAGCACGCGCCTATGTGCTTTACCGTGAGAAGCGCAATGCTGAACGTGCCGCAGAAAAAGCCAGCCATGCCGATACTGAGCCTAGCCATGCGCTTAATGTAAATATCGACGGCAAACTTATTCCGCTTGATATCAAGCAACTCAATGCCATGGTGACAGAAGCTTGTGCAGGCTTAGGTGATGAAGTGTCGCCACAAGTAGTGGTAGAGCAAGCGGTACGTGATTTATACGATGGCATTCCGTTTACAGAGGTGTACAAAGCGCTGATTCTATCAGCGCGTAGCTTGATTGAAACTGAGCCAGCCTATAACTATGTGACTGCACGTTTGCAGTTGGATTTAGTGCGTGCTGAAGTACTGGGCGAGCGCGTAAGCCATGCGGAGATGGATACTCATTACGTTGAATACTTCCCACGCTACATAAAAATTGGTATCGGTGCTGATTTGCTGGACCCACGCTTAGCGCAATTTGACTTAGATAAACTGGCTGCAGCTTTAGTTAAAGAACGCGACTTCCAATTTGGCTATTTAGGCATTCAAACCCTGTACGACCGTTACTTCCTGCATATTGAAGAGCGTCGTATCGAGTTGCCGCAAATTTTCTTTATGCGCGTAGCGATGGGCTTGGCGATTAACGAAATTGACCGCGAAGCACGTGCCATTGAGTTCTACAACGTATTGAGCACATTCGACTTTATGAGCTCAACACCTACCTTATTCAATGCGGGGACATTGCATTCACAGCTTTCATCTTGCTACCTCACTACCGTAAGTGATGATTTGGATGGTATCTACCAAGGTATTAAAGAAAATGCACTATTGCAAAAATACGCAGGCGGCTTGGGTAACGATTGGACACCGGTTCGTTCATTAGGTGCACGTATCAAAGGTACCAATGGTAAAAGCCAGGGTGTAATTCCATTCTTGAAGGTGGTGAATGACACTGCGGTAGCGGTAAACCAAGGCGGTAAGCGCAAAGGTGCCGTGTGCGGTTATTTAGAAACCTGGCACTTGGATATTGAAGAGTTTTTAGATTTGCGTAAAAACACCGGTGATGACCGCCGCCGTACGCATGACATGAATACCGCACATTGGATTCCAGATTTATTTATGCGCCGCGTCACTGAAAACGGTGACTGGACATTATTCTCACCATCTGACGTGCCAGACTTGCATGACAAATACGGCAAAACCTTTGAGGCAGCTTACGTCGAGTATGAGCGCCGTGCCGATAACGGTGAAATCAAGTTGTTCAAGCGCGTACCGGCAGTGCAAATGTGGCGCAAGATGTTGTCTATGCTGTTTGAAACTGGTCATCCTTGGATTACCTTTAAAGACCCATGCAATATCCGTTCACCACAGCAACACGTAGGTGTGGTGCATAGCTCAAACTTGTGTACCGAGATTACGCTGAATACATCCGACACCGAGATTGCCGTGTGCAACCTAGGCTCTGTGAACTTAGTGCAACACTTAACAGAAGTTAACGGCAATTTAGTGCTTGATAATGACAAACTGCAAGCCACCATCAAAGTGGGCATGCGTATGTTGGACAATGTGGTAGATATCAACTTCTACCCAGTAGGCAAAGCACGCAATGCCAATACACGCCATCGCCCAGTGGGTATGGGCATCATGGGCTTCCAAAACTGCCTGCATGCGATGCGTATTCCTTATGCAAGTATGGAAGCAGTAGAGTTTGCTGACCGCGCTATGGAAATGGTGTGCTACAACGCTTATTGGGCTTCAACCGTATTGGCAGAAGAACGTGGTCCGTACTCCAGCTTTAAAGGTAGCTTGTGGGATCAAGGCATTTTGCCGCTAGATACATTAAACCTGCTGGAAGCAGAACGCGGCGGCAATGTAGAAGTAGACCGCAGCAAAACTCTGGATTGGGATGCCTTACGCAACCGCATCCAAAAAGTGGGCATGCGTAACTCTAACTGCGTAGCCATTGCGCCAACTGCGACGATTTCTAACATCGTAGGCGTATCTGCCAGCATTGAACCTGAATACCAAAACCTGTATGTGAAATCTAATTTATCAGGTGAGTTCACGATCGTGAATGAGCAATTAGTGAATGACCTGAAAGCACGAGGCTTGTGGGACAGCGTGATGATTTCAGACCTGAAATATTTTGATGGCTCATTAGCACCAATCGAGCGCGCACCGGCAGACTTGAAGCAGCTTTACGCAACTGCGTTTGATGTAGACCCAACTTGGCTGATTGAAGCGGCAGCACGTCGCCAAAAGTGGATAGACCAGGCGCAATCGCTCAACCTGTACTTTGCAGTGCCATCGGGAAAAAAGCTCAACGATACCTATCTCTTGGCTTGGCAACGTGGCCTAAAAACCACCTATTATCTGCGCTCCTTAGGTGCAACAGCGGCGGAGAAATCAACAGGTAGCGGCGGTGAGTTGAATGCAGTTGCATCACATGTACCGGAAGCTGCGCCCAAAATGTGCAGTATTGATAACCCGGATTGCGAGTCTTGCCAATAGAAAAATAAAACTTCGTTGCGACACGGCGTTGTATCAAAAAAATTTATCGCTTACATACTTGATGTATGCCGCACTCAAAATTTTTCTCACGCCTTGTTTCGCTTAGAACTTTTAATTTTCTAAAAATGATGACAAAAGAGTTAAGGAAAAAACATGCTTTCATTTGAAGAAGAAGTTTATACAGAACCAGCTGCACCAAAATTGGCACCAGTGCCAACATCAAATACACCAACGGCCGCACCAGTAGCCGCCAACCAGCCATCTATCTCAGGCCGTGTAAACGCCTCAGATAAGCGCATGATTAACGGCCAAACCGATGTGAACCAACTGGTGCCATTTAAGTACCATTGGGCTTGGGACAAGTATCTGGCGGGTTGTGCCAACCACTGGATGCCACAAGAAGTTTCCATGAGCCGCGACATCGCGCAGTGGAAAGACAGCACAGCACTCAGCGATGATGAACGTTTAATCGTGAAACGTAATCTGGGGTTTTTTACCACGGCTGATTCATTGGCGGCAAACAACATCGTGCTTGGTACTTATCGCCATATTACCGCACCAGAGGCTCGCCAATACTTGCTGCGCCAAGGGTTTGAAGAAGCAATCCATACCCATGCTTATCAATACATCGTGGAGAGTTTGGGCCTAGATGAAAGCGAAGTATTCAATGCGTACCAGGAAGTAGCGAGCATCAAAGATAAAGATGATTTTTTAATTCCGTTCATCAATACTTTGACCGACCCGGCATTCAAAACCGGCACACCGGAAGCGGACCAGCAACTGTTACGTTCGTTAATTGTATTTGCCTGCATCATGGAAGGCTTGTTCTTCTACGTAGGCTTTGTGCAGATTCTAGCGCTCGGTCGCCAAAACAAAATGCAAGGCGCGGCCGAGCAGTATCAGTACATTTTGCGTGATGAATCTATGCACTGCAATTTTGGTATTGATGTGATTAATACCATCAAGCTAGAGAATCCACATCTGTGGACTGCAGAATTCCGTGACGAGATTAAAGGCTTAATCCAGCACGGCGTAGAGTTGGAGTATCGCTATGCGGAAGCCACTATGCCGCGCGGCGTGCTGGGCTTGAATGCGACAATGTTCAAGGAGTACTTGCGCTTTATTGCCAATCGCCGTTGCCAGCAAATTGGCCTAGATGTGCTGTACCCGGGCGCGACGAATCCATTTCCGTGGATGAGTGAGATGATAGATTTGAAGAAAGAGAAAAACTTCTTTGAAACACGGGTAACTGAGTACCAAACCGGCGGCGCGTTAAGCTGGGACTAAACTAAGGCAAACCTGCAAGAATAGCCGTCAGGCAAAGGCTATTCTTGCTTGCACTCAATGGGTTGCGCCTTTTTCCTTTAGCAGCTCCATTATTTTGGCATTACCTGCATCTTCCGCCAACGCTAAAGCAGACCTACCATTCTTACCACGTGCCAATACATCAGCGCCGCGCTCAATGAGCAGCGCAGCCACCTCAAACTGGCCAGAACTCAGGCTCAGCAATAACGGCGTAAAGCCCAGGCTATCCCGATCATTGATATAAGCGCCTCTTTTGATTAGCATCTCTGCAATCGCTTTATAACCAGGCAATGGTTGGCCACATACAAGCAACAGCGGCGTCATGGTCTTACGGTCATAGGCGTTCACATCCGCGCCTTTTTTAATCAGTATGCTCGCAATTACCGTGTAGCCTTTTTTGAGAGCGACTAGCAGCACTGGCGTGCCATCTGAATCTGAAATGTGAATATTGAAATTGCTACGCACAAAGAGATCAACCACTGCCTGATTACCGGTATGAATTGCCTGCAGAAACTGTTCCTCATTGCGTGGGATCGCTAGCCGCTCTAATTCCTTAATGGCACTATCTATCCCCTGAGCTTCACGAATATGCTGAGACTGCCGCACCTGCCGCAACCTCAGAATATCCTCCATCACATCTTTTGGGAAACCCTGACGCCCACCGCGGGAGTCAATAATCAGCTCACTGAAATAATCATGTATTTGTGGTGTAGACCACAGTTTCTCTATGCGTATTAGAATACGATCAAACTTATCTTCAAGCGCGTACGGGTAGTTTTCGCCGAGGTATTCAAAAAAAGGATGTTTAACAGACATAACGAATATAGTAACTTAATCTAGCCATTTAAATTGAGTGAAGTAGTAATGACCACCAACAACTCACTAAAATTCATTATAATGAATTTTTAATATGCTAAGCTAGCAGCGCGGCATAGTTTATTCACGCACTAATGCGTAAGTAAACGAAAGGATTATTTTGTTGAATTTCGAAGAAATGCATACAAGATTACCCCTTTACTATCGTTATCTGATTGCGATAGTGCTGTTTCTCACAGCCCTTTTTCTGCGTTTCATCATCGCACCCGCACAAGAAAATCTGGCATACATCACCTTTTATTTACCAACGCTAATCAGCTTTTATCTGCTTGGCACCGGCCCTGGTGCTCTGGTGGCCATACTTTCTGCGATAGCCGGTGAGTACTTTTTCGTAAAGCCATTTGGCGTACTGTTCAGTGCTGAAAAAAGCTACCTTCCTTTTGTATTTTTTTCGCTAACCGCGTGCCTGATTGGGCTAATCATCACCAGGCTCAGCCACTATAGCGAGGAACTCAAGCATGCCGAAGTGCGAGAGAAGTTCCGTAGCCATGTGCTGGAGCTGATTACCAAAGGAGCGCCACTCGCCAATATACTCAGGGCGGTCATCCTATGGGTTGAGCAAGAAAACCCGGCGATCCGCGGCAGCATTATGCTGCTGGATGCAGAAGGCAAGCGCCTGCTTGCAACCGCAGCGCCCAACCTGCCCAGATTCTACGTAGCCGCAATTAACAACCTAAGTATTGGTGAGGGCGTTGGCTCCTGTGGCACCGCCGCATTTACCGGCAAACGGGTCATTGTTGAAGACATTCAAAACCACCCTTACTGGCGATATTTTAAAGAGCTAGCAGGTCAGGCAAAGCTAGGATCTTGCTGGTCGGAGCCAATACGCTCAACGCAAGGCAAGATACTGGGAACCGTTGCCATTTACCATCAAAATACATATCAGCCGACCGAAGCCAATATCATGCTGATTGAGCAGGCCGCTTATCTGGCAAGTATTGCGATTGAAAAACATCATAGTGAACTTGCCTTAAAAAGGAATGAAGAGCGCTGGAGATTTGCGTTAGAGGGTGCTGGGGATGGGGTTTGGGAATATGATTTTCAGACAGGAAAAACTGAAGCATCGCCCCGCTTAATGGAAATTTTGGGCTTAGATGCTAACTTGCCAGAGGATATCGAAAAGTTCCACCACTGGGCAGCGCATACCCATCCAGACAGCGTCACCAACACCATGATGGCAATACAAGCGGTTAAAGACAATAAAACTGATCGGTATCAGTTAGAACAGCAAAAACTATGTGGCGACGGCTCATATAAGTGGCTGCTGAACCGAGGCATGGTAATCAGCCGCAGCAGTGATGGAAAACCGTTACGCATGATTGGCACTTCTACCGACATTACTGAACGCAAACAGCTTGAAGATGAGTTCAAACGCCAAGCGCGTATTGATTTTCTTACCGGGGTCAGCAACCGCCGCTACTTTATGGAACAAGCCGAGCAAGAAATACTGCGGACCAGCCGCTATGACGCGCCGCTCTCGTTCTTTATGCTGGATATTGACTTATTTAAGCAAGTCAATGACACATATGGCCACAAATCCGGCGATATCGTGCTGAAAAGGATGGCGGCAGTGTGCCGTGAAACCTTGCGCGAAATCGACATTATTGGCCGCGTAGGTGGTGAAGAGTTTGCTATCTTGCTGCCGGAAACAGACAAAGCGGAAGCCGCAGAGGTAGCCGAACGGTTACGTGCGGTACTTGCCAATCAAAAAGTACCGCTGGAGGCCGGCATTCCGATTCAGTTCACAGTTTCAATCGGTGTGGCTTCAAGAGTATCCAAGCAGGACAATATCGACATGCTGCTGAACCTGGCGGATGAAGCACTATATCAGGCTAAAAAATACGGGCGCAATCGGGTTTACATCGCCATGCAGTAATGAGCTTAGCGCTGGGCGAGCCGATTACCATTACGCCAAATTTTGAATCCAATTAGTTGCAGGCACGGGCTTGCTATACAAATATCCCTGGTGGATTACCTCTGCCCTGGCATTTAAAAAGTCTGCCTGCTCTTGTGTTTCCACACCTTCGGCCACCACATTTAATTGCATATGTTTAGCAATAGCCAATACTGACTCAACCAAGGCGGCATCATCTGGGTCATGTGGGGCATCCTGCACAAAGGTTTTATCTATCTTCAGCTCATGAATCGGCAGCCGCTTGAGGTGGCTTAGCGATGAGTAACCGGTGCCAAAATCATCCAGAGAAAAGTGTATCCCCAGCAAAGTAAGCTCCGTCATTTTGGCAATGACTTCACTGATGTTATCGATCACCAAGCCTTCCGTCACTTCAAGCGTCAAATGGGTGGGGTCGGCTCCGGTATCCGCTAAAATTGTTTTAATGCTAGAAACAAAGCTACGCTGACGGAAGTGTCTTGGACTGATATTGACGGACACTCGAATCGGCAAACTGTAAATATCCTGCCGCGCTAGAATGCGGCAAGTTTCGGTCAGTACCCAGACATCCACATCCACGATCAAATCGGTTTCTTCAGCCACCGGAATAAATAAAGAAGGCGGCACCAAGCCACGCTCAGGATGCTGCCAGCGCACCAAGGACTCAGCGCCAACCACTACGCCAGCTGCATTCACTTGCGACTGCAGATACAGCATTAGCTCACCGGCAGGAATCGCCAAGCGCAGCTCACGCTCAATTTTGAAACGCTGCTCAGCCACGCTTGCCATCGACTGCTCAAACAAGATACTTTGGTTACCACCATTCTGCTTGGCGCGATGCATCGCAGTATCCGCCCGGCGGAACACATCACCCGCATCATCTTCAATATTCACGGGAAAAGTTGCAATGCCGATACTGCCTGACGCGATGACCTCATCATCCCCCAACTGAATTGGAAGCTTAAGCTGCACTCTAATTTTATCCAGCAGATGGTTAACGTTAGAGTCAATATCTGTTGCATTGCTTACATTGCCGGGTATTAACACTGCAAACTCGTCAGCAGACATTCTGGCCAGCAAGCCATCGTCTTCCACCAGCAGTTTGAGCCTATCTGCGATAAAGCATAGCAGCTGATCTCCCACTGCGTGTCCACGAGCCTCGTTGAGGGTTTTAAAGCGGTCTAGGTTTAACAATATGAGCGCACCTTTAGCTCCGGTGCTTTTGCACTCCACTAAAGCACAGTTCAGACGATCAATCTGTAGCGACCGATTCGGCAAACCGGTCAATGAGTCGTAATACGCCAAGCGGTGCAACTCAGCACGGCCATGCTCTTTCTCTTCATAATCTTGAAACAGCAGGCAAATCAGCATGGTTGCCACTGGGTAAAATAAAATGATCGTAGGGCCCAGTTGCTTATCAATCCAAATACCGATGCCGCCAGGCAAATATAAAAAGAGCAGTAGCATCAAGATGTGCACCAGCAGCCCAGCCCCTAGCAGCGGCAGTGCTTTCAAAGAGCCGCCCACACTTTTTCGGTAATAATAAAACGCAACACCGACTGAGGCTGCCATCACGGTTACAGCCACCCCGATATAAACACCAGCGCCACCCAGCCATATCCGGTATGCGCCAATAATCGACGCACTCAGCGCTGCAACAAAAGGACCGCCAAACATGCCTGCAACAAACAAAATAATGGAGCGCCCATCAAAGATGACGCCATTACCGTACTGCACTGGTGTCATCATGCCAATCACGCCAGCAATACCAAATAAAAGCCCAAAGAACAGGGTTTGCGTTAAGGGATTCTTTTTATTGCGGGAGTTTGTGACTTGGTAGATCGTTGTGAGCGCAACCAACAAAGCAGTATTGTGAATCAGCTCAATAAAAAACATGGCGCTCCCTTAAAGTGAACCAGACAAAATCAAGCTGAATATTAACTGATATGGTCGATAATTAATAACCTGAAAAAATAAAAATTAGGCTTTACACAACGCCCAGCCAGCCTAACACGCCAAAAGGCACGCTGCCACACACCCAAATCTAGCTCGCCGCGCACACCCGGTTACGTCCAGACAGCTTTGCCTGATAAAGCGCCTTATCCGCACGGCTAAGCAGCATATCAATATTGTCATCGGCCGATGCAACAGAAGACACGCCAATCGAGACCGTATACTGCACGGGTAAACCATCCTTCATTGGTACTGCAGAATCAGCAACGGCTTGTCTTAGGCGTTCCGCCACTTCAAGCGCCTCTGCATGATTGGTTTCTGGCAGCAAAATGGCAAACTCCTCGCCCCCTATCCGCCCAATAATATCCACCTCACGCAAAGTGTGACGGCACACGTCAGCCAATTTCCTCAGCACAATATCGCCAACTTTATGTCCGTGGCTATCATTAATTTTCTTAAAGAAATCGATATCCATCATAAAAATTGCCATGTCTTTTTCATAGCGCTGGCTTCGGCTTAGCTCTTTCTCGGCCTGCTCCATAAAATGACCGCGATTGTTCAACTCAGTCAGGTAATCAATATGTGCCTTTTGGCTAAGCTCCAGCTCCAGCAGTTTACGGCTATTAATATTGGCATGCACCCCTATCATGTGCACTGGCTGGTATAGCTCATCAAACTCAGTAATCTTGAACACACTGCTCATCCAAACCCAATTGCCACTTTTGGCCCGGCGCCGATAATCAACAGAGGCCGATTCGCCGCCTGCCAAGCACTCATTTAAGATAGACATCACCTTTGCGCTATCTTCAGGGTGCAATGCGGCCTGCCACTCCTGCAGGCTATGATCCAGTTCGCCTTCTGCATAACCCAAAATTTTCGGGTACTCATCACTTGTCGTCATCTCACCCGTTTTGATATCTAAATCAAACCAAGCCTGATTAGCAGCTAGTAGCGCAAGCCGCATCCTATCCTCGCTTTTACGCAGCTGCGCCTCGGCCTGCTTTAACTCGGTAATGTCTCTGGCGATGCCAAACAAACCAACAATATGGCCATCTTTATCTTTCATCGCATATTTTCGGTTATCCACCCAGCAATGCTTGCCATGGTTATCCAACAGCGGCTGCACCTCTTGCGCCATAGGCAGAAATCCATTAAAAATCTTTTTTTCTAAGGTGTAATAAATATCGGCATACTCTCTAGATAAAACGTCATAATCGGTCTTACCAATCAAGTCTGACCAATGCGTAATGCCATGTGTAACATTCACAATCGTCTGGCTAGCACTGGTAAAGCGATGGTTGATATCCTTAAAATAGATGTAATCATCCGTATTTTCCAGCATCGCAACGAAGCTGTTATACATCATGCCTTGAGCAACATCGAGATTAACCTCAGGCTGTGCAAGTGTGAGCGTGATCAGCGTTCTTAAATGGTCCACATCTAGATGTTTTTGATAGGTAGCCCTCAGTATCTTAGCCTGCCCCTTCTTATCAACAATCCGGAACGTCAGGCTAACTGGCTCAATCTGAGATGAGTGCGAGAAAATCGCATCATAAATATCCAGGTCGTCTGGATGAAATAAACTTTTGAGTAGCGGATTCGAGGCCGACAGCTGCGCTGAACTCCATCCGGTCAAGGGCTTGGCATTCCCTTCTATCTTTTCACAAACGAGCGCATCCAGCGCTAAAACAAACATGAATTTAATAGAGGATGTATTTTCTTGTTGTTTGCTAGCCATCATGTTGACTTTCAGTCGATTAAACAAGCTACCATCATTAAGACTCACTGTGCTACCAGCGCTAGAGCTTGTCAAGAAATATACATATCCGTAGCGATCATCTTGTTTACAGTAGCTATTTTGCAATATCAGCTAGTTAAAATAAAACAGCCTAATCAGATATCGATTAGGCTGTTTTATTTTGTAGCGCATATAGCTAGCATGCTCTTAAAGTATCAGAGTACCCATTACATCAAGCCAAAACTACCTTCCGCTGGTTGGCATCTAAAAATGTCCACGCCACAATGCGGCTTTGCTTTTGACCTTGCGTCATTTCTATTGTTTTCACCTCGTGTGCCTGCATGCTTTTGAGCGCACGGTAAACACTTGGCAAGTTAGCGGCTTTTGAGATCAGCGTAGTAAACCATAAGCACTGGGCTACATACTGCTTACTCTCCTTAACCATGGCGGTTACAAATGCCTCTTCACCGCCTGCACAATACAACTCCGCACCTTGCCCACCAAAATTCAATACGGCAGGCTTGCCACCCCCACCACGCTTCGCCACATGCTTGCCTAGCCCGCGCCATTTACGCTGTGTGCCAGCCTGCGCCTCGGCTAAAGACCCATGAAACGGCGGATTACACATCGTCAATGCAAATAACTCACCCGGCTGAATCATGCCCTTAAAAATGGAGGATGGTGTAGCCTGCAAGCGCAGTTCAATTACATCAGCCAGCGCATTAGCATCCACAATCTGCTGGGCATTCCGCAGCGCCTTAGCGTCGATATCCGCCCCCACAAACTGCCAGCCATATTCACGCGTGCCAATCAGCGGGTAAATCATATTCGCCCCTACACCTATATCCAGCACGCGCACAGATGGCCCACGCGGCACCATACCATGCGCCTCACTCAGTAAATCAGCAAGGTAATGCAAGTAGTCCGCACGCCCAGGGATGGGTGGGCATAGATAATGTTTAGGAATATCCCAAACATCCACCGCATAGAACTGTTTAAGCAAGGCCTGATTAAGCGCCTTAACACTTTGCGCATCTGCAAAATCAATAGATGCATCGCCGTACGCATTTAATTGCACATACGGGGCTAGCGCGGCGCTAGTTTGAATCAGCGCATCGAAGTCATAGCGCTCGCGATGTCGATTACGCGGATGCAACGCAGATTTGGTAATTTCAGGTTTCAAAATATCTTGATAAGCAGATTAAAAAGACTGCATCCAAAGAGTCTTGCAGATGGATTAAATAATAGCGCTAATCGGGGGTGACAGCACAAAAGAAAAAAGGCTTAATCATTTCTGATTAAGCCTTATATATCTTGGTAGGGTGTGCGGGGATCGAACCCACGACAAACGGATTAAAAGTCCGCTGCTCTACCA
>Ga0208269_100480_pt1 | contig 18092 bp, 18 predicted proteins | sample LakWasMe88_LOW11_2_FD_183912 | JGI IMG/M metagenome (GOLD analysis project Ga0208269, IMG submission 183912) | Freshwater sediment methanotrophic microbial communities from Lake Washington under simulated oxygen tension - Sediment Metagenome... | ecosystem: Environmental > Aquatic > Freshwater >...
CAGCCAGAAGTGGACCATGCCCATCCGCGATTGGAAGGCCGCACTGACCCGCTTTACCATTCAGTTCGGAGAACGCATCTCCGTCAACTGACGTCCGAACCGTTTACACAAAAATTCGGACACGCCCCTGGGTATCCATGAATTCACTGGTGCTGCTGTGGAAACCGCTGGACCCTTACCCCTTTATCTTTCTCAACCTCATTCTTTCCTGCCTTGCCGCCATCCAGGCCCCCGTCATCATGATGAGCCAGAACCGGCAAGAAGCGAAAGACCGCATTCGCTCCGGGCACGACTACCAGATCAACCTGAAGGCCGAGCTGGAAATTCGGCACCTGCATGAAAAGATGGACCACCTGCTGTCGCACCAGTGGGAGCGTCTGGTACGCATACAGGAGCTGCAGATCGAACTGCTGTCGGATCTGGGAGCGAAGAAGTAGCCCCGACCTGCCTGCCCCAGGCAGCTGCCCATCGCCTGCAGTTTTCGCGCGGCCCGAGTACCCGCCCCTAAGCGCCTCCAGCGTGGAGATCGGCGGCGACAAGGGCTGAGAGCCGGCCCACAGCTCTCTTGTTTTGATAGCTGCAAGCCCTTTGTGCATCTGCGCTGAAGCCCACTTTTGCCTTGAATGCAGTGCGGCACCCGTGCCCTGTGCGGCCCCAGCAGCCGAATCACTCATCCTTCATCCATCCGCCGCACCGCTGCCGCAAGGAACGCCACCTCGCGCCCGCAGACCTCGGGGTCGGTCGCCAGCCACACCCCCTGCAGCCGCGCGGCGACCATATCCGGCGCCAGTGTCTTGAGCGCGCTCAATTGCGCAGCCGCACGGTCCAACTGCCCTGCGCCCACCAGGCACAGCACCAGGCACAGCCGCGTGCCCGCAAAATCGGCCTCGCGCAGCGATTGCTCTGCGGTGTGGATGGCGTCGCCGTAGGCCTGCGCGGCAAATTGCGCCCACACCAGGTTGTCCAGCAGGTGAAAACGTGCCGGGTCGCGCGGGCTCAGACGAATCGCCTGCATGCAGCGGGCCACGCCGCCCGCCGGGTCGCCGGAGACGGCCTCGGAGATGCCCAGCCGTGCCAGGGTGACGGCGTCGTTCGGGTTCAGTTCCAGCGAGCGCCGGAAGTCCACCACCGCTTCCTGCAGCCTGCCGCTCACCAGCATCAGCCAGCCCCGGCCACGCCAGGCCAGGGCGTCGTTGCTGTCGATGGCCAGGGCGCACGCGGTGGCGTCGAGTGCGTCTGCCAGGGCCGAGGGCGGAGCGGTGTCGAAATACATGTGCCACGAGAGCGTATCGACGATGGCGTTGAGTGCGGCGCTGCAGCGCGGATCGATGGCCAGCGCCTCGCGCGCCAGCGCAATGGCGGCGTCCCGCGCGCCCCGGTTGGAACGCGAGAGGCCTTCGCGCGACTGGGCCCACGCGCGCTGTGCCAGCGCGTAGGCGCTGCTGCTCTGCGGCCGCAGCAGGCGGGCACGCTCAATCTCGGAGTGCTCGATGTGCGGCACCATGGCGATCACGATGGCGCGGACGATTGCGTGCTGCGGCGCGGAGCCATCGCCCCAGCCCCATGCATAGCCTTCGCTCCAGATTTGCTGGCCTGTCAGCGCATCAATCAGCGCTGCAGCGATCCGCAGTTCACCCTCCAGGCGGCGCACGCTGCCTTCGAGCACGTAGCGCACGCCGAGTTCTCGCGCGACCTCGCGTGGGTGAACGGCGCGCCCGCGGTAGCTTTGCACGCTGTGGCGCGAGATGACAAAGATGGAATGCAGACGCGAAAGCGCGTCGATGAGGTCGTCACCCATCGTGTCGACAAGGTGCATGCCGGTCCACCCATTGCCGACGCAGTCAAAGGGCAGCACCGCGATCGACGGCTTGTCAGGCAGGCCAAGCACCATGTCGCCCTCAAAGGAACCAGCTGGCGCTGCACTGACTGCAAGCGTGAAGCGGTAGCCCTGGCCCACCACGGTTTGCAGCGCGTCGGCACCCAGCACCTTGCGCAAGGTGGAGATTTGCACGCTGAGGTTGTTCTCTTCCACCACCGCGTCGCGCCACACCAGCGTGAGCAGTTCATCCTTGGACACCACGCGATCACGGTGCTGCACCAGCGTGGCCAGCAGGTCAAACGCCCGCGCTCCAAGGCTGATCGGCGCATCGTTTTCCAGAAGCCGGCGCTGGTCAAGCAGCAAAGCGAAGCGGCCAAACAGCACCGAATCGGGCATGGGGGCTTTCGTGGAAGGTTTCGCAAACTACCCCCTGCGCGAGCGCTTTAGCAAGGTTTAGGGGAGATAAAGGACAGCAGCGGTAGCGACGCAGACACTGCAGGCGGCACGGCCGATGGCCGCACCTGCGCTGAACGCCTCGCCGCCAGGCCTTCTGTCCAAACCTTTGTTCGGCGGCACCAGGAGATTTCAATGATTGCATTCGTTCGCGTGGCCAGCGTCAAACCCGGCAAGCAGGCAGCGGCCATGGCCTTCGCCAAGGACATTGCGGGTTTCCTCAAGAGCAGCCACCATTTGGATGTAGAGGTCCTGCGCCCCGTAGGCGGCAACCCGCAGCGCATTGCCTGGTCCACGCGCTATGCCGATATGGCGGCGATGGAAACGCTCAACACCAAAATGACCGCCGACCCCAAATACTGGGACCTGGTCAACGGCGCAGCCGACTGCTTCATCGCCGGCAGCATGCACGACGGCATTTGGCAAACGCTGTAACACTCGCCACCTGATTCGGTTTCTCAATCAATCGAGTACGCGAAGGCGAAGCGCAGACAGTACAGGCGTACGGCAAGCGAAGCCGACAAAGTAATCGTTTGATTTAGAAATGGAATGAGAGGATTTCGATTTCCAAAACCACTTGCCCTTGTCACCAACGCGCTGGTATTGGCCGGCCGCTTGCGCACCTGCGGCCGACGCTCGAGCGCCTGCCGGTGTTTCACTTCGCGCTGGAGCGAGCGCTGAGGTCTACCTACGAAAGGAATCCCGATGACTACGCAAGGCTTCACCGCCACCCACGCCAAGGACGCCACGTTCGAGCGCGGCCTGCGCTCGTTCTTCGAGTACCGCGACCTGGGCATCCAGCAGGCCACCCAAGGCCGTGTCGATGCCCACGTCATCCGCGCGGCGGCAGGGCAGGAATTTTCCAGCCAGCCGCATTTGCACCACACTGAATTTCAGCTTGTCTACATCCTCAAGGGCTGGATTGAATTCGAGTACGAGGGCCAGGGCGCAGTGCGCCTGGAGGCGGGCTCCTGCGTATACCAGCCGCCCGGCATCCGCCACCGCGAGCTGGGCCACAGCCCGGACATTGAGATGCTCGAAATTGTGCTGCCCGCAGGTTTCATTACCGAAGAAGTCGTTTCCGTCAACGGTTAGGGCCTCTGCACACTACCCGGACGGCTTTGTGCCTCGCCGCTAGAATCCGCTGCGCACCGCTCACCCGGTGCATTCGCTAGGGGTGCCCTGCTGCGCAAGCGGCGTGGGCTGAGAGAGTCCCTTTGAACCTGATTGAGGTCATCCTCGCGCAGGGAAGCCGGAACGCCACGCCAAGCCGCATTGCCAGCGGCACAGCACGCCAGCAGCTCCCGCGCAGGTCTTTACGGAGCTGCCATGACGACACCCACCCTCCCTGCCAACGAAGCGCTGGCGCCCATCGCGTCCGACCGGCGCGTGTTCGGCCTGCGCGACCACGCCTCGCTGTGGTTCAGCCTGGGCGTGGGGCTGCTGGTGATGCAGGTGGGCGCCTATCTGATGCCGGCGCTGGGCACCAAGGAAGCCCTGCTCGCCATCGTCGGCGGCTCGCTGATTGGCGCCGGCATGCTCGGCTGGGTGGCCAAGATCGGCTGCGACAGCGGCCTGGCGAGCGCCGGGCTGATGCACGCGGTCTACGGACGCAGCTTTGCGCGCCTGCCCATCGTTCTGAACATCGTGCAACTGCTGGGCTGGGGCACCTTCGAGCTGGTCATCATGCGCGACGCCACCGTGGCGATTGGCCGGCAGTCGGGCAGCATGCTCGCGGGCTACTGGCCGGTGCTGGCCACACTGTTGTGGGGCGGCGCGATCACGCTGCTGATCAGCGGCTCCATGGTGCAGCTGGTGCGCCGCATCGTCTCGCGCGTGGCGCTGCCGCTGGTGGTGCTCTCGCTGCTCTGGCTCACCTGGAAGTTTCTGGACATCGCGAACGCACAGGGGCTCGAAGCCCTTTGGCAGCGGCGCGGCGAAGGCGGCATGGGTGTGCTGCCCGCGCTGGATCTGGTGATCGCCATGCCGATTTCCTGGCTACCTCTGGTGGCCGACTACGCACGCCATGGGAAGAGCGGCAGCGCAGCGCTGCGCGGCACCTGGGCCGGCTATGCGCTGGCCAATATCTGGTGCTACGCGCTCGGCGTGCTGGTGGCGCTGGTACTGCCCAGCGAGAATCTGGTGACGGCATTGCTGCTGGCGCAAGGCGGGTTGATTGCGCTCTCGCTCATCCTCATCGACGAGGTGGACAACGCCTATGGCGACGCGTATTCAGGCGCCGTCTCTAGCCACAGCCTGCTGCCGCGCTGGAGTGTGCGCCAGTGGGGCCTGCTGATTGCCGTCTTGAGCACCGGCCTGGCACTGGTGCTGCCCATGCACAGCCTGGAGCCGTTTTTGCTGTTGCTCAGCTCGGTCTTTGTGCCGCTGTTTGGGGTGATTCTGGGATGCCTGGCAGGCCACCGCGACGTGGCGGACCGGGTAGCAAGCGCACGCGCTGCGCATGCGGCGCCGATTGCCATCTGGCTCGCGGGCATTGCGTGCTACCACCTGCTGGCGCAGTTTGCACCGGCGCTGGGCTCGGCGCTGCCGACGCTGGCGCTCAGCTTTTTGCTGGCTTGGGTGACGCGCCCGCGCAGCGCTTGAGCGCTTCGTTTCTGATAGCTGTAAATGCTTTACAGATAAGCGCTAGGGCCTAAAAAACCCTCAAATCTCGTTACTGCACCCGCTGCGCCACCGGCGCATAGCCATGGTTCAGCGGCCCGGCGCCCTGCCCGGTGCGCACCTCTGCGCCGGCGGCAATCGCACCGAGGATGTAGGCACGCGCTTCTTTTACCGCCTGCGCCAGTGGCAGGCCCAGCGCCAGGTAAGCCGCGATGGCCGAAGACAGCGTGCAACCGGTGCCGTGACCGTTGCGCGTGGCGATACGCGGTGCCTCCAGCCGGGTGAGGCGACCGCCGGTCTCAATCAGCACGTCAATCACCGCATCGCCCGCCAGGTGCCCACCCTTGAGCAGCACGGCTGGCGCGCCCAGGGCGAGCAGATCGCGCGCGGCGGCGTCGAGTGCGGCCGGGCCGCCAATGGCGTGGCCGAGCAGCAGCGCAGCTTCGTCCAGGTTGGGGGTGATGACTTCGGCCAATGGGAACAGCTCGCGTACCAGCACTTGCACCGTCTCTGCCGCCATCAATCGGTCGCCGCTGGTGGCGACCATCACCGGATCGAGCACCACATGCGGCAGGCGGTGGCGGCGCACGACGTCGGCCACCACGGCGACGATTTCCGGCGAATGCAGCATGCCGATCTTGACGGCATCGACGCCGATGTCTTCCACCACGGCGTCGATCTGCGCGCGCAGCATCTCGGGGGGAATGCCATGGATGGCGCGCACGCCCTGGGTGTTTTGCGCGGTGATCGCGGTGATGGCCGTCATGCCGTAGCAGCCGAGCGCGGCAAAAGTTTTGAGGTCGGCCTGAATGCCCGCGCCGCCGCCGCTGTCGGAGCCGGCAATGGAGAGCACGCGCACATAGCGGGTGGATGTCGATTCGGAATGCGGTTCTGATGTCATTCTGGGTGGTCTTTCAACGCGAGTGTGCCCTGCGCCATGTCAAGGCCGTGGTTTTGGTGCTGTGCTCTAATTCTCGCTGGACGAAACAGGGGTGTCCCGCCAATGTGGCGCGGACTGAGAAACACCCTGGGGCATGCAGCACCCCGCCACCGGCAGGCGCGCCGCCCCGTTACCCGATCCAGGTCATGCTGGCGTGGGGAGTTTCCGCTGCAGGCACCATCCCGGTGTGCCCGTTTTGTCCGTGAACCCTGGACGGAACACGATGACTTCACAACTAAACTCTTTTGCCATCCTGGGCGCCGGGCTCATGGGCCGGCTGCTGGCAGTCTCGCTGGCGCGCGCCGGCCACCCGGTGGACATCTACGACCTGGGCGGGCCCGAGGGCGAGCATTCGGCCGCCCGCGTCGCCGGTGGGATGCTGGCGCCGCTGGCCGAATCGGCCGTCACCGAGCACGGCGTGGTGCGCATGGGGCGCTATGCGCTCACGCGCTGGCGGGAACTCCTGGGCACGCTGGCGAGCCCGGTGTTCTTCCAGCAGGAAGGCACGCTGATCGTCTGGCACCGCCAGGACGCGGCCGACGCTGCGCGCCTGCGCCAGCAGCTCGCCGCCACGCGTGAGCAGGTGCCAGAACTCCCCGCCATGGAGCCGCTCGACGCCGCGCGACTGGCCGAAGTAGAGCCGGCATTGGCGACGCGCTTTGCCAGCGGCATGCTGCTGCCCGGCGAGGGCCAGCTCGACAACCGCCAACTGCTGGCCGCACTGGTGCTGGAAATGCAGACGCTCGGCGTGAAGACCCACTGGAACCAGGCCGCCGACCCGGCAGATTTCACGCCGGGCACCAGCGGCCAGCCAGGCTGGGTGATCGATTGCCGGGGCCTGGGCGCACGCAGCGCGTGGCGCGAGCTGCGCGGCGTGCGCGGCGAGGTGGCGCGCGCGCATGCGCCCGAGGTCACGCTGGCGCGCCCGACGCGCCTGGTGCACCCGCGCTACCCCATCTACATCGCGCCCAAGGAAAACCATGTGTTCGTCATCGGCGCCACCGAGATCGAAACCGACGATCTCTCGCCCGCCAGCGTGCGCTCTGCGCTCGAACTGCTCAGCGCCGCCTACGCCGTGCACCCCGGTTTTGCCGAGGCGCGAATCCTGGAAATCGCGACACAGTGTCGCCCCACCCTGCCCGACAACCTGCCCGCTGTGCGCCTGCGCACGCCGCGCGTGCTGGAGGTCAACGGCCTGTACCGCCACGGCTACATGATTGCGCCGGCCCTGCTCGACGTGGTGCTGGAACTGCTGGCCACGGGCGATTCGCCGCTGGCACGCAGTTTTGACCTGACGGTGGACACCGCAGAGTCAACCGAGGAACTTGCCGCATGAACCTCACCGTCAACGGCCAGCCACGCACGCTGCACGACGGCGCCAGCGTGGCCGATCTGCTGGTCGACATGGACGCCAAGCCGCCGTTTGCCGTGGCTGTGAATACGGTGTTTGTGCCAGCTGCACGCCATGCCCAGCAGGTGCTGCAGGCCGGCGACCGCGTTGAAGTCATCTCCCCTGTCACTGGCGGCTGAGCCGCCTTGAACCCTCTTTTTGCCATGACCGCTCCTGCATCCCCTGACACCCTCACCCTTTACGGCGAAACCTTCGAGAGCCGCCTGCTGCTGGGAACGGCGCGCTACCCCTCGCCCAGCACGCTGAAAGCTGCCGTGCTGCAGGCCAGGCCCGGCATGGTGACCGCCTCGCTGCGGCGCCAGACCAGCGGCAGCGCCGACGGCGGGCAAAGCTTCTTCGAGCTGCTGCGCGAACTCGGCGTGCCGGTGCTGCCCAACACCGCCGGCTGCCACAGCGCGCAGGAGGCCATCACCACCGCCCAGATGGCACGCGAAGTGTTCAACACGCCGTGGATCAAGCTCGAAGTGATCGGCGACGACTACACGCTCCAGCCCGACACGCTGAACCTCGTCGCCGCCGCCGAAATCCTGGTGAAAGGCGGCTTCAAGGTGCTGCCCTACTGCACCGAAGACCTGATCCTGTGCCAGCGCCTGGTCGATGTCGGTTGCCAGGCGGTCATGCCCTGGGCAGCGCCGATTGGCACCGGCCGCGGCCCCGTCAACCCCTACGGCTTGCAGGTGCTGCGCGAGCGCCTCAATGTGCCCATGCTGGTCGATGCCGGCCTGGGGCTGCCATCGCATGCCTGCCAGGTCATGGAGTGGGGTTTTGACGGCGTACTGCTGAATACCGCCGTGGCCCTGGCGCAAGACCCGGTTGCCATGGCCGTGGCCTTTGCCGACGCCGTGCGCGCCGGCCACAGCGCGCGCCGCGCCGGCGCCATGCAGCCCCAGGCGAGCGCACAGCCGAGCACGCCGGTGCTGGGCACGCCGTTCTGGCACCATGCACCCGCATGACAGAGTCCACTGCCCTGGCGCGCGACATCGAGCGCGCCCACGCTGCCAAATTCAGCGCTTTCGCGCCGCTGCCTGCCCCCGCACCTGAGAGCGACGCGCCGGTGTACCGCGCCGCGCTGGCCGCCTGCAGCGCGCTCGGCTTCATTGCCCACGATGCGCAGGTGCTGGCCCATGCCTGGCAGGCGCGCTGGGAGCGCACCGGCAGCAGCGCGCCCGAACTCTGGCCCAGCGCGGCGCAGGATTTTGGCTTGCAGGCGCGCCCGCATGCGGCGCCCTTTGCCGCCTGCCCGCAGCAGCTCGGCCTGTACGCTGTGCTGCCCGATGCCGACTGGGTGGGCCGCATGGCGCGCGCCGGCGTGCCCACGGTGCAACTGCGCTTCAAATCGGACGATGCCGCCGCCATTGCCCGCGAAGTACGCGCCGCTGTTGATGCCGTAGCCGGCACGCCAGCCCTGCTGTTCATCAACGACCACTGGCGCGAAGCCATCGCCGCCGGCGCCTACGGCGCTCACCTGGGCCAGGAAGACCTGGATGCGCTCAGCGCTGTCGAAGTGGACGAGTTGCGAGCCAGCGGCCTGCGCCTGGGCGTGAGCACCCACGGCTACGCCGAGATGCTGCGCGCCGACGCGGTGCAGCCCAGCTACATCGCGCTCGGCGCGGTGTTCCCGACCACACTCAAGCGCATGGCCACGGCGCCCCAGGGCGTGGCGCGCCTGGCCGCCTACGCGGCGCTGCTGCGCGACTACCCCACCGTGGCGATTGGCGGCATTGGCGCTGACCAGTTTGGCGCGATTCTGGACACCGGCGTGGGCTCGATTGCCGTCGTGCGCGCCCTGGTGGCGGCGCAAGACCCAGAGGCGGAGGCGGCGCGGCTGCTGCGCGCCATGGGCAGCGTAGCGCCAGATTAATAGAGAAATTGGCCTCTAGCGCTTACTGGGTAAGCGCTACAAGCTCTCATTTTGATAGTTACCGGGTTTAATCACCCGCCGTGATCAGAAATTCGGCGCTCGTTTGGCGAGAAAAGCATCGATGCCCTCGCGGTGCTCGGCGCTGTCGGCATAGCCGTAGGCGCCATCCACTATGCTTTCCATAGCTGCTTGCGCATACCCCGCAAGCGTGGAAGGCGATTTCAAGGCACGAAGCGTCTGCTTGTTCAGGCGCGCCGCCTGCGGCGCGAGCGCGGCGATGCGGCCGGCACTGGCGCGTGTCTCTGCCGCGACCGCGTCCTTGGTGACGACGCGCGAGAGAAAACCGCAGGCCTGCATCTCGGCGGCAGAAAACGTGGCGGCTTCCAGCAGCATCTGCCGCGCAACCGCCTCGCCCAGCGCACCCGCCACCAGTTGCGCCTCGCGCGGCGCCATGGGGAAGCCCAGCCGCGCAATCGGCGCGCCAAAGCGGGCCGACGAGTCAGCAATGCGGATGTCGCAGCAGCTGGCAATCTCCACGCCCGCGCCCATGCAGGCGCCTGCAATACCAGCGACCAGCGGCACGTCGCAGGCGAGCATGGCAGCGAGTGCTCCCCAGACCTCCGTTTCGTGAAAGTCGCGCAGCGCTGCCTCGTCAAAACGAAACGCGGGGTATTCGGAAATATCGCCGCCGGCGCAAAACGCTGTGCCAGCGCCTTCCACCAGCACGCAGCGGGCGCTGGCGTCGGCATTGATCTGCTCGAAAACTGATTTCAACTCGCGCCACATGGCGCGCGACATGGCGTTGAGGCGGTCAGGGTTGTGAAGAAGTACGCGCCAGCCGCCAGAAATTGCGTCCAATGGTTCGACGCGAATGTGCCCCTGTTCCATGTGTGTCCTTGCTCTATCTGCCGCCAGTGGCCCGTTTTCGACCTTGCGAGAAGCAGCAATTTTGCCTTGCGCCAACGGCGCTGCCGTGCGTGTCGAGGTGCTTCCAATCGTTGAGCGAGTTGACCATGAGGCCGCACGACTGCTTCTAGTGTCGTGAGTTGGAAGTAGGTTGAAAAAGTGAAAGATGTCGAAATCGGCGTCAGGCAAGGCGCAAACCACAGCGATAGCCGGAGCTATTGCGAGGATTTGCAACGCGGGATGGCGGCGATTCTCGGCAGCTTTCTGAAACGAACTTCCAACTCACGACACTAGCCCTTGGCCGATCGGTCCCCGCCCAATTGATGCGATCCCCCTACCAAGGGAGACGGCTAAGAACGTGAACACGTTCTTATTGTCAGACCAGCTCCGGCGGCAGGCCCAGATTTTTGCGCACATTGCTGTTGATGATGCGCAGTTCGGCCAGACTGCTCTCGATGTGGGTCAGCTTCTGCTCCAGCTCGGCAATCGCGCCGTCGGTGCGCTCCAGCACATAGCGCAATTGCTGCTGGCGGCCTTCGCCCGCCTGGCCGTACATGTCCAGGTACTGCTTGATTTCTGCCAGCGACGAGCCGATCGCCTTGGCCCGCAGGATCAGCACCAGGCGCGCGCGGTCGCGCCGGCTGTAAACACGTGTGCCGTTGACGCGGCGCGGGCAGAGCAAGCCCTTGTCTTCGTAAAAGCGCAGGGTGCGCGGCGTCACGTCGAAGGCCTTGCACAGCTCAGTGACGCCGAAAAGCTCGGAGTGTTTGTCGTCCGAGAAATGATCGGCCAGCACCTGGCGCGCCGCTTCCGTGGCCGCAGCCTGGCGATCGCCCGCGCTCTGGGTGTGGCCATCAGCCATGGTCAGATGACCCGCTGCAGCTTCATGGCGATGCTCATGTCGCCGCTGACCTTGAACTTGCCGCCCATGAAGCCGGTGACCGGGTCGAGTTTTCCGGTGAGCAGATTGTTCAGGTTGTCCAGCGTGATCTCCACCGTGCAGTCGGCCTCGCCGTCTTCGTTGCTGACCGTATTGGGGCTGGAAGCGCCGTCAATAAGGACTTTGCCATCGGCGCCGCAGTCGAATTTGAGCACGGCGTCGAGGCCGCTGTTGTCGCCCACTTTGGTGCGGATGGCGTCGGTGCATTCCTGGATATTCATGGTGTTCCTTTGAGGTTGGTGAAGCAGTGGCTCGCATCATAAGAAAAATTCATTCCCAATACCAAAGGGAAAATACCTATTAGAAAGCTTGTTGACGTTAACGTCATGCTGGCCTTTAATTTGGTGTCTCCGCAGCCCTTACACCGCCATGAACCCGTCCCCGTCATCCCCTCAGGGTCTCACCCCGCCCCCTGGCCACTACCAAAGCGTCTTCCGGCCCGGCTTGTTTTCCAGCCGTACCGTCTGGGTCACAGGCGGCGGCAGCGGCATTGGTCGCTGCACCGCGCACGAACTGGCCTCGCTGGGCGCGCGCGTTGTCATCAGCGGGCGCACCGCCGAAAAACTGAACCGCGTGGCCCAGGAAATTCGCGAGGACGGCGGCCAGTGCGAGACCATCGCCTTCGACATCCGCGACGAAGAGGCCGTGAAGGCTGCCGTGGCCGCCATGGTGGCGCGCTTGGGGCCCATCCATGGCCTGGTCAACAACGCCGGCGGACAATTTCCGGCGCCGCTGCAGGCCATCAGCAAGCGCGGCTTCGAGGCTGTAGTCAGCAGCAACCTCACGGGCGGTTTCTTGATGATGCGCGAGGTGTTTTTGCAGAGCATGCAGGAGCATGGCGGCTCAGTCGTCAACATGACGGCCGACTTTCGCAATGGCATGCCCGGCATGGGCCATTCGGGCGCAGCGCGCTCGGGCATGAGCAACCTGACCATGAGCGCGGCTTTCGAGTGGGCCCAGGCGGGTGTGCGCGTGAACGCCGTGGCGCCCGGGTGGGTGGCTTCGTCGGGCATGGACAGCTATGGCGGCGCGGTCAAGGCAATGATCCCCAGGCTGCGTGAACATGTGCCGCTGCGCCGCCTGGCCACCGAGGCAGAAATCAGCGCAGCCATTGTGTTTTTGCTCAGCCCCGGCGCGGCTTTCATCACCGGGGTGACGCTGCAGATCGATGGCGCGGCCTCGCTCGGCAGCCCGGTCTTCCCCACCATGGAGCATGAAAGCTCGGAGGCGTTCGAGGGCTTTCACCGTGCCCAGACTCCGGAGGCACTCCAGCCATGACAGCCCTTCGCTCCCTCATCGACACACGCAGCGACGCCTTTCGCCGCAATGCCGAGCGCATGGCCGAGCGCCTGGCGCAGGTGCAAGGCCTGCAGGGCAAGGTGGTGGCCGAGTCGGCGTCCAAACGCGAGAAGTTCGAGAAGAAGGGCCAGCTCCTGCCGCGCGAGCGCGTGGCGCGCCTGCTCGACCGGGGCAGCAGCTTTCTCGAACTGAGCGCGCTGGCGGGCTTGGGGCTGCACGACGACGACGGCAAGAAGGCCGTGCTGGGCGGCGGCTCCATCGTGGGCATCGGCCAGGTGGCGGGCAAGCGCGTGCTGATTTCCGCCAGCGACAGCGCCGTCAAGGGTGGCACCGTGGCGCCCATGGGCCTGAAGAAGGGTCTGCGAGCCCAGGCGATTGCGCTGCAGAACAAGCTGCCGCTGATCGCGCTGGTGGAGTCGGGCGGCGCCAACCTGATGTACCAGGCCGATATTTTTGTCGATGGCGGGCGCAGCTTTGCCAACCAGGCACGCTTGTCGGCCGCCGGTATCCCACAAATTGCCGTGGTGCATGGGTCATCGACGGCGGGGGGAGCCTACCTGCCCGGCCTGTCCGATTACGTGGTGCTGGTGAAAGACCGCTCGAGCATCTACCTGGCGGGCCCACCGCTGGTCAAAGCTGCCATTGGCGAGGATGCGACCGACGAGGAACTCGGTGGCAGCGAGATGCACGCCAGCGTGACCGGCCTGGGCGAATACCTAGCTGAAAACGATGGCCACGCCATCGCGCTGGCGCGCGATCTGATGGACCACCTGCCCTGGGACGAAGCAGGCGGCCCGGATGCCACAGCACGCGCACCGCTGTACGACGCCGCCGAGCTGCTGGGCATTGTTCCGGCAGACGAGCGGGAACCCTACGATGCCCGCGAAATCATCGCCCGCATCGTCGATGGCTCCCACTTTCTGGAATTCAAAGCCAGCTTCGACCGCGACACCCTGTGCGGTCATGCCCGCATCGACGGCCACCGCGTGGGCATCATCGCGAACAACGGCCCCATCCAGCCCACGGGCTCGGTGAAGGCTGCGCAGTTCATCCAGCTGTGCGATCAGAGCGGTACGCCGCTGGTCTTCCTGCAGAACACCACGGGCTACATGGTGGGCACGGCGGCCGAGCGCGCGGGCGCCATCAAGCACGGCAGCAAGATGATCCAGGCCGTGGCCAATGCCCGGGTGCCCAAGTTCACCATCGTGGTGGGCGGCTCGTTTGGTGCCGGCAACTACGGCATGTGCGGGCGCGGGTTTGATCCGGACTTCATCTTCACCTGGCCGACCGCGCGCACAGCCGTCATGGGCGGCGCGCAGGCGGCCATGGTCATGGAGATGCTCAGCCGCGGCAAGTTGGAGCGCGCTGGCGTGCCGATGAACGAGCAGGCTGAAGCGGGCATCCAGGCTATGAGCGACCAGCTCAGGCGGCGCCTGGATGCCGAGTCGGACGTGCTGTTCGGCACCGCCCGCCTGTGGGACGACGGAATCATCGACCCGCGCGACACCCGCAACGTGCTGGCGCAGTGCCTGGCCATGGCACGCGACGCCAGAGCGCGCGTGCTGCACCCCAACACCTTTGGCGTGGCGCGTTTCTAAGCCCACCCCGCCACAACCATCTATTTCCTGGAGAGAACACCATGCAATTCACCCCCGAGCACGAGCAGATTTCCGACACAGTGCGCAAGTTTGTCGCCAACGAGATCAACCCCTTCACGGCCGAATGGGAAAAGGCAGGCATCTTCCCCGCGCGCGAGCTCTTCAAGAAGATGGGCGACCTGGGCCTGCTGGGCATCAAGTACCCCACCGAATTTGGTGGCATGGGGCTGGACTTCAGCTACTCGATGGTCATGGCCGAGGCGCTGGGCGACTGCAACGTGGGCGGCGTGCCGATGGCCATTGGCGTGCAGACGGATATGTGCACCCCGGCACTGGCGCGCTTTGGCACCGATGAGCTGCGCAAGGAGTTTCTGGCTCCATCCATTGCTGGTGACATGGTGGGCTGCATCGGCGTGAGCGAAGTCACGGGCGGCTCGGATGTGGCCGCGCTCAAGACCACGGCCAAGAAGGACGGCGGCGATTACGTCATCAACGGCTCCAAGATGTGGATCACCAACGGCATGCAGGCCGACTGGTGCTGCCTGCTGGCCAACACCTCGGACGGACCGGTGCACAAGAACAAGTCGCTCATCATGGTACCGATGGATGCACCCGGTATCACGCGCCAGAAGATCGAGAAGATCGGGATGCATTCGAGCGACACGGCGCAGCTCTTCTTTGACAACGTGCGCGTACCCCAGCGCAACCTCATCGGCCAGGAGGGCGCGGGCTTCATGTTCCAGATGCTGCAGTTCCAGGAAGAGCGCCTGTACGGCGCCGCCAGCAGCCTGCGCTCACTCGACAACCTCATCAACCTGACCATCGAATACACCCGCCAGCGCCACACCTTCGGTCAGCCCATCCTGAACAACCAGGTGGTGCATTTCCGTCTGGCCGAGTTGCGCACCGAGGTGGAGTGCCTGCGCGCTCTGACCTACCGTGCGGTGGAGTCCTACGTTGCGGGCAAGGACGTCACCAAACTCGCCTCCATGGCCAAGCTCAAGGCCGGGCGCCTCTCGCGCGAAGTCACCGACAGCTGCCTGCAGTACTGGGGCGGCATGGGTTTTACCGCCGACAACCCCATCTCGCAGGCCTACCGTGACAGCCGCCTCATTTCCATCGGCGGCGGCGCCGACGAGATCATGCTGGGCATCATCTGCAAGCTCGAAGGCACGCTCCCCGGAAAACAGAAATGAACACCCCCCTGAGCGGCTGCGCCGCTTCCCCCCGCTCTCGCATCGCTACGCGATGCGGGCAGGGGGACGCTCCCGGCGCGGCGGGGCGGCCCTTGCGCGGGAGCCCTGGTCTGGGCCGCGCCCTATCAAGCGCTGTAGGGAACACATTGCCCAGTGCATCCACCGAAAACCGCGAGAAATGCTATGCATTTTATAGCTATTAACGCTTTAATTACGGGCGCTGTGCTCGAAATTACCTTGAATCGCCCCGAGGTGCGCAACGCCATGTCGCTTGCCATGGTGGGTGAGTTGCGGCGCGCCCTGGCACAGGCCGAAAGCACGATCGGTACGCCGGATGCCATCCGCGTGGTGGTGCTGCGCGGCGCCGGTGGGCATTTCTGCGCGGGGGGCGACCTCAAGGACATGGCGGCTGCCCGCATACGCGCACTGCAGGGCGAGGGCGACGCTGCCGACCCCATTGCCCATGTGAACGCCGAATTTGGCCACCTGTGCGCCGCGTTTGCCAACACCCCGCTGGCGGTGGTGGCAGTGCTGGAGGGCACGGTGATGGGCGGTGGCTTTGGGCTGGCCTGCGTGGCCGATGTAGCCATCGCCACCGAAACCACCCGCTTTCGTCTGCCCGAAACTTCGCTGGGCGTGGTGCCCGCACAGATTGCACCTTTCCTGGTCGAGCGCCTAGGCTACTCCCAGGCCAAACGCCTGGCCGTGACCGGCGGGCGGCTCGATGCGGCGCAAGCCCTGGCCATCGGCCTGGTGCACCAGCAGGTGCGGAGCAGCGAAGTGGACAGCGCTGTGCAAGCCGTGCTGGCCGACATTCTGGCCTGCGCACCCAGGGCGCTGGCCGCCACCAAGGCACTGATGGCCAAGGCGCGCTGGAGCGCTCCCGCCGATTTGGTGGACGAGGCTGCCTGCGTCTTCTCGCGCGCCGTGCAGAGCCCCGAGGGCCAGGAAGGCACCAGCGCGTTCCTGCAAAAGCGCAAACCAAACTGGGTTCCGGCATGAACTTTTCAAAAATCCTGATTGCCAACCGGGGGGACCAGCCGCGCAGCGGCGCAGCGGCGAAGCCAAATTGCCTGGTGCGCGAAGCGCACGCAGGCGGTTTCTCCGCGAAAGAGGCACAACGTGTTTAACAAGATACTGATCGCCAATCGCGGAGAAATCGCCTGCCGGGTGATAAAGACGGCCCGCGCACTCGGCTACCGCACCGTCGCCGTATATTCCGACGCCGATGCCCAGGCTCCCCATGTGGCGCTGGCCGACGAGGCCGTGCACATCGGCCCGGCGCCGGCAGCAGAGTCCTACCTCCAATCAAGCGCCTTGCTCGACGCCTGCCGCGCCACGGGTGCCGATGCCCTGCACCCGGGCTACGGCTTTCTGAGCGAGAACGCCGCCTTTGCGCAGGCATGTGCGGACGCAGGGGTGCTGTTCGTCGGCCCGCCGCCCTCGGCCATTGAAGCCATGGGCGACAAAGCCCTGGCCAAGCAGCGCATGGTGGAAGCCGGTGTGCCCTGCGCTCCGGGCTATCTGGGCCAGGACCAGAGCGATGCCACGCTGATCGCAGAGGCCCGGAAGCTCGGCTACCCCTTGCTGGTCAAAGCTGTGGCAGGCGGCGGCGGGCGCGGCATGCGCCTGGTACGCCTGGACGGTGAACTGCAAGCCGGTATTGAAGGCGCCCGGCGCGAAGCCACCAGCGCCTTTGGCGACGGCACGCTGATGCTCGAACGCCTGATCGAAGGTGGCCGCCACATTGAAATCCAGGTGTTTGCCGACGCCCACGGGAACGCCGTGCACCTGGGCGAGCGCGACTGCACGGCGCAGCGCCGGCGCCAGAAAGTGATTGAAGAAGCGCCCTCCCCCACCGTCTCGCCGCAGATGCGCGCCCAGATGGGGCACGATGCCGTGGCCGCCGCACAGGCTGTGGGCTACCGGGGCGCGGGCACGGTGGAGTTCATCGTGGACAGCGAAAACCGCCACTACTTCCTGGAAATGAACACCCGCCTGCAGGTGGAGCACCCGGTGACCGAATGCGTGACCGGCCTCGATCTGGTGGAGTGGCAACTGCGCGTGGCAGCGGGCGAACCCCTGCCGCTGCAGCAGCAAGACATTCGCCTCGACGGCCACGCCATTGAAGTGAGGCTCTACGCCGAAGACCCGTACAACAGCTTTGCACCACAGACCGGCCCGGTGCAGTTCTGGCGCCCGGAACGGGCGTTGGCAGGCCGCGCCAGAGGGCAATGCGCTTTTGGCGAAGTCCGCATCGACGCTGGCATCGAGGAAGGCGGCTCCATCACCCCCTGGTACGACCCCATGGTGGCCAAGCTGATTGCACACGGCCGCGACCGCAATGACGCCATCCGCCGCCTGATGGCTGCGCTGGAAGACAGCCCGCTGCTCGGCGTGCGCAACAACGCACGGTTCCTGCGCGACCTGCTGGACCACCCAGACTTTCGTGCAGCGCGCATGCACACCGCCACCATCGACCAGTGGATGCAGGACGGCGTTGCCCTGCTGCAAGCACCGCTGGCCGATGCCAATACCTGGGCCTTGGCCGCCGCCGCGCTGGTGGCACAAACTTCCGGTGCGTTCCGCCCGGACAGCGTGGCCGCCTGGAGCACCACGCTGAGCCTGCAGGGCACGACCGAAAGCCAGAACGTACGCATCCGCCCCCACGGCACGCAGGTAAGCGTGGAGCTGGCGAGCGGCGAGGCATTCGACTTTGAGCACATTGCCTTGGAAGACCACCGCCTGCACTACCGCCAGAGTGGCGTCCAGCGGCAGGCCCTGTGCTTGCTGCAAGGCGGCCAGGTAACGCTGGCTTTGGGCGCTGCGGTGTTTGTCTTTGAAGAAAAATCGCCCTTCCCACAGTCTGATCAGACGCTCGACCCAAGAAAACTTCGCTCTCCCGTAGCAGGCACCGTTTGCGCCGTCTCCGTCGCGGTAGGCGATTCGGTGAAGGCGGGCCAGCCGCTCGTCTGCGTCGAAGCCATGAAGATGGAAATGTGGCTTAGCGCCCGCGCGGATGGCACCGTCACCGCGCTGCATACCGG
>Ga0208269_100489_pt1 | contig 17531 bp, 15 predicted proteins | sample LakWasMe88_LOW11_2_FD_183912 | JGI IMG/M metagenome (GOLD analysis project Ga0208269, IMG submission 183912) | Freshwater sediment methanotrophic microbial communities from Lake Washington under simulated oxygen tension - Sediment Metagenome... | ecosystem: Environmental > Aquatic > Freshwater >...
ATAGTTAGTAGACATGCGTTATTTTGTATTAGTAAGTAGCGGTGTATAGTTATGGTTTGATTGACATTATAAAGAATTTATAAGGATTTAAGTAAATGGCGTTTACACAAGACGAATTAAAGCAACAAGTTGCAAAAGCAGCAGTGGAATATGTAAAAAGCGGCATCATTGGTGTGGGTACAGGTTCTACAGCTAACTTCTTTATTGAAGAGTTGGCGAAAGTAAAACACAAAATTGACGGTGCAGTAGCGAGCTCTGAAGCAACAGCGCAACGTTTACGTGGCCATGGTATTGAAGTGTTTGACTTGAACTCAGTAGATGGCTTGGAAATCTATGTAGATGGCGCTGACGAAATTACAGAGCATATGCACATGCTAAAAGGCGGCGGTGGTGCATTAACCCGTGAGAAGATTGTAGCTGCAGTTGCTAAGAAATTTATTTGTATCTGTGATGCGACTAAATACGTGCCAGTGTTAGGTAAATTCCCATTACCAGTAGAAGTGTTGCCAATGGCAAAAAGCCATGTTGCACGTGAGTTGGTAAAATTAGGTGGTCAGCCACAATTACGTGATTTCACTACTGATAACGGTAACTTGATTCTTGATGTACATGGCCTAACCATTACTGATCCGGTTGCGATGGAAGCAAAAATCAACCAAATCGTTGGCGTAGTGACTAACGGTCTATTTGCTGCGCGCCCAGCTAATGTGTTGTTGCTAGCTACTGCTGACGGTGTAAAAACCTATCAGAAGTAAGCGTTAATCATTAAATTGTAATAATTTTGTCATATTGACTGGTTAGACTGTGTTGATTAGCAGATATTGGAAATTAAAAAATGCATTCTGAACATACCTTTAAGCAATATGACGCAGAGTTAGAAGCTTTACGAGGCAAAGTGCTTGAGATGGGCGGCTTGGTTGAGCAGCAAATCGTACAAGCGCTGGAAGCCTTAGTAAAGCTAGACGCAAATTTAGCTAAAGAAGTCATGGTGAGCGACCAGCTTGTTAATGCACTTGAGGTGCAGATTGACGAGGGATGTAGCCAGATTATTGCGCGCCGTCAGCCAGCTGCCGGTGATTTGCGTATGGTCATGATGATGGTGAAAACCATTACGGACCTTGAGCGTATCGGTGATGAAGCAACTAAAATCGCCCGTACTGCGCAAAAGATTTTTGATGAAGACCGCATGTACAAACCACGTTTTAATGAGATTAAATCGATGGTGGCATTAGTGCGCGAGATGTTGCGCACAGCACTCGACGGTTTTGCGCGCTTGGATGTGAGCAAAACTGTAGAGGTGGCTAGGCAAGATGAGTTGGTGGATGAGCATTTTCGTTCAGCCATGCGTCAGTTGATTACCTTTATGCTGGAAGATCCGCGTACGATTTCTATGTCGTTAGAGGTCTTGTTTGTAGCAAAGGCAATTGAGCGTATTGGTGACCATGCCAAGAATATTGCTGAATATGTGGTGTATATGGTTAAAGGTAAAGATGTGCGCCATATCTCTGTACAGGAAATGGAAAGAGAAACCTTTGAGTCTTAGTTGGCGCTTGGCTTAGTTAGGGCTGCTATCTATAGCGCAGTTAGCCATGCAATGATTAAAAATGATTTAACTTGGTAGTAAATAAAAAAAAGCGGCTTTTGGGCCGCTTTTTTTATTGGTCAATTTAGCCAAAAGTTGGCTATCAAGCCTTGCCTACAGCCGCCTTGGCTTAGTTTTGGCTTTTAAGCCAGCCTACTTAATTTAGCCCACTAGGCTTCTTTACTCGCCTTTTTAACTGTAGCTTTCTTAGGGGCTGCTTTCTTGGTAGCGGCTTTTTTGGGCGCTGCCTTTTTTGCTGCGGGTTTGTCTTCGCTTGCTGCAGTTGTTTTCTTCGCTGCCGCTTTTTTAGCTGGTGCTTTTTTGGCAGGTGCGTCTTTAGCCGCTTTGGCACTCAGTAACTCTAAGGCTTCATCCATCGTGAGCGATTCTGGCTCTACGCTTTTTGGTAGGGTTGCACGCAGCTTACCATGTTGCACATAAGGGCCATAACGCCCAGCAAATACTTCAATCTGGCCATCTTCCGTTGGGTGGCTGCCCAGTGAGCAAAGTGGTGCTGGTCCGGTGTGGGCTTGCGCTAACAATGCGACAGCGCCTTCTAAATCTATACTAAACACGCTTAGGTTTTTAGGGATAGATTTAAATTTTGCATCATGGTTAATATAAGGGCCAAAACGACCAATATTGGCAATGATTTTTTTATTGGTTTCTGGGTGCAAGCCTAAGTCTCGTGGCAGAGACAACAGCATATTGGCTGTTTCTAAATTTACATCCGCCAATGGAATCTCTTTAGGGATGCTCACGCGTTTAGGTTTCTTTTTCTCACCCTCTACCGCCATGCCAACTTGTAGATATGGACCATAAGGGCCATTCATTAAATAGATCTCTTTGCTGGTTGCCGCATCTACCCCGATGGTGACCGGGTCTGTACCTGCGTTTGCAGTGCCGTCTATGCTGCGCTTGTAGTCACATTTTGGTGTGTCGTTATAACCGGTACAGCCAATAAAGCTGCCAAAGCGGCTCAGTTGCTTTTGTAGCGGCTTGCCGCATTTTGGGCATGCTTCGTCAATCAGCTCATTGCCTGGGCGCTCAACGTCTGCCTTGTTATGAATTTGCTGGTTAAAGTCTTTCCAGAACTCATCCATTAGCGGAATCCACTCGCGCTCACCCTCAGCCACGCTATCCAGCGCGTTTTCCAGGTTTGCGGTAAAGTCATAGTCCACATACTTGGTGAAGTGCTCGGTTAAGAACTTGTTCACAACCCGGCCTACATCGGTAGGTGTGAAGCGCTTTTTATCCAGCAGTACATATTCACGGTCTTGCAGTGTGCTGATAATGCTGGCGTAGGTAGAAGGGCGGCCGATGCCATACTCTTCTAACACTTTTACTAAGCTAGCTTCAGAGTAGCGTGGTGGTGGTTCGGTAAAGTGCTGCTCACCGTAGATTTTTTCAACCGTAAGCACTTCGCCTGTCTCCAGGTTAGGTAACTTGCTTTCTGCTTCTTCTTCCTCGTCGTCCGAGCCTTCCATGTATACCGCAATAAAGCCTGGGAACACCAGGGTTTGGCCTGTGGCGCGGAATAGGTTGGCATCGCTGCCTACGCTTAAATCTACGCTTACCGCATCAAACTTGGCTGGTGCCATTTGGCAAGCGAGTGCACGTTTCCAAATCATTTCATACAGTTTGAATTGCTCGTCGTTTAAATATTGGCGAACGCTGGCCGGTGTACGAGAAATGTCTGTTGGGCGAATCGCCTCATGCGCTTCTTGTGCGCTTTTAGACTTGGTTTTATACATGACTGGCGATTTTGGCAGGTAATCGGCGTCAAAATTCTTTTTAACGTAGTCACGAATTTGCATGACCGCTTCAGTCGCCAAGCTAAATGAGTCTGTACGCATATAGGTGATCAAACCTACGGTGCCGCTACCTACATCCACACCTTCGTATAGTTGCTGCGCCACACGCATCGCGCGTGAGGTGGTAAAGCCAAGTTTACGCACGGCTTCCTGTTGTAGGGTAGACGTGGTGAATGGAGCAGCAGGGCTGCGGCTGCGTTGTTTCTTTTCAACGCGGGATACGGTAGTTTTGCCTGCACTGGCTAATAATAGTTTGCCTACGATATCAGACTGCTGGTCATGGTTGATAACCGTGAACTGTTCAACTTTTTGATTATTGAGTTGTACCAGTTTCGCCTTAAACCCATGTTGATGTTTTAACGCATCTAAGTGGATAGACCAATACTCTTGTGATTTAAACGCTTCAATTTCTAGTTCACGCTCTACAATTAAGCGTAGCGCTGGGCTCTGTACACGGCCTGCTGATAGGCCGCGACGGATTTTTTTCCATAGCAATGGCGATAAATTAAAGCCAACGAGGTAATCCAGCGCGCGGCGTGCTTGTTGCGCATTCACCATGGGCATGGAGATGTCGCGTGGCTCGGCAATCGCGTGCTCTACAGCACCTTTGGTAATCTCATGAAACACAACGCGCTTCATGAGTTTGTTTTTGAGTAGTTTTTTAGATTTTAAAATCTCGGCAATATGCCAGGAAATCGCCTCACCTTCGCGATCCGGGTCGGTTGCCAGATAAATGCTGTCTGCATTTTTAACGGCTTTGGCGATGGCATCTACATGCTTACTATTACGCTCAATGATGTCGTACTTCATGGCGAACTGGTTTTCAGTATCTACCGCGCCATTTTTCGGAATTAAGTCACGGACATGTCCATACGAGGCAAGTACTTCAAAATCGCTGCCAAGATATTTCTTGAGCGTTTTTGCTTTAGATGGAGATTCAACAATAAGTAGTTTGGACATGAATGCCTAATAGTAAGGAGTTTGCTTTTCTAACATTTTGGATGATAACAAGGACATTGCCTAAAATACAACAACTTAAGCCGTATAGTACGCAAAATTTTTGCCTGTTAGCCTATTTGTTGCGAATAAACTCAATTTTGCTACCTTCGGTGTTGGCTAAACTTAATGCAGCGCCTTCGTTGGCAATATCGCCGAATAACGGGTCTTCATCATCAGCCTTGGCTTGGGTTAAATTTTTGAAGTCATATAAATCGGTATCAGCCAAATGTGATGGTTCTACATTGGTGATAGCGCGGAAAATATTATTAATGCGTCCTGGTTGCTCGCGCTCCCAGCTTTGTAGCATATCTTTCACTTTTTGGCGTTGCAGGTTTTCCTGGCTACCGCATAAATCACAAGGAATGATAGGGAACTCCATTTGACGCGCGTAGCTGGCGATGTCTTTCTCGCTGCAATAAGCTAATGGGCGAATCACGATATTCTGTTTGTCATTCGTTGCCAGCTTAGGCGGCATGGCTTTCATTTTTGCGCCAAAGAACAAGTTCAGGAATAAAGTTTCCACAATGTCATCGCGGTGGTGACCAAGTGCAATCTTATTGGCGCCTAGTTCTTTTGCTGTGGTGTAAATCACACCGCGACGCAGGCGCGAGCACAGTGAGCAAGTAGTGCGGCCTTCCGGAATTTTTTCTTTAACGATAGAGTAGGTGTCAGCTTCTACAATGCGGTAGTCAATGCCTAGTTTTTCAAAATAAGCTGGCAAAATATCTGCCGGAAAGCCCGGTTGCTTTTGGTCAAGATTCATCGCTATCAACTTGAAGTTGATAGGCGCGCGCTCTTGCAATGCCAGCAATATCATCAGCATAGCGTGCGAGTCTTTGCCACCGCTCATACAGACGAGCACAGTGTCGCCATCTTCAATCATGTTGTAGTCGCCAATGGCTTTGCCGGTGGCGCTAATCAAGCTGTTGCGCAGCTTGATAAAGTTGTTTGAGTGGTTGTCAGGTAAGTGTTTAATCATAATAGTTGCAGCTTAGAATATGTTACAAAATGGCATCGGCTCAGATGATGCCTTCATCATGCGCTATCGCGCTTATAAGTTTAAAGAGCGACCACCGTCTACCGCGAGTATATGGCCTGTAATAAATGGTGCATCGTAAATCAGGAACTTGACAGCCTTGGCCACATCTTCGGCCTCGCCCACGCGCTTAAGCAATGTTTGATTAATCACGCGCTGACGATACACCTCATCAAATTGCGGGTTGCTTTCTGGCCATTGTACAGGACCAGGCGCCACTGCATTTACTCTCACCTCAGGGCTAAGTTCATGCGCTAGGGATTTAGTCAGTGTGACCAAGCCCGCTTTCGCCACGCTGTAAACAATATAGCCTTTTTTCGGGCGTTCAATATGCATGTCGGTAATGTTGATGATGCAGCCGGAGTTTTTGCGCAGCTCGGTTGCCGCGGCTTGCGCTAAAAACACTGGGGCTTTTAGATTGCTGCCGATTAAATCTTGCCAGTTCTCTTCGTTAATTTGACCAAGATCTGTTGGGTAGTAGGTTGAGGCGTTGTTAATCAGCACGTCTAACCTACCAAACTGATGCACAGTTTCGCTCACCAGCGTTGGTAAAACGTTAAGGTTAAGTAAGTCACCTTGAATAATAGCAACCGAGTTTGGACGCAGCAAATTAAGCTCCGCCTGCAATGCACGTGCTTCGGACATGCTGTTATTGTAGTGAATCATGAGCCTAGCGCCTTGCCTGTGTAGCTCTCGGCACATGGTTGCCCCAACGCGCTTAGCGCCGCCCGTGATTAATATGACTTTATCTTTGTTTGTATCCACAGTTTACTCATTTCTTTCTTCTAAAATATTATAATGGCTTATGAGTTCATTACCTATTCCTAACGCTGATGCACAAGCACTTAGTCAACAGCTCGCATTATTAATCCAAGATAAAATTAGTCAGAATGGTGGTTGGTTGCCATTTGCAGACTATATGCACATGGCACTTTATACCCCGGGCTTAGGTTATTACAGTGGCGGTGCTAAAAAGTTCGGCACGGGTGGGGATTTTGTCACCGCACCTGAAATATCCCCTTTGTTTGCTCAGGCAATGGCTAATCAGGTTGCACAGGTGTTGGCTGAAACGCAGGGCGATGTGCTTGAGTTGGGCGCGGGCTCAGGCAAGATGGCAGTAGATTTGTTACTGGCATTGCAGGCGCTTAATCAATTGCCTATGCATTATTTTATTCTTGAAGTTAGCACTTACTTGCGTCAAGTGCAGCAAGAAACTATCAAGAAGAGCCTGCCTGCAACGCTGGCTGAGCGCGTGATATGGCTGGATAGCTTGCCTGATGGTTTTGTTGGTGTCATGCTGGGTAATGAGGTGCTTGATGCGGTACCTGTGCATTTAATCTACAAACCTGCAGCTGCAGACCCGCAAGCAATGTGTGAGCGAGGGGTTGCATTCAACGGTGAGTTTTATTGGCAAGATCAGCCCCTGTCTGCTGGCAAGTTATTGGATTTAGTCAGCAGCTATGAGCTGCCTGATGATTACCTGACTGAAGTGAGCCCTGCTGCGCTTGGGCTGGTAAATAGCTTGGCTAGTGCATTAGGGCATGGTGCCATTATTCTGGTGGATTATGGCTTTTCTGCCCGTGAGTATTACCATCCGCAGCGTAATTTAGGCACGCTGATGTGCCATTACCAGCATTATTCGCATGTTGACCCCTTGGTTTATGTAGGTTTGCAGGATATTACTGCGCACGTGGATTTTACTAGCGTGGCTAATACAGGCGAGCACAATGGTCTGGAGTTGGTGGGGTTTTGCTCGCAAGCACAGTTTTTAATGAACTGCGGTATTTTAGATATTATGAGCCAAGTCTCTCCGCATGATATGGCGCGCTATGCGCCGCTTGCCGCTGCTGCGCAGAAATTATTATCTCCAGCCGAGATGGGCGATTTATTTAAGGTAATCGCTTTGGGGCGTGGGCTTGAACAGGCGTTAGTCGGCTTTGCCTCTGGTGATAAGTCGCATACGCTTTAGCGATATTAATGACGGCGACGTGACCGAGGTAATGCGTTGAGCCTGACGAGTTGTGATAGCTGAAGTATAATTCGCCCTTATGAATACATTAAATCAAACAGAGCAAGTTCAAGACGATGCTGAAGACCTAAGTCAGCGTCGTATCCGCAGTTTCGTATTGCGTCAGGGGCGCTTAACTAAAGGCCAGGCGCGTGCGCTAGAAACAGGTTTTCCGCAATTTGGCGTGAATTACGCACCTGAACTATTAGATCTTAATGCGCTATTTAATCGCGCTGACAGTAAAAAAATTCTGGAAATTGGTTTTGGCATGGGGGAGACCACCGCCAAAATCGCGCAAGTATTGCCAGATTGTGACTTCTTAGCTGCCGAAGTACATACGCCTGGCGTGGGCGCACTACTTAAATTGATTCAGGAAAATGAATTAAACAACATCCGTGTGATTCAGCATGATGTGGTTGAAGTGTTGCATAACATGGTGGCAGATGGCAGCCTAGATGGCGTGCATATTTTCTTCCCTGACCCTTGGCATAAAAAGCGCCATCACAAACGTCGCTTGATTCAAGCTGAGTTCGTGCAGTTGCTGTGCACTAAGCTTAAGGCTGGCGGCTATTTGCACGTGGCAACAGATTGGCAGGAGTATGCTGAATGGGTGCTAGAGGTGCTCAATGCAGAAACTCAGCTGAAAAATACAGCGAAAGATTATGCAGTAAAACCAAGTTACCGCCCACTGACCAAGTTTGAGAACCGTGGTCTAAAACTTGGGCATGGTGTGTGGGATATGGTGTTTACACGTAAGTAAGTATTTATTACCTTGGGTTGGGCTAGCTGAGTAAGTTAGCCTTGTTCCGGTTCTTCTGCTGCGTCATCTTCAACAAACAGCCATTTGCCAATTACTTTTTCTGCCTCTTCTACGCCTTGTTTCTTTAGGCTTGAAAATAACTGTATGGTGCACTCGCTGTTGTAATGGTTACCCCAAGTTTCTATTAATTCCTTGCGTACTCGATTGAGCGTGAGCGAAGCCTCGCCGCGTGACAATTTATCTGATTTCGTTAGCAACACGTGTACAGGCTTACCGCTAGGGCAAAACCAGTCTAGCATTTGGCGATCGAGTGGGGTAAGCGGATGGCGGCTATCCATCACCAGTACCAGGCCGCCTAAGCTGCTGCGCTCGCTCAGGTAGCGTGCCAATACGTTTTGCCAGTGCGCGCGCATGGCTTCCGGTACTTTAGCGTAGCCGTAACCGGGTAAGTCCACTAGGTGTCTGTCGTTACCCAGTGTAAAAAAGTTAATCAGCTGCGTACGCCCTGGCTGCTTACTCACAAATGCTAAGCGGTTGTGGTTGGCTAAGGTGTTGAGTGCGCTGGATTTTCCTGCGTTGGAGCGGCCGGCAAAGGCAACTTCAATACCACTGGCTGGCGGTAAATCGCGCAGGTGGTGAGCTGATATAAAGAAAGTGGCATTTTGAAATAACGGCATATTGATCCTGATTTTGGTAAAGCAAATTCCTTTGGTAATTTAACGCGTCTTGCCAAATTAATATAATGATTTGACGCCGACGGCTAGTCGTAGTTTTTTTGAATTATTAAAGGAATTGATGTAATGGTGAAAAATGCTATCACGAATAGTTGTTTTTCGCTAAAATAGCGCGTTAATTGGTTGAATAATTTAGATTTAGGAGCGGTAATGCAATTTCGTCATCTAGCTTGGTTGATATCTGGTTTAATGTTGGGGATTTCTATTAATGCGCAAGCGGAAGAGTCTGCGACAAAGTCTGCACAACAAACCGTTAATACTGTCTGTGCTGCATGTCATGCGGCAGACGGCAATAGTGTGATTAGTCTTAACCCTAAACTAGCAGGTCAACACCCTGACTACCTAGAAAAACAATTAACAGAATTTAAATCTGGCAAGCGTGCTAATGCGGTGATGTCAGGTATGGCAGGCGCATTGTCAGAAGCAGAAATGAAAGAATTAGCGGTTTATTTCTCAAGCAAGAAAACTGCGCTAGGTAAGGCAAAATCAAATGGTGCAGGTTCGGCGGGTGAAAAAATTTACCGTGCGGGTAATGCAGCGACTAATGTTCCAGCTTGTGCGGCGTGCCATAGCCCGAACGGTGCTGGCTTGCCAAAACAATTCCCACGTTTAAGTGGTCAGCATGCTGATTACACCTTGGCGCAATTAAAAGCTTTCCGTTCAGGCGAGCGTGCTAACGCGCCGATGATGATGGCGATTGCAGCTAAGATGTCCGATGCAGAAATGGCTGCTGTAGCAGATTATATTCAAGGCTTACGCTAGTAGCGTTTAGCAATGGTAAAAAAGGGTGGCAATGCTGCCCTTTTTTAACGTTGAAATGTCTGAATGCATCTCCTTTATTTGTTAAGTTCAGCAACTATCATTGCCCGGCCAAAGTCATACGTAACAGCAGTATCCACGAGCATTAACCTAAAATTTACCCTCAGAGTGCCGTATTTTGAATCCTAAATTATCATTTACTAAAAACTTTCTTGATTTGCTGAGCTCCATGCGCTTTGCCGTGAGTTTGCTAAGCGTGTTGGGTGTTGCTTCAGTAATCGGTACTGTACTTAAGCAAAATGAGCCGTATGAGAACTACATTGTAAAGTTTGGGCAGTTCTGGTTCGCTCTGTTTGAGCGTTTGGGTTTGTATGATGTTTACCATAGCGTTTGGTTTTTAGTGATTCTGTTGTTTTTGGTAGTGTCTACCAGCCTGTGTATCTATCGCAACACCCCTTTGATGCTCAAAGAATGGCGTACCTTTAAAGAGCATGCCACAGAAAAATCACTGCGTGCCTTTAGTCATCAAGCTACATTTATACCAACGGCAGACTACGCCGTGGTTAAGCAAAACCTTTTACAGTTTTTAGATGCAAAAGGCTTTAAGTACAAAATCAGAGCGCAAGAAGATGGTAGCGAGTTAATCGCGGCTAAAGCAGGTACCCATCAGCGCTGGGGTTATATCTTTACGCACGTAGCAATGGTGGTGATTTTATTTGGCGGTTTGTTGGATGGCAATCTGCCGTTCAAGGTACAGGAGCTGCTAGGTTATAAGCGCATTGAAACTACGGACTTACCAGTTTCAAAAGTGCCTGCAGAGAGCAGAATGTCTGTGAGCAATCCTTCGTTTCGTGGCAACATGACCTTGGCTGAGGGCGCTACACATAACGTAGCCTTTTTACGCGTGCGTGATGGTTACTTGGTGCAAGAGTTGCCGTTTTCTATTGGCTTGAAAGATTTTCGTATAGAGCATTACGCCACAGGTCAACCTAAGTCATTTGAGAGTGATTTGGTGATTTTTGACCCTGAGTTAAAAGAGCCGATTACCAAAACCATTAGCGTGAATCATCCTTTAACTTATAAAGGTATCGCGATTTATCAGTCAGACTTCCAGGACGGCGGCACTGGCTTGAAGTTTAATGTGTGGAATCTTTTTGCCAATAATAATCAACCGCAAGCATTGTCTGGCAACATCTTTGGTGAAGGTGCGTTAGGCGAGGGTGATGGTCAGTTACGTGTTGAATATAACGACTTCCGTAAGTTTAATATTATTAACATGTCACCGGATGGCAAAGGTAAACCACATAACGTAGGGCCTAATGTGACTTATAAGTTACGTGACAGCCGCGGCCAAGCTACCGAATACGTGACCTATATGCAACCTTTGCAAATTGATGGTCAGTTTTATTTCTTGTCCGGTATGCGTGAAACGGTGCAAGAGGACTTCCGCTATTTACGCATCCCTGCTGACGATAATTTAAGTATCGATGGTTTTATGGGCTTTAGAGCCATGATGTTGGATGCTTCCAAATATCCGGAAATTGCGAAGCGCATTGCAGAGAAGTCTTTGGGCGTGCGTGGCGATCCGGCGATGAAGAAGCAGTTTGAACTTAGTCTGGTACGTTTACTCACTGTATTTGCACAAGGCGGATATAGTGAAGTGGCGAAGGTGATTGAGAAGAATGTGCCGGAAAAAGAACGTGAAGCTTCAGCAACTACCTACATTAAGATGGTGAATGTAGCAGCGTATGAGGCTTACAACATGGGCTTGGAGCTGAATAAAAAGCCATTGTTGAAAAATAGCCCGGAGACCGAGCGCTTGCTACGCGATAGTTTAAATGCTTTTAGCGATATGTTCTTTTATGGCACGCCTTATTATCTGCAGCTAAATCAGTTTGAGCATAAAGAGGCAAGTGGTCTACAATTGACTAAGTCACCTGGGCAAAAATGGGTTTATCTAGGCTCAGTGATTTTGGTGTTGGGTATTTTTGCCATGATGTATATCCGCGAAAGAAGAATTTGGTTGTATCTAAAACCAAGTGCGAAAGAGGTGCATTTTGCAATGGCTTCCAATCGTAAAAATTTAGATTTTGAACAAGAGTTTAATTTATATCGCGAACAACTTGCTGGCGTTGTTAGCTAAGGAATTGAAAATGAATGACACAATGGGTTATCAACAACAAACGTTGTTGCAAAGGTTGAATTGGCAAGATTGGCTATACGCCTTAGTAATTGTTGCGGGTTCAGTATTCGCTTTTATTCAATATGCGCACTTTATGGATGCATATGAGGTGACCTTTTTATTCGGGGCTGCTGCTTTAATCAGCTATCTGGGTTGGCAGTGGAAAGCGCTTGGGCGCTTAGTGCTAGGTGTTGGCATGCTTAGTCTGGCGGCAATTGCTATGTATCATGGTGATCAGGCGCGGGCCACTCAAGTGTTCTTCTTGAAATTTCTAATTTCCAGTCAGTCAGCCATTATGTGGATGAATGTGCTATTTGTGCTGGCTATGGTGACTTACTGGTTTGCCTTGTATAGACGCAGTGCGTTTACCGGCAAAGTGGCTTCAGCGCTCACATGGGCTGCGGTTCTGTTTGGCTTTGTGGGTTTGATGGTGCGCTGGTATGAGTCTTACTTAATTGCAACGGATGTTGGTCATATCCCGGTGAGCAATTTGTATGAAGTTTTTGTGTTGTTCTGTTTAATCACCGCTTTGCTGTATTTGCACTACGAGCAAAAGCTAAACACCAAACAATTGGGTGGTTTTGTGCTGTTGGTGATTAATGCCGCGGTTGGTTTTATCTTATGGTATACCTTTGATCGTGCCGCGCATAACATTCAGCCGCTAGTACCTGCGTTACAAAGCTACTGGATGAAGATACACGTACCGGCTAACTTTGTTGGTTATGGCTCATTCTCTTTAGCGGCAATGGTAGCCTTATCCTACCTGCTGGCTAGCAAAGGTGTGCTTACTTCACGTCTACCTAGCTTAGATGTGCTGGATGATTTAATGTATAAAGCCATTGCAGTGGGTTTTGCTTTCTTCACGATTGCAACCATTTTGGGTGCAATGTGGGCGGCTGAGGCTTGGGGTGGTTATTGGAGTTGGGACCCGAAAGAAACTTGGGCGCTGATTGTTTGGCTGAACTATGCAGCATGGCTACATTTGCGCATGGTTAAAGGCTTGCGTGGACCATTGTTGGCCTGGTGGGCGCTCATCGGTTTGATTATTACAACCTTTGCCTTCTTGGGCGTTAATATGTTCCTGAGTGGCTTGCATTCATATGGCACGTTATAACTAAGGTTTCAACCTGCTGAAGTAATGCCATCCGTTGATTGGATGCAAATAAGGCCTTGTGATGATAGTCGCAAGGCCTTATTTTTACTGCTGCGGATATTTAAGGTGTATCAATGTACTTTTTCCAGTCTAAATCTAACTTCACCATCAACATTGTCGGTCAGGCTTAATAAATAACCTGCATGTTCGGCTTGTTGTGCGGCGTGGTACAAGCCAACCCCAAGGCCGCTTTTTGAATTGACATGAGTTTTAAACAGCTTATCTGCCACGTCACTAGGTAGCGCGGAGCCCGTGTCGGTGACCTCAATACAAAAGTGATTAGAAGGCATGATAGCCACATTGATGCTGATGCCGGTTTCCAGTCTAGCTTTTTCCAGTGCATTTTGTATCAGGTTGTCGACAACGCTATCTAACACATCGGGGTCTATGTCGGTTTTTGGTAAGTGTGCCGGTGCCTCAAACTGCACTTGCTGATGTGTGTTGAGTTGCTTAAAGCTCTTCCACCAAGCGCTAACTTTGGCCTGATTCTTTTTCTCCACGCCCGGCTCCTCAAGTTTATTCAGGGTGCTCGCAAGACGTTGGCTTAATCTTGGTAATTGTTTCTTAATGAGATCAACTAGTCTGGCGTCGTCCTCTGCATGGTTGCTCTGCTCAGCTGCGGCGGACAGCGTGCCTAGGGATTGTAAAATGTTCTTGATGTCATGCGTTAATCTCGAGCCGGTTTCATACAAGCTTTGCATGTAAGCATTTTGGCTAATAGTTTCTTCGCGGCGCTTTGCTTCGTAAAACTCGCCTAGAATTTGCGTGAGCAGTTGTACGTGCAGGTACATGGCAGGGGTGAACTGCCAGCGTGAATAAAGTGTTAAATGCAGTTGGTGAAAGCTAAAAGTGGAGATGAAATGCGTGGTTTCGCCAACTTTCTGTTGAGTGCTGCCAGAGTTCCACGAGACCCCGCTCACCCAGTTTAAGGCTGCGAGTTCACGCATGGATGCTTGTAAGAAGCCTTCGGCTGAGGTTTCATTCTCGGCAAATGCAGCAATCTTTCTAATCCACTGCTCAAACGGCAATCCTATACTTAGTAGATAGCGTGACATCAGCAGTTCTAAGCCTGAAAAAGTTGCGCTAGGGTTCCATAACCAGCTAATCGCAACCAGGGTGGTGGCTAGGCCAAAAACAGTAAAAATCAGCAGCTTTACATAATGAATCTGCCAGATGACGCCAATCGCAAAACTGCTTAATATGACAATTATTGTCAGTAAAAAGATAAGTAAGGTGTAAAAGAAGTCAATGTTGGGCGTGTAAGCGGGGCTGTTCTTTTTGGCTGATAAAAATAAAATGGTCAGCGGAAGTATCGGTAATACATATATAAGTAGCAGTTCTGCCGCAAGTAAGTCGTTGTTTGCGTTCAGTAGCTTCGGTACCACCCAAAGTAGCAGGATAGCAAGTAGGTAGGTAGCGGCAAGAATGTTCGGCACTTTTGAGTGTGAGGCTTCGCTGGAGAGTACGCGACCGCCAATCAGGGAAAATAGTCCTGCAATCCAAAATGCAGTAACCCACCAATTGGTAAGAAAGGTGGTGAGATAGGCACCCAAAAGTACAATGCCAACCATTTTCCAGGATAACTTGTCGCTTTGGCGCATTACTGGCTGCCATAGTAAGAAGAAGCCGTAATGGCACAGCAGCAATGCTGTGTGCAAGTGGCCATTCTCTCCCCAGATTAAAAGCGCGTGCAATGACAGCATCATGAGTGCCATCAATCGATCATGGTTGTTGAGTGCCAATTGGTAAAACTGATAGAGCGTGCGCATATTTTAGCTGGTTCACAAGTTGGTAAAGTTAACGTACTGTCCGAATTTGAACACAAGTGTCCAATACTTGACAATAATTCGTGCGTAATCACTGTTATATCTTGTAGAATACAAGCAAAATTGTTGTAGATGTAGCCAATCGTAGCTGGTATGTTATTTGCTAGTTAAAAATTGACACTTACAGAGTGTATTAACTTACATGTTTAAAATAGCGCACTTATTGCGCACAGTTCGGGGAACTAAATGAAAAGAACACAAGCAGGCTTTACGCTAATTGAGTTGGCAATTGTGCTGGTAATTATTGGCCTATTGCTTGGAGGCGTACTTAAAGGGCAAGAGCTGATTAATAGTGCAAAAGCAAAAAGCATTGCGAGTGATCTCAAAAATGCGCAGATATTTATTTATGGCTACCAAGATAAATTTAGGGCCTTGCCAGGTGATGATGCTAATGTAGTTGCGCATATGACTGGTTCAACGTTAGCTACGACAGGTGGCCCAGTTGGTAATGCACGTATTGGCGGCTTATGGAATTCGGAGACTGGTACTGATGAGTCGGCTTTGTTTTGGCAGCATGTGCGTTTAGCTGGCTTTGCTACAGGACCGACCGCTGTGGCTGATCCAAATTATTACCCTAGGAATGCTGATAATGGACGTATTGGTGTGCAGAGTATGGCTAATTTTGTCACTATTGATAATATGGCCGGTTTGTATGTGGTGTGCTCTGAAAACATCAGAGGGCAGTTAGTTAAACAGATTGATATTAATATGGATGATGGAAATACCGCTACAGGCTCTTTGAGGGCGGTAGTGCCACCTGCTACTGCTGCTGTAGCTACTGCAGCGATAGTAGACGCAGATCCTTACACTATATGCATGTCCTTCTAGGTTTAAGTTAGCTTTAAAGGCCCGCTTATGGCGGGCTTTTTTATTGGTGCGAGTACTTGAATTTGCATATGTGACATTTAAGCTTGCGTAGAATCTTAATTGTTCTAAAATGGCACCTTAGATAAAAGCAAGAAACCTAACTGAAAAATTGTGCTTTAAATGACATCAAATATTGTAGAAATCGATAACCTTTCCTTTGGGTACAACGGTCGCATATTGCACAAGGGGATTAACATGGCTTTCCCTAAGGGGAAAGTTGTTGCCATTATGGGCGGCAGCGGTAGCGGTAAGACCACATTGCTACGCTTGATTGGCGGGCAGGTTAAACCTACCAAAGGTGAAGTGCGCGTTAATGGGCAAGTGGTGCATGAGCAAAGTCGTGATGGTATCTATCAGTTGCGCCGCAGTATGGGTATGTTGTTTCAGCACGGTGCTTTGTTTACCGATTTAAGCGTATTCGACAATGTTGCGTTCCCAATGCGCGAGCTAACAGATTTGCCTGAGTCTATGATTCGTGACTTGGTGTTGCTTAAGTTAAATGCGGTGGGTTTGCGTGGTGCATATAAATTTATGCCTACAGAGTTGTCTGGCGGCATGGCGCGCCGTGTCGCGCTGGCGAGGGCGGTTGCCTTAGACCCAAGTATCATTATGTATGATGAGCCATTTGCTGGCTTGGATCCAATTTCTATGGGCGTGATTTGCGGCTTGATTCGTAGCCTGAATGATGCACTGGGTGCAACTTCTATTATTGTTTCGCACGATGTTAAAGAAACCTTTTTGATTGCTGATTATGTGTATTTTGTCGCAAATGGTGAAGTGGCGGCAGAAGGTACTCCGGCAGATTTAATGCAATCTACCCTTCCATTTGTTCATCAGTTTGTGCATGGGGAAAAAGATGGCCCAGTGCCTTTCCATTATGCGGCGCCTGATTACCGGGCTCAGTTGTTGGGTTGAGTGTTCGGCTTCAAAATAGCAGTTTAATGGATTTAGTTTAATGATTAATATAATAATTAATATGGTTTCTCGGCTTTTGCGCGGCGTTGGTAGCCGTATGATTGCGCGCGTCTGGCGTTTGGGCGCAGGTGCTAGGCTTTTTATGCTGGCTATTGTTTATTCAGGTGAAAGTTTCAGGCGTTTTCACTTAACGTTGCGTGAAGTTTACTTTACGGGCGTTATGTCTTTGCTCATTATTATCGTGTCTGCGTTCTTTGTGGGCATGGTGCTGGCGTTGCAGGGATATAACACTCTGCAAAAATATGGCTCATCAGAGGCAATAGGCGTGCTGGTTGCCTTGGCTTTGGTGCGAGAGTTGGGGCCGGTAGTGACTGCTTTGCTGTTTGCAGGGCGTGCCGGTACTGCAATTACGGCTGAAATTGGCCTAATGAAAACAACCGAGCAGTTGTCAGCGATGGAGATGATGGCGGTTAACCCAATCGCACGCGTGGTTGCGCCAAGGTTTTGGGCTGGTGTGATTTCCATGCCTATCCTTGCTACCCTGTTTTCAATGGTTGGTGTGCTAGGTGGTTATTTGGTAGCGGTGCCGCTGATTGGTGTCGATGATGGCGCGTTCTGGTCGCAAATGCAGGCCAATGTGGATGTGCGCGCAGATATTATCAATGGTGTAATCAAGAGTGTGGTGTTTGGTGTTGCGTGTACGATGATTGCTCTGTTTGAAGGCTTTGATGCACCACCTACGGCAGAGGGTGTCAGCCATGCTACTACCAGAACCGTGGTGATTTCATCGCTCACAGTATTAGGTTTGGATTTTGTATTAACGTCTTTTATGCTGGTTGTTTAGCCCATAAAAACAAAGTTGAGAGGGTAGTGAAGTGGATAGAACAAAAATAGAT
>Ga0208269_100491_pt1 | contig 17484 bp, 25 predicted proteins | sample LakWasMe88_LOW11_2_FD_183912 | JGI IMG/M metagenome (GOLD analysis project Ga0208269, IMG submission 183912) | Freshwater sediment methanotrophic microbial communities from Lake Washington under simulated oxygen tension - Sediment Metagenome... | ecosystem: Environmental > Aquatic > Freshwater >...
GGCTTGAAAGGTTGTGACCGCTAAAATTATAAGCAGCAAGCTCTTTACTATATTATTCATGATGCCACACGCATTGCTAGGGTTAGCTTGTAGCCATATTTGCCTGGCTAGATTTACTACTTTTTTTCATTTTTTGATCATTGTTATTTGGCAAATAACGCTTATTGATTCGTTAACTGTTTGAGAACTGCCATGGCATACCAATAAGCAACCGCCTCAGATCATTGGGTAAGCTCATTTTCTTATTATTTGCTTAACGCTAACATTGGTAGTAATACCTAAGGAGACTCTGAATAAAATTCGTGAGGCAGGTTTGCCGCATTCAAATTGAGGGATGATTCGGATGAAACAAGTCAGCTTTGCAGCATTGGCCTATGGAGCCAAATTACCGGGAAAACTTTCTGTCGGAAATGGAAGGGGTGATTTCTTGGAAGAGACTGTTTTTTCTTGTTCCCACGGACTCTCACACGCCGCGGGGAGACGGGAAACCGTTAACCGTAAGTCGAAAAAAAAGGCATCCGAAGATGCCTTTTTTCAGCCCGCTTAATCGTAGCTGTAATGCTTGCGCAATGGCTTGACGACTTCCCAATGGCTGTTCAGGCCTTCCGGGAAAACCACCAGGTCGCCCGGCAGGATGCGCACCGGTTCGCCGCCTTCCGGCGTGACCAGAATTTCGCCTTCCAGAATATACGCGGTTTCGGTCTCGTCGAAGTCGATCGGGAACTGGGAGACTTCTTTTTCCCAAATCGCCCAATCCGCTACGCCCAGTTCTTGCAGGCGTTCTTCGCTCGGGTTATGTTCAATCGTGATTTGCGGCATGTGTATCCTAAATTAAAAAGATTTATCGGAAGCCAATTTTAGCATTTTTCTCACGCTCTCGTTCCCGAGGGCTCCGTGGGAATGCCGTTCGGACGCGCCGCGTCACGTCCCGCAGCGCGGGTTGGCTAGATTCTCACGCGGCGCATCGGAACCCGAAACTACTTTTTCGCCAACAACTTTCCAGCGACATCCGGCTTATTCGCGCTATACAAGGAATAAGCATTGAACACCATCTGATGCGCCCGCCCAAGCTTTTCCTTGGTGAAATCGATCGCGAATTTCTCCGTCAATTGCTTGCCGTCCCAGGTATAGCCTTTCAAAAACTGCTCGTTGTCCGCGCCTTTCTTGTCCCAGTTCGCCAAGAGCGATGAGGTAAAGTACACGCGCTTGCCGTCCCAGCTCGACGACACCATGTTCACCTGCGCGCCGATCTTTTGCTCGAAAACCTGTTTCGGCTTGAGCGGATCGCTGATGTCGAACGCGCGCGTCTTGCCGTCCATGAAGGTGTTGACCCAGAGCGTCTTGTCGTCGCTCGAAATCGAAATGTCGACCGGCAGCGGCACCTTGGCCGGATCGCCGACGTCGGCGACTTCCTTCGCCTGCCATTCGCCCTTGTCGTCCTCGAAGATCAGCCAGATCTTGGAAGTCAGCGCGGTGCTGGTGAAGCAGTAGTTGTGATTCTCGCCCCAGGCGCAGCGGATTTCGAGCGGCGCGCCCGGCACGTCGAAGATTTTCTTCGGCTGCTTGCTGTGCAGGTTCCATTGCACGACCGTATTGCCGAAGCGTTTCATCGCTTCCGGATCGTTCAGCATCTTGCCGAAATCCATCATGTAATTCGACCAGCCGGTAAACGACGAGGTCAGCATCAGGTTGCGCCGCGGCAGCACGCGCAGGTCGTAGCCGTAGCCGTCCGCATATTTGCCGGTCTTAACCGCGGATTGAAGATCGCTGTCGGTCGGCGTCCAGTGCGTGGTGACGTAATCGCCGTCATTGGTGTACTCGACGATGCCGGTGCGGCCGCCGTGGTCCTTGTTGTTCGACAGGCCGGTAATGATCATCCGGCCCGGCAGCGCATAGGTGGTATGGGGGCCGACCACGCCGCCGCTCTTGGCGACGAAATCGGTGATCGTCTTGACCAGCTTCGGCTTGGCAGGGTCCGTGTGCACGTCAAAGATGAACATCTTGCTGGTGTCGAGCGATGCGGCCCATAAAAACTGGCGGTCATCGGTAAAGCCGGAGTGATGCGCCTCGTTGCGGCCGCCGACCGACAGCGTGCTGACGACCTTGCCGTAATTCGGCGATTTCGGATTCACATCGACCGTGACCAATTTGTCCTGTTCGTCGCCGACGCCTTCCGCGCCCAATGTCCAGACATAGATGAAATCTTCCTGGCCGACGATCTTGGCCATGTACGGCGACTGGCAGGTTTCATCGGCAATGACGCCTTGACTGCCAAGACCCGCCAGGGCAAGGGTGGATGCCGCAAAGGCGCAGGCCCGAACCAGGGCGCGCAGCGGGTGTTTATGCTTTTTCATGACTGGCCTCTTTTGTATTTATTATGAATGGCTTTCGGCGGTAGTCGGATCGATGACCGTCTTGACCTCGGAAATCCGATTCGCCGGAAAGCCGCCTTTCTCGGCATGTTCCTTGATGCTGGCCTCGTCGGGTGCGATATACACGCAATAGACCTTGTCGCCGGTTACATAGCTTTGCAGCCACTGGATTTTTGGCCCCATCGCCTGCAGCACGCTGCACGACTTTTGCGAGATGCCTTGCAGTTGCTCGGCCGTTAAGGCGCCGGCGTTCGGAATGTCGCGTTCGATGATGTATTTTGGCATTGCAATTCTCCTCTTGGTTGGGATGACCGGCTGTTTGACGCCGGGAAGATCAGGTCTTGAAATAATCGCCGAGTAAATCGTTGCAACACTGCTTCAACGGCTCGGATGACTGTTCAATTTTCATGCGCAATAAAGCGCCCTGCCAGGCATTGACCAACAGATCGGCCATCGCTTCGGCCGATTTATCGGTTCTGACCGCGCCCTGCCGCTGCGCGGTCAACAGCCCCTGCATCAACAAATCACGGTAGCGGCGCACGGCCTCTTGCAGCGACGCCCGGCACAGGTCGCTGGTGTCGCCGACCTCGCCCATCAGATTGCCGAGCAGGCAGCCGCCTTGGAAATTAGCCTGCTCAAGCGCGGCGACCAGTTCGTCGAAATAACGCTTGATCGCGGCCAGCGCATCGCCATCCTGGTTTTGCAAATGGCCGTCCAGCTGCCGGATGAACGGCTCGATGTAATGTTGGATCACTTCGGCCGCGAAACGCTCCTTGCTGCCGAAATAATTGTAAAAAGACCCCTTCGGAATCTGCACCGCATCGAGAATCTCCTTCAGCCCGGTGCCGTGATAACCCTGCCGCATCAGCAAGGCCACACCCTGGCTTAACAGATTCTCGCGGTTGAACTGCTTTTGCGATTTAGTGTCCATGTGAAAAATAATACGACCGGTCGTCTTAAGTTGTCAAGCAAAAACGCACCGAGCAAGGTTTGCCTTGTATTCCATGCCTTTCCCCATTCCCCCGCTTCGCATTACAATACCCTCAACTTAATTCACGACATCAAGCCTTTATGGAAAAAATCAAAGTTCTGTTCGTCTGCATGGGCATTATGCGAACTCGAACAAATCCATTTACATATCAATAACTTGAACAGACCCCCAAAATCCCCCCAAAATTCCCCCAAAACAGACCAGCTACTTGATGGCGATTTCAAGCCATTCAGCTCCCCTGGAATCATTGTAAACAGCCGTCATTTTTGCGGATTTGTGACCAAGTAGTCGCTGTGTATCAATGCCCTGATCGCGGTATAGACGTTCTGCTAGTGATCGTTGCTCGTGGAATGTTGGCGGAGATCCCGTCCAGATAATCCCTGACTTTTCCCGTGCTTTCTGAAATCCTTTACTGACAGTGTTTTTGTGTACCGGATCACCAATTTCTTGCTTAAATCCGCGTTTGGTATGATGGATCAGGAAGGGCGAAAGGGAGTGTTTTTGGCATCTTGCTATGACATCCCCGAGACTAGTGTCAATGCATTCCAAGCGGAGTTGTAATGGGATTTTCAGCAAAGCACGTGTTTTTTGCTGCGGTACATGCAAAAAATCACCTTCAATAAAGGAGTAGGCTTTGATTGGATATGGCTTTTTCTGGATGAATGCTACAAATGCTGCGTCCCATTCCGGGTCGCGCTTGAAACGCGCAATAGCAATATCTTCTACGCGCTGTCCCGTAATCAGCGCCAGAAGCATTGCGTTTTGCACCCATGACTGGAGAGATTCAGCAGCATCAAAGATGCCTTGCCAAACGTCGAGCGTAAGTCTGGCCCGTTTCACTCGTACTGGCTTATTCTTGGTCATGGCTGCGGGATTGGCTTCGGCTTCGCCTGCTTGTATCGCCTCCATAAAAACATCTACCAAGGTCGAGCGCAATGCTTGCGCCATGCGTTCTTTTCCGGAGGCCCGATAAGACTCCAGATTTTTTACGATATCTTTTACCGTGATGTCTTTGATGCCAGTATCACAAAAGATGGTGCCAAGGCATTTTGCTAGGTGAATCCTTGTTCGATAGGTGTTTTGCTTAATCTCGCCAGTTTGCAAACGGTCCTTAGTGACTTTTAGATACTCTTCAATCCACTTATTAAAAGGTATGCCGCCTGCTTTATTGGATGATTGATTGGCCATGATATTGTCTGTTGCTGATTGTGCCAGTTGGGCATAAATCGCAGCATTCAACTGTTTAGCGCGATTTTTGGCGATGTCTTCATCTGTGCCAAGCCCCCAGAACGTGCCGTTTCGAGGGTCCTTGTATTGAAATGAGAGGCGACCAGTCCGTTTATCGAGTTTGCGATAAAGATTGGGGATCTTACTCAGATCACTATGGGGTAGAGATCGGCGACGTGACATACTTCAAACACTATTTGCCCAAGATGGCCATTACAACCGTATCAACTGGCTCCACATTGAAGTCAACGGCTTGCGGAATCCGAATAGTCCTTTGCGGTTTTTGAAAAGTTGCATCGCTCTGCACGAGCCAATCTCGACCCACTTTTTGAGCCGGTGGCGTTATGCAGCCATTTCTGGCCCAAGCTCGCAATGTATTGGGAGTGTATCGCCCCTCAAATTTCGTAATATTCCACTTTTCTAGTGGTATCAATGCACTCATTACAAATATCCTCGAAACCTCATTAATATTTTGTTGAAGTATCATTAATTATTGGCCTGGGTGATTGCATGCTTCGGTCAAGCTGATACCCAATCTCTTCTCCGACAAAGTCGACAGCGTTGCCGATTAATGAGCATCCAGCCAATAAAGCAATTAAAATCAAAACCAAAATTTTTTTCATTGGTGCCTCGCTTTAGCGTTTATATGGTTGAATATCATGCTCAGAGGAAATTTTTTGTTCATGATTTTGGATAGCAGCTCGCAATTCGAGAACATCAGTTTGGCTTGTTGCGAACTGTTGATCGAACATTTCATCGAAGTGTTTTTTGCGCTCTTCCAGTTTTTTTATACGCTCCGCTCGATTTTCCGCATTCGAAGCCAATTTTAATGAACCCCACGCGGCTTCGAATTCTTGATCGAACAAGTCTGCCGCCAAGTGCTGGTCAATGTAGTGCCGCTCCTGCGCTGTCAGCACCTCGTTTTTTCCGCTGAGCGCAAACAATAGGATGATTGCCGTAGTTGGCGCTGCAATCAATACTCCGGTGAATAGGTCTTTCATCGCTATACAATAATCTCTTTATCAAATTTACATCGCATCGAAAAGCATCGTTTTTTGCTCTATTTCGATTTTTTTTGTAGCCCCGGATTCTCAAAACCCTGCCGGTCAGAGTCCGCGATAAACATGCTCGCAGCCGGACATGGCCACCTCGCGGGAGGGATCCACGTTAGGGGAAGACATCAATCCAAGTCGCTCGTATTTGTTACGCTTGTTGCTATCACATTTCTACACTCACCTTCATATATCTGTGAACGAATCGAACCCATTGCATAAATGTTGGCGGCTTTGCAACCAAATTTCCTCGCTACCTGCGAGTGTGTGAATCTGTCAAACTCCGGCCAAAGTACCGTGCAGCCGGACAAAGAAACTGTAAATAAAATAAATATTGATATGGTTTTAGTGATGCTCATTATTCTGGTGTCGCCTTGAACGACTCGTTCGACCTAATATCATCGTCAGAGGAAATCGACTGGTCCGAGCCTTCCGATTTGCGGAAGCTCAAACTACGCCCGCTTTCTTGTGAATGTTCTGCTGAACTGAAATTACGACTGGATGAACTAGAGGAGTCTCTGGCCTCCTGTGTTGCTTCAGTGCCATTATGGCTTGAATCTGATGCTGCAATGACAACGTCAAACCGACGGCTTTGTATACTGTCTGCGCTGAATAACGGAGAACCATTTATTGTGGCAATGCCTTCACGAGGTCGAATCTCGACAGAACCGCATTGAATGAGAATTTTGGCTGGGTCTCTCGCTCCCTGAATTGTTGGAATATTACAGGCCTCGATTTCGTTTATCTGGCGAAATGCCTGGTTGAGAATGTCTCTTCTCTGGGCGTTTCGCTTAATAATTGCTGTTGCCGTCCTTCTTACCTCCGCTTCGCTATGAAATACACCAAACTTGGCTAATTCATCAATTGATCCCGCAAGTAATTCTGCATACCAAATCCAGCAGCCAAAATATCGTCTCAGTTCCTCGAAATCTGGGTGAATATCAGTCACAACCCATGTTGGTATCGTTAACTGTAATTCTTCTCTCTCGGAAAGCCGCATTCTATCGGACCAGCCTATTGTCCCGTCATGCCATATCACAAAAGGAAATTTAGAGTGAGATGAGTTCGACAAAATCTTGCAGTAAGCGAAATCTGGATCGGTTTTCTCCAGGGCTGACAACGCGGAAATGAGCAAACTTGTCCCGGATAGTGAATAGGTAATATCCGTTTTTGTCGATTTATCAACGCCACTTCGGTGAGTTCGGGAGCGGCTAGTTTCCCTACGATTTTCACGTGATTTTTCCGTTCCAGTCCTTCTACTACTTTTCTGATCTTGCGAAATCGACATCGATTTTTCGCGGCTTATTTTGCTGTTAACGCTGGTTTTTTGATCTTTCGATGCATCCGCACCTATGTCCACGCCGGATTCTGCAAGACAAAAAGGAGAAAATAATGCGAGGGTGATGATTAACGTTGTTAATCGCATTGCGGGCCCGTTTCTTGGTGTGAGAATGAAAGACCGGAACGAGCCCCAAATGGGGCTCGCCTAGTGGGTTAGATGGACATGCAGAAAAATCCGGGCGTGTTTTCGTTAGTGCTGGGGTCCGGTGCAGAGTAAGTGCCTGCAAGAATTTGAGCGGCAATTGCATCAACGTCATCTTGGGTTGCATTCGCCGGCGTCGGTGCCCCACGGAAGTTGCCGAACCACAACATCTGTCCGCTGATTCCGTCCAACTTTTTGTCCAACTCAATCAATACACTGGTCGGAATATTGGTTGCACAAACTTCCACGGCCCCCGAATTATCCGTGTAAAAACTTCTCAAGAATGTTTGCCCGCCAAAGGGATTTTGAACATGCGTCGAGTTTTCATTTCCGTCAATGAGCCTCAGGTTTCTGAGCCACTTCGTCGCCTGCAGAGACTCTGCCTGATCGATGATCCCGTCCTTGTTCCCGTCGACCGAGACGAATTCCCCCGAAGGGATGAACGCGCCATCCCCCAACAAACCGTTTACCCGGGGATTTTCCGAGCTGAGCGTCACCGCACTTTTCAGGGATTGAATCTGATTGATGAGCGCCTTTTGTTTGGCGGAATTGATGAATTCGCCCCCTCTCAGCACGCCGGCGATCAAAAGCCCGGTCACAACCAGACCGATTGAGATTTCGATCATTGTGAAGCCGGCCTGCCCGGAAATGGATGGGGTATTCAAACCATTTTTTTTCATTTTGTTTCCTGTGCTTGTTAAGTAAAAAACGTCGCCTTATCTGCGACGACTTAATTATCCCCAACGCTGGAAACGCTAAAAATGTCGATTTTTGATTACCTTTTGTCATTTCCCTGACTTCCGATATTGGCTTGAAAGTTAAACAAAGGGGGCTTGATGTATTTGATTGAAGACAACCTTGGGGAAACGCAAGCCATGAGGAGGATGATCCTCCTTCTTCAGAGAATAATGATGGACGATAGGCTTACCGGGCGAGAAATTCGCATTTTATTAGCCGTACTGTCTCTGGCGGGGTTAAACAATCAGCGGGTTCCAGTCCCGATCGATGACATCTGTTGTCTTACCGGAATTTTGTACGCAAACGTGTGCGCGACGATTCGGAGGCTGGATAGTTTGGGATGGGTATCAAGAATTCGCGGAAATGGTCGGGGTAATGTTTCTCTCATTGCGCTCCGCATTTCCTGATAAGCGGATATGGGTATGAAAAGACGAATAATTGGAGTTAAAAAATGAATGAAGAACTCAATGAATATAAAGCGCTGGCAGCTGCGGTAGTGAATAGTGCATTCCGCGAACTGATACATTCTGATAGAGCGATAAGGGATTCCGCCCGTCGATTTTTCTTCGATGAAAGCCAAGACGGTCGGCGAATCAGAGACATCTGGTTTGCCTGGTTGGGGTTGTCCGAGTCGGCCGCCAAACAAAAGGCGGACGAAATCATCGCTGATTATAAAAAAAGGGATATGACTTTATGTTCTTTCACAATTTAACAAAAGCAAAATTAGCATTAATTGGGTGGCTGGCATATGCCTCCACTCAATTCATTCAATTTGAATTGGTGGATGCGCACGGACCTGATCCAGAGTTTCAGGAAGCAGCCGACAAATTCAATGGTTTCTCCCTATCCATGCCGGAGGTCATTTTAGGGCGATTGGAGCTGGTAGCGAGCCTGGGCGTTGCTGGCCTATGGGCTGAGCCGATGGGTGATATGAGGTACAACGAAGAATGGATGATTGGCTCTCTTGTTGGCGGCTTGCGAAACCTGGGCGACAACTTTGAAAAAGAAACCAATGAACTGCTTCGTACCAAGAAAAGGGTGGAAAATAATGAAAATTAATACGTTAGTCATCATTACTTTGATGATTGAATTGACCGGTTGCGCTGCAATGAAGAGCGAGCTTGCTTACCGGTTCAAATTGGCTAGTTGTGTTTCAGAAGCTAACGGAGTCATGAACACCCATCGTTTCGGAGAAGGAAAAGATAGGGCAACTATCACTTGCGAAAGACTATTGATTAATGAAAACCCTCATCCTGAAACCGTCTATCGCGTGCTCGGCGGCAGGGACGCACCCGATAAGTATTTATTGGCCGATACCATTAAAGCACAGAATGAACGAGAAAAAGAAAAGCGGCGGCTAATCATCAACAAACTGGTCAAAAAGGCGCAAAAGGAGTTGAAACAAAAAACCGAGGTTCCCGTAAATGAATAGATTTTTTCTGGCGATCCCTATATTGCTGATGCACGTCGGTTGCACTTCGGTGAATAAAAAACCGGATGTGAATTTTAGCGACAGTCTGGCACTCGTTCATTCCGTTGAGCCATTGCCGACGTTACCGAAAGCAGTTGCCGAATCGCCGAAACCTCACTTACTCTTGGCTTCCCTGAGCGTTGTTGATGCACCGGCAGTTGAGGTGCTAAAAGCCTTGGCGAAGGACCTCAATCTGGACTTTGACGTGGAAAGCGATATTCAAGGCCCGATTACCATGATGGCGAATCAACGCCCGATCGACGAGATCTTAAACCGGATGAGCGATCAGGTAGCGATGGTGTGGACCTTCGATGCAGGCCGAATTTCGGTGAGGTCCGACCGCGCATTTGCGAGGGTCTATAGCCTTCCGCTGGTGAATGCCACGACCCATGTGATCAGCGACAGCCAGTTCGGCGATACAAACGGGTTGAGCGGGGGAAATGTTTCAGTCAAAACCCAATCGGAGAAAAATTTCTGGTTGTCCGTGTCGGACGGCGTAAAAAAGATCCTCGCGACCGAGGCAAGGACAACTTCCGAACAAGACACCCAGAATCCGAAAGGCGCCTTGTCCAAACCGGACGTCGGGAAAACCGAAGTGTCCTTGGCGCCCGACCTGGGGTTGTTGACGGTCGTGGCTACCACCAAACAACACCGGCAGGTGACCGATTACATCAATCGGTTACAAATTGCCGCGAAAAGGCAGGTTTATGTCGACGTAAAGATGATCGAGGTTAAGCTCGACTCCTCGAACGAATTGGGAATCGATTGGAAATCGCTGAAAAACAAGGGGCTGGTTTCCGAGGGCAATTTTGTTGGCGCCGCCATGGCATCAAGCCCGCATCTGATGATCGGGTATGTGGCCAAGAACTTCGAGGCGCATTTGCGCGCACTGGGGGAGCAAGGCAAGGCTCGGATGCTAAGCCAGCCCAAGCTGCTGGTCCAGAACGGGCAAGCGGCCAGCATCCGTGCGACCGATTCGCTGGTTTATTTTACGACGATGGTTAGCCAGGCCCAAACCTCGAGCACCGGCGTCATCACGCCTCCCGTCGTGACGACGACACCGCACACGATTGACGTAGGCGTTACGATGACGTTGATGCCGGCGATTTCGAGCGATGGCAGCGTCAATCTCCACATCCGGCCGCGGGTGACGCGTTTAGTCAGCTATGTGACAGATCCGAATCCGTTGCTTGCCGAACAACACGTCGAATCTCAGGTTCCGCAAATCGAGCAGCGTGAAATGGAAAGCACGATGCTGGTCGAACCCGATAAAGAACTGGTTTTAGGGGGACTCATCTTGGAAGCCAAGACCAAAAACTATGTCGGCGCGCCCTTTTCCGAGCAGCTACCACGTTGGCTTTCTTGGCTGAACTGGGTCGTCGGCTACAACAAAGAACAATCCAACCGCTCGGAGCTGGTTTTTTTGATTTCCTGCCATGTTGATAATGGGGTATCGACTTGAGGAGGAAAATATCATGCAGAGAAACCCAATGGACTTCATCATTTACGACGGCGTCCTCGATGACAAAATTCTGGATATCGCGCCCAATCGCGATGCGTTTAATGGCGGATACCTGATTTTCATCGGTTTAACCAACGCCACTTCACGCTTGGTCGGAACGGCCACGCCTTACAAAAGATTATTGGGGTTGGCAAAGCAATTTGAACAATTTGGCGTGTCGATCGAGCGGGTTGTCGTTACGCCATGTAGTACGAATTATTTGCCGAGCCGGCAGAGGGTCGCGACGGCTTTGGAAAAAAGCATGGGAGGCAGACGCGAACTGGGTCATTTGGATCAGGTTTTAGAAATGGCCAAACCCGCTTTACGCAAGTTGTTTGAAAACAAAGAGTACGTATGCGATTAGGCCAGATTTTGATAAACAAAGGCGTTCTCGATAATGAGGAACGCGAGATTGCGCTGTTCGAACAGCCTAGGACAGGCAAGCGCTTTGGGGAAACTTGCCTGGCAATGGGTTTATTGAGCGAAGACCAGCTTGTGCGCGGACTTGCCGAGCAATATCAATTACAGACGATTCATCTCCTTGACGGACTTGCCGAGGAGCCGCTCCTCTCTGCCAACGTTGCAACGCAGCATCGCATTTTGCCACTGTTAATCAAGAACAAACAGGTCTTCGTCATAGACGATCCGACCAAAATTCATGTCGCGGACATCATTCGAAAAGAGACAAAACTCACCCAGATCGACTTGCGGCTGGCCACTTCAAAATTGATCGACGAAGGGTTAGTGAAGATATACGGCGGCGACTCGCTGTGGATCCGCTCGCTTTTTCATACCGGCCTCGAAAACCAAGTGGTTGAAATCGTCGAGGCCGTTTTGACGCATGGCGTTCGCATGGGCGCGTCGGATATTCATTTTGTGCCCGGCTGCGGCATCACGCGTTTATATTACCGAATTGATGGGGTAATGCAGCACGTCAAATCGCTGCATGTCGACTTGAATGCCGGGGTAGCAAATTATTTGAAGGTGTTAAGCGGCTGCGATATTGCGAACACGCGCTTGCCCCAGGACGGTCAGTTTGAACGGTTATTCGGCGATAAAAAGATATCGTTCCGGCTCTCGTTTCTCCCTACCCAGGTAGGAGAATCCATTGTCATTCGCGCGTTATTGCATGGGGACGCGTTGGCGTTGGAGGAAATGGATCTGGTCAGCGATGATAGGGAAGCTCTGTATAACATCTGCCGCAAAAGTGCTGGCGGCGGGCTTATTGTGGTGTCGGGACCGACTGGCAGCGGCAAGACAACCCTCCTGGCGGCGTTGGCCAAGCACCTTTTGAAAGGCGACAGAATGTCTGCCGTTTCGCTGGAGGATCCGCCCGAGTACCGGCTTCCCGGGGTTCGCCAGTGCGCGATTTCTGACAAACTTTCGTGGGCTTCAGGTTTAAAAAGCATTTTGCGGCACGATCCGGATCTGATCATCATCGGCGAGATCCGTGATGAGGAAACCGCGGTGCTTGCGGTTTCGGCCGCGTTGACGGGTCATCGGGTTCTGACCACCATCCATTGTCATTCAGCCGCCGGCGTCCAGAATCGATTCCTCGAATTGGGCGCCTCCGCGCAAACTTTCGACAGGGTCATCAAGGGCATTATTTCAACTCGATTGTTCAGGCGCGTTTGTCATTGCGTCCACGAACGAAGCCAAGAAACCGAATGCCGGCTGTGTCGGGGTTCAGGCTACAGCGGCCGCATCGCCGCAATGGAGATCATCGAGACGTGCAGTGGTTATCAAGCGCCCCTTGTTTCCCTGGAAAATCGCGCTCGCGAGCTGGTACAGCAGCAGGTAACCTCAAAACAGGAATTGATACGTGTTCTCGGGATAGACCTATGAATAATTTTTTCAGTTTTTCAGTGAAAAATTTCATCTTATGAGCCGTTTTACGTATGTTGCCGTCAACAGTGCCGATTTCAAGCGCTTGACTGAAGGCGAAGCGGAAGCCGCCGACCTTGGAGAACTGGAGCGCATACTGATCGGACGCGGGCTTTTATTAGTGGATGCTCGCCCAGCGAAAAAATGGCGGATTTTCAAACATGCCATTTCGATGAACGACAATGAACGAGCTGAATTTTTGGAGTCGGTTGGCGAAATGCTGGAGGCCGGCATTCCAATCAGTAAAGCGCTCGAAGAAATGTGTGAGTGCGAAAAAGGAAAAACGGGCCCATCCGCAAAATCAGCTCGAAGATTTTTCGATGCAGTCGCGCGTGGCGAACCTCTTTCGGCTTGTGCCGGCCAAGAAACGGGGGCGATCGATCCAATTTCATTGGGCCTGATTAGAGCTGGGGAGGCCTCTGGCGACCTGAGCGGCGCGCTACTCACTGCATCCGGTATTTTGAAACGACGTGCTGATGTGAAATCAAAGCTTCTGCGTGCGCTGATTGGGCCGATGCTGACTTCTCTTGCGGCTTTATCGGCCCTCGGGGTTTGGGTTATTTATTTGGTGCCGCGTTTCATCGATTTTCTCGTCGACGCCGGCGTACAAATTCCAACCCATATTAAATTTTTGGGTGAAATTGCACTTTTCTTCAGTTTGCATGGGCTCTCGGTTCTTGGTTTTGGATCTGGAGCCCTTGTTCTCTTGGCGCTTCTTTGGCGAATAGAGACGGCAAAAAGGGTGGCGAGCCGCCAATTTGGGCGACTGTTGCCGATTTATAAAATGAACGAGAGCTTGAAGTTTTTGGCGGCAATAGGAGGACTATACCGCGCTGGCATTCCGCTCACCGGTGCAATGGCATTATATGCGGGGATTGCCGTGGATTCCTCGGTAAAAAACGCCCTCGATCGCGCCAACACAGGCCTGCACTCCGGTAGGGGTTTGAGCGATGTACTCGATGAATCAGGGCTGCTGCCAGGGCCAACTCTTCGAATCGTGCGAATCGGGGAAAAATCCGGTACGTTGGGCGCGGCCTTTTCTCGTGCCGAAACTCTTCTTTCAAAAAGTTTACAAAAGCGGATTGACAGCTTGGTCGGAAGTCTTCCCCAAGTATTGATATTGATCATGGGTGGCATGTTTGTGGCAATGGTATGCGGCGTGGTGTTGCCGATTTACGAGGCCGTTTCAACCATCCGATAATCAAAATCAAGATTTTAAAAGGAAAACTTATGATAAAGAAAATGCGGAAACTGGCTTTGAGTTCATCCCTGATGATTGCAGGTACGGCCACGTCAGTTTCATTTGGTCATACCTCAATTGAAAAAGAGCGTGTCTATCCAACAAGAATTAACAGCAATAACGTCATCATTGCTCATGGCTGTACCGATAAAACAGGAAATAAAATCCCCGTTGTTGCTCAGTCCGTGCTGTTTCCCACTTTGAATCCGGTCCTTTTCCGATCTACCGACCCTGAGAACCCGGCGACGGATCTTACCCTCTCTGATATTCTGCGCTCTGGCACCTTGGCGAATATTCCTCAGATGATCCAGAGTAAGGAAATTTTCAAGGCTCAGCGCGAGAAGAAGGACGCCGCGGGGAATGTGATTGGATTCGAATCATTTAATGGTAAGTTGAGCCCGGATTTTCACGGGTTTGTTCCCTTCGCGACTTATCCTGTAGCGTTCAAGCCCGAATCCTGCGCTCTTCGCCTTGTCGTCAAGATCGCCGTTGCCGATATATGCAAAATGTCATTTCCCCCTCGAAAAGGCACGGCCAACCTTTGGATACCCGGCGTTACAAATAAGTTTACTGAGATTCTGGACGGTACGAACACCCCAAAACTTGTAGGATGGACGCCCAGCATAATTTTTAAGCGTCCAGCAACTATGCCGATTGATAGCGGCACTTGTGGCGAAGGCTACGATGTTCTTGTCTTTCCTTCCGACGAAGATGTCGATGCCAACTTACCGATCAAAAAACGCTGGGGTTAAATATTTCACCTTTCTCAATGTGTCCCACGTTGGGACACATTCTATTCGCGCCATTCCGCTCATGCCTGGGGGCATAGTCCCATCCCTTACTGTCCCACGTTGGGACACTTTTATCGCAAACATTTCCCTCGTGCCTGCGGCATAGACCAACATTCCTCACTGTCCCATGTTGGGACAGTTTCATTCCAAACATTTGCATCATGCCTGAGGTATAGACCCCATTCTTGACTGTCCCACGTTGGGACACTTTCATCGCAATCGTTTCCCGCTCCTTTGATATTTAGTTGTAGCTCAAATTTATTTGGTGGGTGTTATGAGAAAAATTCATTTGCGACTGTTGATGGTCATGCTGTTGGGCGTAGCCTCTACCGCGTCGGCGGTTGGCGGAGTCAGAAAAGGAGAATTGAATACCGGGATATTATCTTTGCTAAGCCATTCAAAAATTTTTTTTACGCCCGCAGAGCGTAGTGCGATTGATCGTAACGGGAAACCGATTGAAAGGCCGGTTGGCGAAATCAGGGTTGATGGAGGCCCGAAACGACAAATCATTATCAAATCGATGCCCCAGTCCATACATAAACCTGGAGGTTTTGGCCGCAGGTCGAATTCAAAGGAGCTGTTTGATGCTGATTGAAAAAAATTTTGGATTTACCTTACTAGAACTTTCAATCGCCCTGGCTGTGGTTGGGATTTTAACCGCGGATCTCGGTCTTCCGCTTGCATCTCGAATGATTGAGCGCAATCAGGCCAAACAGAATGAGCAAATGATCAAGGATGCCAAATCCGCTCTCATCGGGTTTGCGATCAAAAACGGCCGTCTGCCCAGGCCTGCGGTTTCCGCATTTGATGGTAGCGAGGCGTCTGGCTGTGTTGGCGACAACGGCCAATGCCGGGGTTTCCTGCCTTGGACCACGATTTCCCTGTCCAGGATGGATCCCTACGGCCAACTCTTAAGCTATTCCGTTTCGGAAAACCTCGCTGTCGCAGTCGATAACAGCAGCGAGGGCAATCTGCAAATTTCTACCAGGACGATGAAAGGCGAAGAGATCGCGTTGAGCACATCGGCGGCGGCAGTCATTGTCTCACACGGAAAACGAAACTGGGGAACACAGGGAAATGGCGAAGCGCGAGCTGACTTATCCGCGTCCAACCGGGACGAGGACAGCAATGCAGTCGGCGCCCAATATTTCCAGCGGCCTGCGCTGGATCAGCCAAATTTTCCCGGCGGCGAATTTGATGATGTGGTCGAGTTTTTATCGACCGAGCTTTTGATCGGAAAAATGGCCGGTAGCGATGGCACCGACCATTTCCTGTCTCGCTGATATTAACTTGTCATCAACACAGTGGATTGCGCCATGATCAGACAACACGAATTTAATGAAAAATTGAAACAACTCATTTGGGTCAACGGGATACGGGTCTTCATCGATTTGAATGGGGAGCCTGCCGAAAAATTGATTTCGGTCGGCGAGCGCGGTGAGTTGGTTGCGGTGGACAACGAGGAAGAAAACAAGGGATTTTGCTTTCATCTTGAGGATGACGGGGATGAAAAAATCGCCGGGGTGCTTCCGAGCGAGTTAATTCGGCTTGCAGAAGAGCAGGATTTTTCCGATTCCATGCGCATAGAGGAAATTGTACTGATTCTTCAAGCCCACATTCTCTCTTCCGCCTGCCAAAAATTTTTGGATTGGATAGACAAAGGTGAAGCCTGGCTGGAATACATCGACTTTATGAAAACAAGGTAAGAAATCTTATGGGTATTTTAAAACCGCTCAAAAAAAACGAGTTTCAAACAGTAGCATTGAAATTGTCGAAACCTTTGCACGAAAGGTTGCGCAATGTCCAGGAGCTCGCCAACGAGGCCGACTTGGAATTCGACGTAAACGATCTTCTGGTGCCGTTGTTGGAAAAAGCCGTTGCAAAGGCCGAGAAAGAATTGGAAGGCATTTCTACTAAGACAAAACCGGAATCCAAAGAGCAAAAAACAAATGCTGGCGGTGGTGAAACTGATAAAACTAACACTCCTAACCTGAGCCAAACAAATCAGACCAGAATGTAAAAAAAGCTCACTCCCAAGGTGCCTTGCCGGCGGCTATTCAATTTAGCCGCCGGCATTTTTTTATTATTCGCTACTCGACATCTGCCGAAAACCTACCATATTGCCCGGATACTTACAAAAGCATTTCCTCTGTCATTGATATTACGTCATAACAATTTTTTACGGAGTAGTGCTGTGAATCAAATTTATTTTGTTGGCAAAGATGGAGAGGTAAGGGTTAGTAAGTGGGATTTATTTGGTAACTTGAGGTTTTACGAAAGGTTTGATGGGCAAGGTGTTATTGATGGCCCTGTTGTGTTTGGCGTTGGAGGTGAAATTTCAGTTCAAACTTTGCCAATGGTAAAGGGAAAATCTGGAAATATGATGCTACGTCGCAAAATCAAGGAATTTTCGGGATCGAGCGACTTAGCTATTTCAATAATGATTGGATCCTTATCTGAGGATAATAGCGCAGTTTGGTGCTTCGCGAAAATGGATGGTTCACGAGACTTCAGCAGCGAGGATATGAAGTGGTGGGTAATGGGCGTCGAAAATATAGCCGAATTGATGGGGTGGACAGATCAAATTGTCTTGTTCGAACTTCACGGTTCGCGGCATCTTGCCGTCATTGATTATCACGGAGTTATTGTCGGGTATCATGATTGCGCTGGTGCTGATCTTGTGGAAATTGGTAGGGTAATTCAATCCTGGTTAGGGCGACGCTGGGGAGGAAAA
>Ga0208269_100501_pt1 | contig 17062 bp, 18 predicted proteins | sample LakWasMe88_LOW11_2_FD_183912 | JGI IMG/M metagenome (GOLD analysis project Ga0208269, IMG submission 183912) | Freshwater sediment methanotrophic microbial communities from Lake Washington under simulated oxygen tension - Sediment Metagenome... | ecosystem: Environmental > Aquatic > Freshwater >...
GGAAGCCGTCGGCAAGGCCGCCGGCGATATTGTCGATGAAGTTCGCCGTCAATTTAGGGAAATTCCCGGCATCATGGATTATACAGCCAAGCCGGATTATTCCCGAGCGGTCGATATACTGACCATTTCGGCGCTCAAAAAAATGTGGGTGCCGTCTTTATTGCCGGTTTGCGTTCCGATCATCGTGGGATTTACCCTGGGTAAAGAGGCTTTGGGCGGCGTACTGATCGGTGCCATTGTTTCCGGCCTGTATCTTGCGATCTCGATGACCGTGGGTGGAGGCGCTTTCGACAACGCCAAAAAATATATCGAGGCGGGGCACTATGGCGGCAAAGGTTCTCCCGCGCATAAGGCCTCGATCACCGGCGATACCGTCGGCGATCCCTATAAAGATACGGCCGGCCCCGCCGTCAATATCAATATCAAAATGATCAATATTGTGGCCTTGCTGATTGCGCCGTTGCTGTGAGATTAGCCGCGTTCCGACGCCGAAACGTGAAAACGAACCCCTCTATTCCACCGATGGTTCTGTTTTAAAACTCGCTTCCTTGCACTCAGCGCCCGACCTGCCAGGTTTCAATCCTGGCAGGTCTTCAGGGGAAAAATGATTCCCGGTGAAATCTTCAAGTAAATTTCTTCTTTAACTTCCAAAAAGCAACCGCCGTAGCCAGACCCATCGTACAAGCGGAACCTATCAATATCAAACCCAGAAACAAGGTTTGCCTGAACGTATAGTCCACCAATGCCTTGCCGCTGGCCTGTGCTTGCCCGACCGCCCCGCCCAATCGGGTTGACAGTTGGTCAATCCGGCCGGAAGCCAGGGTCTGATCGAAAGCTTGCAGCAATTTGACCAAATCTTGCGCGGAGGCGTTGATTTGCGCTGCCGCGGCCGTGTAGTCGTTGATCCGGAAAGGCTCGGCGTTCGGGTTCGACGGCCTGGCCTGGAGTTGCCGAACCACATCTTGAAAAGACTTCAGGGTGGCTGTTGACGCATCGGACATCTGTTTGCCCGCGTCCAGCGCTTTCTCGGTCTGTCCGGCGAGACGGGTGAGTCCCGGTTCGTGCTTGTCCAGGGCATGAACGATCTGTTCGCGCTCGGCGCTGATGAATCCCGGCAGACTCTCCACGGTCTGGCTAAAGCGGTCTGCCGATGCGGACAGTTGGCTGGTATTGTCCAGCAGTTTTTCCATCTGCGGCATCTCCGCCGTCTGTAATACCAGCAACTCGGTTTCCCAACGGATCAGGGTCGGCATGTGTCTAGCCAAGAACAAGCCGCGTTCCGCAAACAGCCGGGTGTTGGCCAGTTCGCGCGTGGCGGGGTCGAGTCCCATCAAGGGGTCGATCGAGAGCAGATTGAACACACTGCTGGTTATGCCTGTACGGGAACTGCGATTACTCTGCGCGACTTCGGACGCAAAGCTAAGCGATCCGAGATCACTTGGTGAACGCACATTCGGATGTTGCTCGTGCCAAGTTTTGATCGCGGCGCGCAGTTCCACAAGCTGTTCTTTTTTTAGCGCCGTCGCGGCGATCCGCCACACCTCCTTCTCGATCTCTTGCGAGGCGCGCAGATAAGGTTTGGCGGATTCGCCGTAAAACTTGGGTATCCAATAATCCTCGACATTCATCCGGTTCAAGCTGGCCAGAATGGTCATATCGAGGAGGTTGGCATAGGTATTGGCACCCGTAACGATGGCCAATATATCATTGGTAGCACTGATACGGCGCCTCAAAAGAGTACGCCTTCGGGTGCCCTTATCATCTTCCCGCTGCAACTTGCCGATGGCGAGATTGAGTGACTCAATAGAATTGTCAGCAATGCGGAGCAACTGGGATTGCAGTTCGACGGGATCGGACGCGCCGTTTTCCTGGTTGAGCGAAAACAGGGAGCGGATACCCTTTTCAGGCAACTCCAGGGTCGTTTTGAGTAAGTTGCAGCCGCTCACCCCCAAAGCCAAGGCGAGTAGCAGAACGACTTTCGGCACCCAACTATGGGCATCCGGACCGGAAGGCTGATGCACTGCACGCAGGATTGCAACACCCCCAATTATTCGCCTCGGCACGCCCGATTGCACGACTCAATTCCCCTGAATAGTGACCACCGGCGGCTGGGTTTTTTCACCTGTTTCCGCCAGTGTCATGATGATCATCAGGAAGGTAAAGACGCCCTTTGACCTGTAATCGCGGTCGTCGATCCAATAACAATAGTCGCGATATTTGACCGCGGCGAAAGCATCAGCCGAGCATGAGTTTTCCGCATGAATCTTAATCAAGGGCGACAGCGACTGGGTTTCTGCCGGCTCCACAATCTGCGGATAAGTACGGCCTTCCGCAATGTGCTCGGGCGGCACTTCGACATTTGAACCCAATAGATTCAGGATATGGAAGCCGGAACGGGTCTGGATAGCGATCGTGTCATCTTTTCCGGACAACGTGCCGCTGACGACCTTGAACTCCTGAAGATCCGGCCGCAACCCTAACAGCTTCCTGACCCGATCTCGATCGGCCTGGATTTCGGGTGGAAGATCCTTCTGACTGATGACCATTACCGTACCCTCCTGCTTCGATTCCTTGGACACTTCCACCCGCAATCCGAGAACGCCCGAGCTCTGGAGACGCTGCAAGGCCGCCAACAGCCTGACAAAATCGGGCTCCGCCGCATGGCCTCGCGCTCCGCCTTTGCGATTCGAGAGGCCGTTAATCGATTGCGCACCAATCTGTAAAAGCATATCTATGGGCCAGCCTTCCTGAGAAAGCCTTAATAAGTTCGGAGGCGGAATCGGCGTGATCATGACTTGCATAAAGTGAGCACCGGTCAGAGGAGTGTAGGTGATGGTCGGGCGATCGGTGTAGGTTGCCCCGGACCCCAGGTTCACGATATCGCCCACTGCGCTTGCGCTATTGAGCGAGGCCCCCACCGTCAAGGCCCCCTGTAACTGGTAACCGCTGATGATCTGTCCCACGTCTAGGAACACCGGGGTATCGGCATAGCGCATCTTGACGATATTGAGCAGGGTTTGCTGTTTCCATGAACTCGAGATCGCATTGATGTAATCGAAGCGGTCGCGATCCACGCTTGGCGGTCCAAAGCTGCCACACCCTTGCAGACTGAGCACGATACCCGCCAGCAGGCACCGATATTTCAGAGGACGTTTTAAAAGACTGCGAGACCAAGTCATGCTTTTACTCTCCAACTGCCAAGTCGCCGATTCGGTGCTTTTCATTCTTTTCCCGCATCATAACAAAATCCCCACCAAACGCTTAATCAGTTCTTCCAGGGAAATCATCGTCAATGTCAGTGGCAGCAACGGCGCCAGTAGTGCGATAGTGGTTTGCAGCACAGCGGTTTTACTGAACGGAAACGGTCGCATCGTCTGTACGACCTCAAAGCTGCCCGCCATATCGTTCAAGGATTGAATATCGCCGCTGCCGACCAGTGGCTCATCCAGCGATGCTCCGCCGCGCAGCCATTTGTCGTCAAATTCACGAACGTAGCGGTTCGCCAGTGCGCCATATTCAAGCAGACCCTGCCGTTTGGCTTGCGCCAGACGGGGAGCGAACACGCACAAGGGGCCGAGCACGAGCAGCAACACAAAAATCACGGCGACTACGATCTCCGGTTTAAAGTCCAAGAGTGTTTTGCCCTCATAGAAAATGTAGTTGGAGATCAGACCCGCCAGCAAAGCGCCTTGAGACAGCAGTAGCGGCACAAATGCCGCCGCGCTTCCCCCGAGAAAACCGAGTCCTGCGGCCCGGTCGGGATGCGTCGGCACGAGATGCAGTTCCAGTCGGGAAACCTGCCACAGGAACCGCACCCAGATGAAAATGCGAAAATACCAGCGCGCTAAGAGGAATTGAAAAATCGGAATGCTGACATAGGCGTACCAATACCCTGCCAGGGAATAGTGGCGATGCCCATCCACGATGGCCGCATACCAGGTAGCCGATTCGAGCGCCATCTGACTTGACCAGAGGTAATGCATTGCCGTGAATACCAGGACAATCAGCAATACCTCGATCACTATCGAATTGCGCAAGCGCATCGCAGAGCCGATAATGGCTTCGAACTCCAGGAGGGATCGCGCTGGAACGATCCCGCGCTCGGTAAATTGCCAGACGACCAGCCTGATTCGCTGATGGACCGTAAGCTCCGCGACCAACAGCAATGGCAAGGCCAAGAGAAAGCGAACGTGTACATCCACGTCATACACGAAAGGGACTTTAATCGCCCCGCCCAGCGCCTCACCGTTCAACAGCGAAAGCACCAGCAACGGCAACCAGGTCAACAGGGAAAAGAAAATCAATCGGCGCTTGACCAAACCCAATGCATCGGTCGTTAGCCCGGCGTGAATAAAAAGCTGAAAGAGCGGCCCCCCCAACACCAGGGAAAAATCTTCAGCCTGTTTTTTGTCGGCTGAATAGTTCATAGGATTTTAAATATCAAAAAGTCGGAATAATTCGGATAATTCACTGTTTCCACGCTAATCTCCCCAAATTAATGAACATCAAGAGTAGAGGCTGTAATCTTTGATAAGTTTAGTAACAAGCTATTTAAGTTTCTTAGCAAAGAAACACTTTATATTGTTTGAGTGACGAAAAGTTAACATTAAAATTAAATAAAATAATAAATTTCAAACGCTTAAAAAAATATTCGCGTAGCCCGGCATCATTTATGCCATCAACAAACGAGGTGTGATGAAAAATCCCTTGTCAGTTTATTGGAAAGGGCTTACTTCTCTTTGTAATCCCATGAGTTTCCCAAAAGACTCAAAATAATCAATAGGTAGTTTTACTAAGTTTTTAAATGAGGCGTCTTTTGTTAACATTGATATTTACCGAAATAATTAGCCAATATTTGTCCATTTCCCCCTAAACAGAGGAAATTTTATCTCTTGGCTAGGCGCTTAACAGGAGAGAGTTTTATGCGAAAAAATTACGTTCTGGCTGCTGCCTCGCTATCGGCAATGAGCTTTTTGTCAATGGTTCAAGCCGACGAGTATCAAGATGATCGATGGTATATCGCTCCTTACGGGACCTTTATCAATTCCGGCGGCGATCGGAGGGCTGATGATGGTTGGGGCGGAGGCATGGGACTCGGTAAAATGCTTGACGAACATTTGAATGTCGAAGCGAGGGGTTTTTACCAAGGTTTTGGCGGCGATTCGGGCAACTGGGATCTGACCGGCGGTTCCGCAGATCTGCAATATTATCTTTTTCGCGATACCTTCTCGCCTTATGCCGTTTTAGGCTTAGGCGCAATGAATACCAGCCACGGGGGTGATAGCGGCGTAGGCTTCATCGGTGAAGCGGGCGTTGGTTTTACCTATGACGTGATGGATAATTTTATGCTGCGTAGCGATGTTCGCTATCGTTACAACAACAATTTTAATGCGCAAGTCCAGCCCGGCACGGATGAGTTTCATGACATGACCGTCAATGTCGGTTTCGTCATTCCGTTTGGCGAAAAACCGGCTCCGGCTCCGGCTCCTGCTGTTGCCAAGGCCGAGCCCCTTGCTCCGGAACCTACGCCCGTCGAGGCAGATTGCTCGACTCTCGATGGAGACAACGACGGTGTCAATAATTGTGATGACAGATGCCCGAACTCTTTGAGCGGCATTCATGTTGGCAAGTACGGCTGCTGGATAGTCGACGTGAAATTCGACAACGATAAAGACATCATTAAACCCCAATATTATCCGAATCTTGACAGCGTCGCCGAGGCGATCAAAAAGCATCCTGATACCAGGGTTGAAGTACAAGGCCATACCAGTAAAACCGGATCTTACGAACACAATATGGACCTGTCCGAACGCCGTGCAAAAGCAGTTAAGGATTATCTGGTCGACAGCCACCACCTGCCCAATGTAACCTCGCGCGGTTATGGCTGGACGCAACCCATCGACACCAACGATACCGAAGAAGGCCGCGCCAATAACCGCCGCGTGCAATTGGAAGTTGAGGGCAAACCGCAAGCTGAGCATTAACCCCGCGTAAGGGCTCGATGTAGGGTTTACAAGGCAGGAATAGTTAACACTTTCCTGCCTTTTTTTTTGCTCGTTATTGAGCTCACGAAAACTTTGTTCCACTCTCACCCCATTGCATTTTAATGACCTGTTTTACTGATTGAGAAATGGAGAAGGCTGATGAACAACGAACACAAGGTGTTACCCGAAAAATCGTTGGAAAAGCTGATCTCGCACAAAGTGCTTGACTTATTCATCCGTGCCGGATTGATCAGTTTTTTAGTGGTTTATTGCTATCAAATATTCAAACCGTTTTTCGGCTTGATGTTATGGTCGGTGATTTTGGCCGTGGCCCTGTATCCCCTTCATACCATAATCGCCCGCAAGATGGGGGGTAAAGACGGTCGTGCCGCAACGGCCTTGGTGCTGGTGATACTGTTGAGCGTATTAATCCCCACCACGTTATTGGCCATTTCCTTCGCGGATTCAACGACCGGTTTAGTGAAACAAATCCAAAGCGGAACATTGCAAGTCCCCGCACCCAATGAATCTGTCGCCGGATGGCCACTGGTGGGAAAACAGTTATACGCGCTATGGGCGTCAGCGCATTCGGACCTGGGCGCTGTGATAACGAAATACGAACCCAAAATTGCCGTAGTCACCAAACAAGCTCTGGGCTATGCGGCCAGCGCCGGCACCGGCGTTTTGATGTTTTTGGTTGCCTTGGTGCTTGCCGGGATCTGGATGGCTTACGGCTCATCTGGCCATGCGGCGGCCAAAGCCATTACCAAGCGGATGGCTGGAGACGAGGAAGGAGAAGCCTTAGTTGCGCTTTCGACCTCGACCATCCGTGCCGTGGCGCAAGGCGTCATCGGCATCGCCTGCATTCAAGCCCTGTTACTGGGGGCTGGATTTATCCTGGTAGGTATTCCCGCCGCCGGAATTTTGGCTTTGTTGGTCTTGGTGTTAGGCATCATGCAAATCCCTGCCGCCCTGGTTGCACTGCCGACCATCGTCTATGTGTTATCCACCCATGAATCGACTCCGGTGGCGATTATGTTTACTGTTTATACCCTGGTTGCCGGTATGGTCGACAATATTCTCAAACCCTTGATGTTGGGCCGTGGCGTGGACGCCCCCATGCCGGTGATTTTATTGGGCGCGCTAGGCGGCATGGCGACCGGCGGCATTATCGGTTTGTTTCTGGGCGCGGTGATGTTGGCCTTGGGTTACCAATTGTTTATGGCTTGGGTATATCGTGAAAATGAAGAGGAGGATGCCAAGGAGAGTGCCGGATAAGGCCACTCTCGGTTGCAGCGATGTCTTGACCGGCCACCGTCGGATGCGCTGCGCAGCCTGGAAGTGAGTCTATGCGGCTGAAAACCAGAAAATAGACATAAAAACTTTACATTAACGGCTCGATTATTACCCGTCAACATTTATGTCAAAAACTATCGCTCCCCCCAAAATCACTCGTTCCTTCACGGCCTTTTTCAGACTCCCTTTATTAGGTCTAATCGTCTTACTCATTGAAGGTTGCGCCACTCCAGTGGGCATCGATCCGGTAGACATTCAGACCGGTTATCAATTAAATACGGAAAATGCGCTATCGTCAGGAAAGCCTTCCGAAGCCGCAAAAACGGTGCTCAGGCGAAATGGGCTGATGGATCGGTTCGAAAACGAACCGGAAAGGGTACTGGCGGAACTCCACGCCGAACTTAAACCAACCGGCGACGAGGACAAATTGTTCGCATTGGCGGAATTGTCGTTGTTGCATGCCCAAGAAACAGATAACCATGCCTACTTCCTGGCGGCGGCGGTTTATGCTTGGTCACTCTTGTTTCCGGGCGATGGTCAAAGTGTCCAGATCAAGGCTTCTGATCCTCGTTACCGGCTGGCCTACGACCTCTATAACCAAGCGCTTGCACAGGGTCTGGCGAATCCGGAAGACAGCGATGAGGATGAAGTGGAAGTACAAATAAAACCGGGAGCCTATCAGTTGCCTTTCGGAGCCTTAGATTTAACCCTCGACGAAACCGGACTGTCTTGGGGCGGCTACAATCTCGAATACTTTGTCTCGACGGCGTTCTTGGAAGTTCGAGGATTTAGAAATCGCTATCGTAACCCGGGGATTGGCGCCACTCTCGCCGCCAGCATTTCCAGTAAGAATTCAGCATCCAAAGTAGCAGGAGCGAATCGTCTGGGGCCGCATACCAAAGTGCCGGTCACCTTAATCGCGCGTTTCAAGCAGGCCCGCTTCTCTCTAGCAGGTGGGCAAATCAAAGGTCAACTCGAATTGTATGCAAATGATCAATCCACAACCGTCAGCATCGATGACCAAAAACAGCCTTTGGAATTCGATCCCACGGCGGCCTACGCTTATCAGCTCAACGATCACCCGCTGTATAGTCTGGAGATTCTTAATTTTCTGAAGGGCGGGCTTTTCAGTGGCGCCATCCCGAAAGATCGCGCCAACGATGGCCTACTCACGCTCCATCCCTACCGACCCGGGAAGATCCCCCTGGTTCTGGTGCATGGCACCGCCTCAAGTCCGCTACGCTGGGCCGAAATGATCAATGAACTTGAAGGCGATCCTCGAATCCGTGAGAAGTATCAAGTCTGGGTTTTCCTCTATGACTCCGCGAATCCAGTCAACTATTCAGCCGGAGTGTTGAGGAGTGCGTTAGAAAATACCCTAAATGAATTCGACCCCGGCCGCAAAGATCCGGCATTGCAGCAGATGGTCGTCATCGGCCATAGCCAAGGGGGATTGTTGACCAAGTTGACGGCTATCGACACCGGCAACCGGTTTTGGGAGTTGGTTAGCGACACCCCTTTCGACAAAATCAAAGTCGGTCCTGACGTTAAGTCGCTGCTCAAGCGTTCGTTGTTCTTCAAACCCTTACCGTTCGTTAAGCGGGTCATTTTTATCGCTACCCCGCAACACGGCGCCATGGCAGCCGCTTATGAGTTGGTGACCGGTCTGGTCGCCAGGCTGGTCACGCTACCTCAGACCATGTTGCGGGGCTTTGCACAAGCGGCCGCCTCCACCGGCGACGAAAAATTGCTGGCTAAACTACGAAGACCGCCGACGGCGGCAGATAACATGAGCCCTAACAATCCGGGTTTGCAGACACTGGCATCTATTCCGGTAGTCAACATTCCTGCGCATTCGATCATCGCCGTAGACGGCGACGGCCCGAAGGAAGAGGGCGATGATGGCGTGGTGGCTTACAAAAGCGCCCATATTGACGAGGCGATCTCAGAAAAAGTGGTTCGCTGGGATCATTCTTGCCAAGGCCAACCCGAGGTTATCGAAGAGGTTCGCAGGATTTTATTGGAGCACTTCGCAACACCTGTTGCGGCAAATTTGTAGTGTCGTTCGGTTTAGATTTTCGATTACGCCTACCCTATACCAATATAAAACTGGGAGGTCTCAAAAACCAAGTTAACCGAGTTCCAATGGAAATAATCGATGTGAGTATTGTAATTTGCCACATCCCGTACGAACTGATCCCAAAACCGGCTTTGGCATTTCCCACGTTTAACGTGAATTATGAAGCAAAAGCCTTGGCCGATTTCATCAATAGCCTGTTCAAGTTCGTCGGGCGTATACAATTTAAAGCGGAGCCATTCGTATTTCATCTTATGCCAGAGCAATTCAATACGGTTCAGTTCAGGGCTATGGGTTGGCAGAAAATAAAATTGCATTCCTTGCTCTTCCAATAAGTCCCAATACGGTTTGAGTTTTTTGGCGGTGTAAATAGAGGCATTATCAAAAATCACGACCAATGGCTTGATATTTTTCTAACCAGTCGACTGACTTTTGGTTTAAGCTTTAACTTTTTATTATCTGGAAATCAATCATGAAATCTGATCATGCAAAGTTGGCTTTGTTTGCTTTTGGCAGTGTATTAGCGGTTGCTAGCAGCACGGTTATCGCAAAAGACTTAACGTCTAAAGTGACTTATTTAGAGCAGGGTTGGGACGTTGAACAAAGGGCTGCCTTTTACCAGACCACGCAAGGCTCCAGAATGTTACCTTATGATTGGTTCCTGAACTTAGAAGTCGAAAAAGGATGCCAAAAATTAAGCGCAGCGTCTAACTTGAGGAAAATGGGGTTTTTAGTCGATGAACGTAGCGACACGAATCCCGATAAATTACCTGTTGGTTTGGCTAAGGATGTAGATCCTGTCAAAGGCGATTCCATAGGCCTTACCTGTGCAGCCTGCCATACAGGTCAATTAAAGTACAAAGGCTCAACTGTTCGTATTGATGGCGGACAAAGCATGATAGACCTTGAACAACTGCAAAATGGCATTCTTGCCTCATTGGAGGCGACGCTCAAAAATGATCAAAAATTTGCCCGCTTCTCTAAAAAAATTATTGGCAAGTTGGCTTCTGATGATCAACGCAATGACCTGACGGCAAAAGTTATCCATTATCGCGATTGGTGGAAAGGCCGTATTGAGCGCAGCAAAGGCCTTACACCCCATGGCCCCAGCAGAACCGATGCCTTTACCATCATAGCGAACGAGATTACCTGTTATTCCCTGAACATACCGGAGAACTGCGCCGCTGCGGTAGCGCCCAATCAATATCCGTTTTTGTGGAATACGCCGGATTTTGAATGGGTACAATACAATTCGTCGGTACATAGCCCTCTTGGCCGTAACGTAGGTGAAGTGACGGGAGTCTTTGCCGAGACGGAAATTCGTTCAGACGGCTCGGTCGGTTCCAGCGCAAACATTAATAACTTGTATGATTTGGAAGAGTTGTTAAAAAAGTTGCATGCACCTGCCTGGCCGGAAAAAATACTGGGCAAAATCGACATCGGCCTTGCCAACCAAGGGGACGCCATTTTTGCTGAAAAATGTTTGAGTTGCCATACCGAGGATCCACAACCGCGAACCGAGCCCAACAAATATGGTACTACCTTTGCGAAAGTGAATTTCGAGACACCTTTAAGCGTGCTGCAAACTGACTCAACGGCTGCCTATGCATTTGCAACCCGTCGCGCTTTACCCGGAGCTTTTTTACCCATTGTGAACGCGTTGGGGATTGTCGGTGCTGATAACAAAGTCCCCGTGGCTTCATTATTGAATATTTCCGGTTCAGCTATTCTCAAGGAGTTCTTCACAACTGGCGACTTGTTGAGAAGCCCGATTGAATACCTCGGCTACCGCGAATCGCTCAGCCCTACGATTGCACAACTGACAACTTACAAAGCACGCCCTTTGAATGGCGTTGCCTTTACCGCTCCGTATCTGCACAATGGCTCGGTCGCATCCATGTATGAACTTCTATTGCCGGCCGCCGAGCGTCTTGATAAGTTTTATGTCGGTAGTAAACAATTTGATCCGATTAACCTAGGTTTCTCGACTAAGCGCGAGGCCCATAGCGTTATGCTCGATACATCTGCTCTGGGTAATGGCAATTCAGGCCATGAATTTGGCACGGATTTAAGCCATGACGAGCGTATGGCGGTTATCGAATACATTAAAACGTTGCAATAGCCATAATTGGGGATCCCTGGGAACGCCGAGCCTCACCACCGGACATGCGGTTTTCCGTATCCGGCGGTTGAACCTAGCGACTCAAGTTGTCGCAAAATCTGATGGCACCAGAGAGTATTTTCAAGTCCGTGGAAGCCACGCGATCAAAAATCATTTGTTCGCGGCGATTTACGGTTATGTACATTTGCAGCGCCTAAAAGTCCTGGATCTGATCCGGAATTGCCATCGTTTGGCGAGATTCATTCAACGAAGTCATCGCTGCATTTATTGTGGATATTATGCCAGGAGGGAGTATCTCAACCCACATTTTCAGCCAGCCGTCAATGCGTAACTTCTATAGACAATCACACCACCGCCTCAATGCATTCCTCGGAATCGTTCCTCTGATTATTGACCATCGCACTCACCTGCCAGGCCGACATATCGTCGTCGGGAGAGGGTTTCAGAAAGCTTTGAAGTAACTTGACATCATGGACTGTCGATTCAAGCCAATCATTCCAATGGCCGGGCGCTAGGATCACCGGCATATGATTTTGAATCGGACGCAGCAATGCGTTCGCCTCCGTCACGATCATGGCGCAGCTTTCCACATATTCCCCCTTCGGACTCCGCCATCTTTCCCAGAGTCCTGCCAAGGCCATCGGTAAGCGACTGCGCAGTACGATAAACCAGGGCAGCTTAGCTTTTGAACCCGGCACAGCTTGCCATGCGTAATACCCGTCCACGGGTACCAGGCAGCGCCGGCGCCGATAAGCGTCTCGGAATACCGGCTTATAAGCAATGGTGTCTGCACGAGCGTTGATAGCGGGATAACCGATGTCCCTGTTCTTCGCCCAACGTGGAATCAGCCCCCAGTGAGCTAATGTGAAGCACCTTCTATTGCTTTCCTCCCGCATCATTAGAATGGCTTGCGTCGGTGCGATATTAAATCGCGGGCGCAGGCCTGTCGGTACTTCCGCACTGAAGCGATGAGCTAAAGCAAATGGGTCACTGTAAAGAGCGAATCGACCACACATCGGTGTTTTGTATTCGTTAATTATTCGCTGTTATCGCCGCTATCGTCGCCATCGGTGCCGATTTTTTTATTTTCCAGTGCGGCAACCCTCGTTATCATGACTAATGCTAAAACGATCGCCAAAACCATGACGACTTCGAACACCATCCTCAACATGGCTATCACCTCATTTGATGAAGATTACTTATTACCCGCCTTATGTTCTGCTTTTTCATACTGGAATATATTTTGGGTGTTTTCTATTGGGCCCCTATAATAACGAATAGTTCACCTCCCCTCTCCGTCGGGTTTTTATTTCATAAACCCTATTGCCACACTACCGATCAGCCGGTTAGCCCAGATTTTCCTATGTTCGCTTGGTTTACCAACACAGCGCGATGGGCTTAGGCTCGAACCCAGCAATCGCGAACGATGGCCTGTGCATTATCTATTGCCATATAGCTTATAAAACCCAATAAGCTGCCACACAGATGCCGATAAAGCTGACAATGCTAAAAATTGTTTGGCGCTTAATTGAAGACTTTCCGCCAAATAAACGTGCCAGCAACATAGCACCAAAAGCGACGGTTACCGAGAGGGCTGCAAAGTTCATGACGAAAGGTGTCATGTGCACAAAATATTTCGTCAGTGTGGGCGAAAGCATATTGATCGCTAAGATACTTTTTATTATAAATTTAAGTTTTTTAAGCTCCGAACGTTTATCATAAACTCCGTACATAGGTACGGAGTCAAGCGCAATGGCACAAAATAACTTTACGATTGGCATACTGGCGGAAAAATCCGGGGCGACGATCGAAACGATTCGCTTTTATCAACGGCGCGGCCTGCTTGCAGAACCGGCAAAGCCGTCACAGGGCGTTAGGCGTTACTCCGAACACGATGTGCAGAGAGTGCGATACATTAAGCAAGGCCAAAAACTGGGTTTTTCACTCGCTGAGATTTCAGAGTTACTAAGTCTTGAGGAGGAACGGCATTGCGGGGAAGCAAAAGAAATCGCTCTTAGAAAGCTTATTCTCATCCGAGAACGTATCGAAGGCTTGATCTCGATGGAAACGGCCCTGTCCAATCTGGTGGAGAAATGCGGCAGCACCGGGGCGGCATGTCCGATCATCCATACCCTGCTAGGAAGATCGGAATAAGAAATTTGTGCTTGTTTCCTGCTTCGCCATCTTTATAGCGAGGTAGCCCCGATGAAGCCTTGAGGAATAGAGGAGGCTGATTCCCTAATCCCTTGATTTGTTTTCTTGCATCGAGACGGCCCGTCCCGCTTACAGTCATATATCTGATGTTGGTAACATAAAACGCAGCGATTCAACCGGCGCTGATAACGGCGATAAGCGCGCGTTGCCAGGAGGTCAAGACGATCAAACCGCGCTTTGTTATCGATGGATAACATATGCTGTTCTACCAACAACGCAGCGCAAAGGCTCCGTGCTTGATTTATCAGAACGTCATTATCCATTTCCCACTTACCTAGTATCCCGCGCTTCCATTCGATGTATGCAGCTTGCATAGAGACTATCAAATCATGGTTAATATCTGCCGACATCTCCACCCCCACCATTCCACATAAATTTACAATTTCGATTCGCAAAAAACCGCCAAGGCAATAAACATTCAGCCAACCACCCGGCCAAAGCCGCCAAAGCCTTGATCGCTAGAATCCCGCCGCGCTTCTCCACATATTACCAGATATGCACCGCCCAACCCCTTCCGCCAAGCGACAGGCCTATCACTTTGTTGCCGATATTCAGCCGCACGCCTTTGGCCATTCTTGCCCTTTGCTTGAATCTGAAAATCATAGCCACCTCGCTCCAGCAAATAAAGTCAGTCTCAAAATTGAGTATATTCCTATTATCTTAATTTCTACTTTAGCGATTCTCACTCTTTGCCTGAGCCCGAAATACATAATTTCCCTAAGCCTCACAAAATAAAATTATGTATGGATTTCTTTGGAACACTTGCTCTCGGAGAAGCCACTCTGGACCCAACCCGGCAATCTTCCGGGTTTGACTTTTCGTTATCATCACGCTTGGATGCCATCTTAAACGCACACCTGATTCCGCTTTCAGTAGGGGCGTCTCTTTTGAAGACTCGGGTCTCTGTACACGACAAAAAACCTAAACCATTGATTTACAAGAAGGGCAAATAAGGAGTTTGAAAGTCCATCGCTAATCGGTTTCACTCTCTTGCGACCAAGCAGGAGGTGAAATGGAATTGAGCGATGGACTAAGAGTAATTCTAAAAGGTCATCTGGGCTGGAGCAAGTGCCGATTAGATTGTTTTATCGGGATGTTGTTGGCCTTAGTACGGCTAAAACCGGTGAATCTGACGCAACAGCCCAAAAAAACGAGGCGGCACGGGTTATGCTGTCGATAAAACTCAAGCCGCCTTGGTATCTGGATGAGATGAATGCAGTAACTTTTTGGGCTTGCTCTAAGGTTACTGTAAATCTTACTGTTATTTTTGTCGAATGTTACTGTATTTCGTTGTACTTCGTTGGACAATAAAAAACCCGCTAAGCCTTGCAGCTTGCGGGTTTTTGCACTTCTTTGGTTTTATTAAAACCTTAATTTGGTGCCGACGAAAGGACTTGAACCTTCACGGAGTTGCCTCCACCAGCCCCTCAAGCTGGCGTGTCTACCAATTTCACCACGTCGGCAAATATTTTGGATCAGGAAGCCTTATTTTTTAGCGGCTTCTTTTTTCGGCTCAACGGCTGGTGCAGTTGCTGCCGGTTGCTCCGCTGGAGCTGGAGCCGCAACAGGCGCTGGTACTGCTGGAGCCGCTTCAGTTGCCGGCTGAGGTGCAGCAGGAACCGGAGCATCGACTTTAGCGCCTTCAACAGGCGGCAATGCCACGCTTTCTGTATCGCTGGCTGCGCCGCTCATGATGTCGGTTGCGCCGCCGCGGTGGCCGTTGAATACGGCAAGACCCAGGCTAGTTGCAAAAAACAGGGTGGCCAGAATCGCAGTGGTTCTGGACAGAAACGAGGCAGCGCCTTGCGCGCCGAAAACCGAACCGGATGCACCGCTTCCGAAAGCTGCCCCTGCGTCGGCGCCTTTCCCTTGCTGCATCAGCACCAGGCCGATGATGCCTAAGCCCAGCAAGACGTGAATTATTATAATAGCCTGATACATAGAAAGTCTAAAAAATTCTTAAATCGAGTGATAAATCTTCAGGAAAGAATCGGCATCCAGTGATGCGCCGCCGATCAGGCCGCCATCGATGTCGGGCATCGCGAACAGGCCTTTGGCATTATCCGGTTTGCAGCTGCCGCCGTACAAAATTTGCAATTTAGCGGCGATGTCCTGATTCTGCTTCGCAAAATAATTGCGGATATAAGCGTGGACTTCCTGCGCCTGGTCGTCGGTCGCGGTCATGCCGGTACCGATGGCCCAGACCGGTTCGTAGGCGATTACTGCGCCTTTGAAGGCTTCGATGCCGGAGGCTTTGATTACCGCATCCAATTGCTCATCGATGACCGCGAAGGTTTCGTTCTTCTCGCGCTGTTCCAAGGTTTCGCCGACGCACAAAATCGGGATAATGTTTTGCGTTTGCGCCTGAATGAAACGCGCAGCGACCGATTCGTTGGTGTCGCCGTAATAGCTGCGTCTTTCGGAATGGCCGACGATCGCATATTGGACATCGAACTCAGCCAGCATCGCGGCGGAGATTTCGCCGGTGTAGGCGCCGGAAGCCTTATCGGCAATGCTTTGCGAGCCAAGCCCCAAATGAGTGCCTTTGACGAGTTCACTGACGGCCGGAATTTGAACGTAAGGTGCACAAACCGCAATGTCGCCCTCGGTGTTGCCGAGGCCTGCAAGGATACCTTGCACGAGCGATTTTGCGCTGGCGAGCGAGCCATTCATTTTCCAATTGCCAACAACCAGAGACCGACGCATCATTTTCCCCTCAATGAACTAAATCGCGTATGATAAAGCAAAATGCGCCGGGTTTCAAGCCCGCATTGAATTTCTGACCACGTCGGCGAGTTCATTCGCATAGCCATTGACCGTGTCTTCATAACGACCTTCGACCATCACCCGTATCAACGGCTCCGTGCCCGAAGCGCGCAGCAGCACCCTGCCCTCGTTGCCGAGTTTTTGTTCGACCGCCTTGAGCGCTTTTTGGATCGGCTCGCTCTGATCGGGATTGATCTTTTTCTCGGTTTTGACGTTAACCAGCACCTGCGGAAATTTTTGCATGCCGGACTTCAACTCATACAGCGTTTGCCCGCTGTTGTGCATTTCGGCCAGCACCTGTAAAGCCGAGATGATGCCGTCGCCGGTCGTGGTCCGATCCAGACAGATGATGTGGCCGGAGCCTTCGCCGCCGAGCAGACCCTCATGTTCGACCAGCATTTCCATCACATAGCGGTCGCCGACATTCGCGCGCAATAATTTGACGCCCAAATGCTTCAAGCCGATTTCCATACCCAGATTGGTCATCAGCGTGCCGACTACCGGTCCGTAAAGCAGGCCTTCCTGCAAGCGGGATTTGGCGATGATGTAAACCAGCTCGTCGCCATCGACGATTTCCCCCTTATGATCGACCATGATCAAGCG
>Ga0208269_100503_pt1 | contig 16977 bp, 16 predicted proteins | sample LakWasMe88_LOW11_2_FD_183912 | JGI IMG/M metagenome (GOLD analysis project Ga0208269, IMG submission 183912) | Freshwater sediment methanotrophic microbial communities from Lake Washington under simulated oxygen tension - Sediment Metagenome... | ecosystem: Environmental > Aquatic > Freshwater >...
TTGTGAGTAGATGCTTACCCCTGAGACCCTTCGTGCCATGGTTTTGCCCCTTGGTGACACCGTTGGGCCTGTTGTGGAATCCCACAATGCCGGCGTGTTTCATGGGCTATACAATCGCGCCCACTTCCGAGCAGGCCCAAGCGTTCCTCGGGCTTTTTTGATATGACCGCAAACCAAAACAAACTTCAAACCAGCGCAGTCACCAGCCCCGCCAAGCGGCCGCTGTACAAGTCTCTTTATGTGCAAGTTCTGGTGGCTGTGACCATCGGCGTCTTGCTGGGGCACTTCAACCCCGGCCTGGGCGCCGACATGAAGCCCCTGGGTGACGGCTTCATCAAGCTCATCAAGATGATCATCGCCCCCATCATTTTCTGCACCGTGGTGGTGGGCATTGCCGGCATGGAAGACATGAAGAAGGTCGGCAAGACCGGTGGCTTGGCGCTGATGTATTTCGAGATCGTCAGCTCGCTGGCCCTGGTGGTCGGTCTGGTCGTCGTGAACGTGCTGGCCCCGGGTGAGGGCATGCACGTCGATCCCAGCACGCTCGACACCAAGGGCATCGCGGCCTACACCGGCCCGGGCAAGATGCAGGGCACGGTCGACTTCCTGCTCAATGTGATCCCCAGCTCGGTGGTGGATGCGTTTGCCAAGGGCGAGATCCTGCAGGTGCTGTTGTTCGCGGTGCTGTTCGGCTTTGCCCTGCACAAGTTCGGTGGTCGCGGCACCCTGGTGTTTGACTTCATCGAGAAGACCTCGCACGTGCTGTTCGACATCGTGGCCATCATCATGAAGGTGGCCCCGATCGGCGCCTTTGGTGCCATGGCCTTCACCATCGGCAAGTACGGCATCGGTTCGCTGTTCAGCCTGGGCAAGCTGATGGGCTCGTTCTACCTGACCTGCCTGATCTTCATCTTCCTGGTGCTGGGCACCATCGCCCGCGTGCACGGCTTCAGCGTCTGGAAGTTCATCAAGTACATCAAGGAAGAACTGCTGATCGTGCTGGGCACCTCGTCGTCCGAGTCGGTGCTGCCACGCATGATGGAAAAGATGGAAAACCTCGGTGCTCGCAAGTCGGTGGTGGGCCTGGTCATCCCCACGGGCTACTCGTTCAACCTGGACGGCACCTCGATCTACCTCACCATGGCCGCCGTCTTCATCGCGCAGGCCACCGACACCCCCATGACCCTGGTGCAGCAGCTGACCCTGCTGGCCGTGCTGCTGCTGACCTCCAAGGGCGCCGCCGGTGTGACCGGCAGCGGCTTCATCGTGCTGGCTGCCACCTTGTCGGCCGTGGGCCATGTGCCGGTGGCCGGCCTGGCGCTGATCCTGGGCATCGACCGTTTCATGTCCGAGGCCCGTGCCCTGACCAACCTGGTGGGCAACGGCGTGGCCACCCTGGTGGTGGCCCGCTGGACCGGGGACCTCGACATGCAGCGCCTGCAGGCCGGCCTGAACAACGAGACCTGGCAGGAGGCCGACGCCCCCGAGGTGCTGCTCGACCAGAAGCAGGAAAAGTTCGGCGCTCATTGAGCCTGCGCCCAGCCCGATGACAAGCCAGCCTGCGGGCTGGCTTTTTTGCGGGTGCCCCGTCGCAGCGTCCGTTAGCATCCCCACCATGTGTGCCCACTACCAGGCCCTGCGCGACCCCGCCGCGTGGCGCCAGAACTTTGACGTCAACCCGCCCGATGGTGGTCGCGATGACGTCTGGCCCAGCTACCCGGCGGCCTTCATCCGCCACCCCCAACCCTTGCCGGCCAGTGAGGTCGCTCCGGGCGCGGCGGTAGCCGAAGCCCTGATCGGGCGCTTCGGCCTGGTGCCCCACTGGGCCAAGGACGAGACGGTGGGGCGCCACACCTACAACGCGCGCAGCGAAACCGTGGCCAGCAAGCCCAGCTTTCGCGATGCCTGGCGCCTGGGGCGCCGTTGTGTGGTGCCGGCCGAGGCCATCTACGAGCCCGATTGGCGCAGCGGGCGGGGCGTGCCCACCCGCATTCGGCGCAGCGACGGACAGCCGCTGGCCCTGGCGGGGGTGTGGACGGGCTGGCGCAGCCCGACGGGCGAGGTGCTGCGCAGCTTCAGCCTGTTGACCGTGAATGCCGATCACCACGCCTTCATGCGCCAGTTCCACAAGCCCGATGACGAAAAACGCATGGTGGTGGTGTTGCCGCCACACGCCCTGCAGCACTGGCTGCAGGCCCCGGTGACCGAGGCGCAGGCCTGGATCCAGGCCTGCGCGGCCGATGTGCTGTGCGTGGACGAATCCAGCCAGCCCACGGCTCCGTCAGGCGGGCAGGGCGGCCCGGACGAGGTGCTCAGTCTGCAGCTGCCCCTGGCCTAAGCTCAGCCGTCCGCGCTGCACAAAGCGGCTGTAGTCCATTTCGGGCAGCAACAGCCCACCCGTGGTCCAGACGATGTGCGTGGCGTGGGGCAGGTGGGCCCGCAGGCCGCGTTCGGCCAGCCAGGCCTGGCCAGCCGGCGAGCCCAGCAGTTGCCCGGGCCCGCTGAAGCCTGCGGCCGCCGAGGGCTCGATGCGCAGATCGGCATGGTCCAGGGCCAGCACCAGGTGTTCGAACAAGGTCGCATCCGCCACCGTGAACACGCCCGACAGGCGCTGGCGCATCAGGCCGGCGGCCAGCAGCGAGGCCCGGGGCACGGCCAGGCCATCGGCCTCGGTCTGGTTGCTCAGGCCGGCGTCGTACACCGAAGGGTGGGCGCCGGGGGGCGCCATCATCTGCAGCAGGAAGCAGGGCGACTGCACCGGTTCGGCAAAAAAGCAATGCACATGGGGGCCCAGCAGTTCGCGCAGTCCGAAGGCGATGCCCGCCGGGGCGCCGCCCACGCCACAGGGCAGGTAGACGAACAAGGGGTGTTCGGCATCGACCCGCCGCCCCTGCTGCTGCAACTGATCGCGCAGGTGCAGGGCGGCGGCGCTGTAGCCCAGCAACAGCGACTCCGAGCGTTCGTCGTCCACAAAATGACACAGCGGGTTGCCAGCGGCCTGGGCCCGCCCTGCGGCCACGGCTTTCTCGTAGTCGCCCAGGTGCTCCACCACCTCGACCCCGCGCTGGCGCAGGCGGTCTTTCTTCCAGGCCTTGGCATCGGCCGACATGTGCACCACGGCCTTGAAGCCCAGGGCCGACGCCATCACGCCGATGCTCAGGCCCAGGTTGCCGGTGCTGCCCACGGCCACCTGGTGCTGCGCGAACAGGGCGCGTGCCGCACTCTGCCCCAGCACCCGGTAATCGCTGCCGGCCTCGATCAGGCCGGCCTGCAGTGCCAGCGCCTCGGCATGCTGCAAGACCTCGTGAAAGCCGCCGCGGGCCTTGATCGAGCCCGCCACCGGCAGGTTGTGGTCGGTCTTGACCCACAGGGACCCCAGCTCAGGCGAGAGGCCCAGCGCGCTTTGCAGGCGGGGGGCTGGCAACAGGGCGGATTCGATGGCGCCGTCACTGCCCCGCAGCTCCGGAAACAGGTCGGACAGCAGGCCGGCAAAACGCTGCAGGCGCGCAGCCGCAGCCTGGGTGTCGGCCAGGCCCAGGCCTGGCGGGCCATCGGCTGGCGGGCTGCTGGGGCGTGGGGTGGGCATATCAGGGTTGAGCCACAGGGTGGGCCGGGCCTGACGGATGGGGCCCTCAAGGGTCGCGGGGGAAGCTGGCAAGGTCATGAAGGGGCGCTGGCCACACGGGGTGGCCCTGCCTGAAAAGCCGCGCCACAACAGCGGCCCGGCGGGGGAGAAATCGGTTTCAAACCCGGCATTCTTCACCCGCTGGCCTTTCGACGCAAGCAGCACCAGCCTGGGGCAGGCTGACCCGAAACGGTGAGGGTGGGCCAGGCCGCGCCGGCTGTGGCTTGGCGCCCGTTGGGGCCCGTCAAGGTGCATGGCCGGGCACCAGGGCAGGGCGTGGGCTGGGCAGCGCGGCCGGGGTGGGTGGCTGGCATGCTGTTTGCAATGAAACGTCCGCCTCGGTTATCAAAACCTGTATAGACAGCATATTGGTGCAAATCCCGATGAGGGGCACCGAGTTGGTGATGGACACTGCGGCAAGCGCCTCCGGCACGGTCCGGGTGGTGTTTGCGTTCATGTGACGTGCCTTGTTGTATAGACAGGAAGGGTGTTCAGATGGTCTGAGCACCCGGCGCGGCGCCAGGGGCGCCTTGTGCAAACGGGGTCTCAACCCTTACAGGAGCATCAAAAATGGGTCGTTCAATGTTCAAGGTGGCATCGTTGATGGCCGCCGCAGGGCTGGTGGCAGCAGTGGCCGCACCGGTGCAGGCGCAAGAAACCAAGATCGCCCTGGGCATGTCGGGCTGGACGGGCTTTGCGCCCCTGACCCTGGCGGACAAGGCTGGCATCTTCAAGCAGCATGGCCTGGAGGTTGAGCTGAAGATGATTCCCCAGAAGGACCGGCATCTGGCCCTGGCTTCCAAGGCCATCCAGTGCGCCGCCACCACGGTCGAGACCCATGTGGCCTGGAACGCCAACGGCGTGCCCATCGTGCAGATCTTCCAGATGGACAAGTCCTATGGCGCCGATGGCCTGGCCGTGCGCAACGACATCAAGGGCTTTGCCGAACTCAAGGGCAAGACCATCGGCGTCGATGCCCCGGGCACCGCCCCGTACTTCGGCCTGGCCTGGATGCTCAGCAAGAACGGCATGAGCCTGAAAGACGTCAAGGTCACCACGCTGGCGCCGCAGGCCGCGGCCCAGGCCTTTGTGGCCGGTCAGAACGATGCCGCCATGACCTACGAACCCTATCTTTCCACAGTGCGCTCCAACCCCACGGCCGGCAAGATCCTGGCCACCACGCTCGACTACCCGATGGTGATGGACACCGTGGGCTGCGACCCGGTGTGGCTCAAGGCCAACCCCAAGGCCGCCCAGGCCCTGACCGACTCGTACTTTGCCGCGCTGGAGATGATCAAGAACGACCCGGCCAAGTCGAACGACATCATGGGCTCGGCCGTCAAGCAGACGGGTGAGCAATTCGCCAAGTCGTCGGCCTACCTGCGCTGGCAGGACAAGGCGGCCAACCAGAAGTTCTTTGCCGGCGAACTGACCAGCTTCATGAAGGACGCCACCACCATCCTCCTGGAGGCCGGCATCATCCGCAAGGCGCCCGAGAACCTGGCCGTCACCTTCGACCCGAGCTTCATCAAATAAGCCATGAGCCGTTCGCAAGCCATGCCTTCCGCCCTGGCCAGCCCCACGGCCACGGCGCCCCGCCGGCGCAGCCACTGGGCGCCGCTCGAACCCGTCAGCCTGCGCGCGCGTTGGCTGCTGGGGCTGGGCTTCTTTGTGGTGTTCGTGCTCGTGTGGGCCGGCTTCACCCTGGGTGGTTTTGTCTCGCCCACCTTTTTGGCCAGCCCGGTCACCATGGCCCAGGAGGCTTGGCTGCTCTTCACCGAGTACGGCTTCCACAAGGACATCGGCATGACGGTGTGGCGCGTGCTGGGCGGCTTTGTGCTGGCCGCGGTGATTGCCGTGCCGCTGGGCATTGCCATGGGCGCCTACAAGGGGGTCGAGGCCTTTTTCGAGCCCTTTGTCTCGTTTTGCCGCTACCTGCCGGCCTCGGCCTTCATCCCGCTGCTGATCCTGTGGGCCGGCATTGGCGAGCTGCAGAAGGTGCTGGTGATCTTCATCGGCTCGTTCTTCCAGATCGTGCTGATGGTGGCCGTGATCGTGGGCGGGGCCCGCAAAGACCTGGTCGAGGCCGCCTACACCTTGGGCGCCAGCGGACGAGGCATCGTGCGGCGCGTGCTGATCCCGGGGGCGGCCCCCGAGATCGCCGAAACCCTGCGCCTGGTGCTGGGCTGGGCCTGGACCTACGTCATCGTGGCCGAGCTGATCGGCTCCTCGTCGGGCATCGGGCACATGATCACCGACAGCCAGGCCTTGCTCAACACCGGGCAGATCATCTTCGGCATCATCGTCATCGGCCTGATCGGCCTGGTGTCCGACTTCGCTTTCAAGGCCCTGAACCGGCGCCTGTTCGTGTGGAGCTTCTTCAAATGAGCCAGTTGTCCATCCAGGGCGTCTCGCGCGTCTTCGAGTCCAGCCGCGGCCAGCGCACCCAGGCCTTGCTGCCGGTTGATTTCGAGGTGCGCGACAACGACTTCGTCACCATCCTGGGCCCCTCGGGCTGCGGCAAGAGCACCTTGCTGCGCATCGTGGCCGGCCTGGACCACCCCAGCACCGGCCGCGTGCTGCTCGACGGCCAGCCCGTGCAGGGCCCGGGTGCCGACCGGGGCATGGTGTTCCAGAGCTACACGCTGTTCCCGTGGCTGACCATCGAGCAGAACGTGCGCTTCGGCCTGCGTGAGCGCGGCATGAGCGAGGCCGCGCAGAAGGAGCGTGCCGACTTCTTCATCGCCCGCGTCGGCCTGCGCGGCTTCGAGCAGCACTTTCCCAAGCAGCTCTCGGGCGGCATGCAGCAGCGCACCGCGATCGCACGCGCCCTGGCCAACGACCCCAAGATCCTCTTGCTCGACGAGCCCTTCGGCGCCCTCGACAACCAGACCCGGGTGCTGATGCAGGAGCTGCTGCTGGGCATCTGGGAGGCCTCGCGCAAGACCGTGCTCTTTGTCACCCACGACATCGACGAGGCCATCTTCATGGCCAACCGGGTGGCGGTGTTCAGCGCCCGGCCCGGGCGCATCAAGACCGAGCTGGCGGTGGACTTCCCGCACCCGCGCCACTACACGATCAAGACCAGCCCCGAGTTCATGGCCCTCAAGGCCCGCCTGACCGAAGAGATCCGGGCCGAGTCCATGGCCGCGGCCGAGCACTGAGGCTCAGCGCGCAAGGTCCAGGCCCACTACGATAGCGCCCCATGTCACCCACGCCCGCCAGCCGTCGCAAGGCCTCATCCCATCTACCCTCCACCGCCGTGGCTTCGGCTGCCGCCGTGCCGCTGACCACCGCCACGTCGTCGCTACCGCCGGCGCTGGCGCTGTACCAGCAGATCAAGGACCACATCTCGCGCAAGATCCAGGACGGCTCCTGGCCGCCAGGCCACCGCCTGCCGTCCGAGCACGAGCTGGTGGCGCAGTTCGGCATCTCGCGCATGACCGTCAACCGCGCCCTGCGCGAGCTGACCGAGCAGGGCCGGGTGGTGCGTGTGGCCGGGGTGGGCAGTTTTGTGGCCGAGGAAAAGCCCCAATCCACGCTGCTGCAGATCGCCAACCTGGCCAGCGAGATCCGCCAGCGTGGCCACGACTACCGCTGCGAGGTGCTGGTGGTGGAGCGCATCTCCGCCTCGCTGGAGGTGGCCGCCTCGCTTGACCTGCGGCTGGGCGATTCGGTCTTTCACTCGGTTTGCGTGCACCTGGAAGACGGCGTGCCCGTGCAACTCGAAGACCGCTACGTCAACCCCCGCGTGGTGCCCGACTTCGGTGCGCAGGATTTCAGCCTGCAGCAGCCCTCCGAGTACCTGGTGCGCAACGTGCCCTTCGACCAGGTCGAGCACGTGGTGGACGCCGTGCTGCCCACGCCGGAGCAGGCCGAGCGCCTGGCCATGGTGCCCACCCAGCCCTGCCTGCTGCTGACCCGCCGCACCTGGACGCGCGGCGTGCCGGTGACGGTGGTGCGCTGCCTGCACCCGGCCTCGCGCTACCGCCTGGGCAGCCGTTTCAGGGCCGACGGCAACCCGGTCTTCGGCTGAGCCGGCCCCACCCTTGGCAGACGGCCTCGTTTTCGTTTAAGACAACTTGTATAGACAGGATGGTCAACATGACATCAAACACCTCATCTACCCCGGCACTCACTCCGGCATCCGCTGCCGCCGAGCTGCTGCTGGAGCCCGGCCGGGTGAGCCTGGCCCAGTGGCGCCGCATCGCGGCCGGCGGCCTGACGCTGCGCCTGCATGAATCGGCGCGCGCCGGTCTGCTGGCGGCCCAGCGCTGTGTGCAGCGCATCGTCGATGAAGACCAGGTGGTCTACGGCATCAACACCGGCTTCGGCAAGCTGGCCAGCACGCGCATTGCCCATGAACGCCTGGCCGAGTTGCAGCGCAACCTGGTGCTGTCGCACAGCGTGGGCACGGGCGAGCCCCTGCCTGCGCCGGTGGTGCGCATGGTGCTGGCCTCCAAGGCGGTCAGCCTGGCGCGGGGGCACTCCGGCGTGCGGCCCGAACTGGTGGACGCGCTGCTGGCGCTGGCCAATGCCGATCTGTTGCCGGTGATCCCGGCCAAGGGCTCGGTGGGCGCCTCGGGCGACCTGGCCCCGCTGGCCCACCTGGCCTGCGTGCTGATCGGCGAGGGCGAGGTGCTGCTGCCCGAGGGCGGTCGCCTGGGCGGTGCCCAGGCCCTGGCGCGCATCGGCCTGCAGCCCTTTGTGCTGGGCCCCAAAGAGGGGCTGGCACTGCTCAACGGCACCCAGGTGTCCACGGCGCTGGCCTTGGCTGGCCTGTTTGGCGCCGAAGAGGTGTTTTCCGCTGGCCTGGCGGCGGGGGCCCTGTCGCTGGAGGCCATCAAGGGCTCGGTCAAGCCGCTCGATGCACGCATCCACGCCGCCCGTGGCCAGCCCGGGCAGATCGCGGTGGCTGCGGCCCTGCGTGAGTTGCTGGAGGGCAGCGACATCGTGCATTCGCATGAGCACTGTGGCCGGGTGCAAGACCCGTATTCGATCCGCTGCGTGCCCCAGGTGATGGGCGCCTGCCTGGACAACCTGCAACATGCCGCCCGCGTGCTGCAGACCGAGGCCAATGCCGCCTCGGACAACCCGCTGGTGTTCGACAACGGCGATGTGATCTCGGGCGGCAACTTCCACGCCGAGCCGGTGGCCTTTGCGGCCGACATCATCGCGCTGGCGGTGGCCGAGATCGGTGCCATCTCGGAGCGCCGCATGGCCTTGCTGCTGGACACCGGCCTGTCGGGCCTGCCGGCCTTTCTGATCCGCGACAGCGGCGTCAACTCGGGCTTCATGATCGCCCAGGTCACGGCCGCAGCGCTGGCCTCGGAAAACAAGTCGCTGGCCCACCCGGCCAGTGTCGACAGCCTGCCCACCTCGGCCAACCAGGAAGACCATGTCTCCATGGCCACCTTCGGCGCGCGCCGCCTGGCCGACATGGTGAACAACACCGCGGTGGTGGTGGGCATCGAGGCCATGGCTGCCGCCCAGGGGCTGGATTTCCAGCGCCCGCTCAAAAGCTCGCCGGCGGTGGAGGGCCTGATGGCCGGCATCCGCCAGCGCGTGGCCTTTCTGGAGCAAGACCGCTTTCTGGCCCCCGACATCGAAGCCATGCGTCTGTGGGCCCGCCAGACCGATTGGCCGGCCTGCCTGAAGGCCGCCTGGCCCAGCGAGCAGGCCACCCCCCGCTGAGCCGACCCCACCCCTCCCATCCTTCCCGTTCCTTTTTCTGTGCCCCGTCTTTCCAGGAGTGTTGACCATGAATGCCAATGACAAACTCATCGCCGCCGCCCCCCTCACCGACCCCCGCCACGACCCCAGCCGGGTGATTCGCGCCCCGCGCGGCACCGAGAAAAGCTGCAAGAGCTGGCTCACCGAGGCGGCCTACCGCATGATCCAGAACAACCTGGACGCCGAAGTGGCCGAGCGCCCGCAAGACCTGGTGGTCTATGGCGGCATCGGCCGGGCCGCCCGCGACTGGGCCTGTTACGACGCCATCCTGGAGAGCCTGCGCCAGCTCAACGACGACGAGAGCCTGCTGATCCAGTCGGGCAAGCCCGTGGGCGTGTTCAAGACCCACGAGAACGCCCCGCGGGTGTTGCTGGCCAACTCCAACCTGGTGCCCAAGTGGGCCAACTGGGAGCACTTCAGCGAGCTCGACCGCAAGGGCCTGTTCATGTACGGCCAGATGACGGCCGGCAGCTGGATCTACATCGGCACCCAGGGCATCGTGCAAGGCACCTACGAGACCTTTGCTGAGGCCGGCCGCCAGCACCACGGCGGCAGCCTCAAGGGCCAGTGGATCATCACCGCCGGCCTGGGTGGCATGGGTGGGGCCCAGCCCCTGGCCGCCACCTTTGCCGGGGCGGTGTCGCTGAACATCGAATGCCAGCAGGCCAGCATCGACTTTCGCCTGCGCACCCGCTACCTCGACAAGCAGGCGCGCGACCTGGACCACGCCCTCGAACTGATCGCCCAGCACACCGCCGCTGGCGAAGCCGTATCCATCGGCCTGCTGGGCAATGCGGCCGAGGTGCTGCCCGAGCTGGTGCGCCGGGCCCAGGCCGGCGGCCCCAGGCCCGGCCTGGTGACCGACCAGACCTCTGCCCACGACCTGGTCAACGGCTACCTGCCGGCCGGCTGGAGCGTGGCCCAGTGGCGTGCCGCCCAGCAGGACCCGGCCCAGCATGCGGCCCTCAAGCAGGCGGCTGCCCAGTCGTGCGCCCGCCATGTGCAGGCCATGCTCGACTTCCAGGCCCTGGGCGTGCCAGTGGTCGACTACGGCAACAACATCCGCCAGGTGGCCTTCGACGAGGGCGTGAAGAACGCTTTCGACTTCCCAGGCTTTGTGCCGGCCTACATCCGCCCCCTGTTCTGCGAGGGCAAGGGCCCGTTCCGCTGGGTGGCCCTGTCGGGCGACCCTGAAGACATCTACAAGACCGACGCCAAGATCAAGGAGCTGTTCCCCGAGAACACCCATGTGCACCGCTGGCTTGACATGGCCCGCGAGCGCATCAGCTTCCAGGGCCTGCCGGCGCGCATCTGCTGGCTGGGGCTGGGCGAGCGCCACAAGGCGGCGCTGGCCTTCAACGAAATGGTGCGCAAGGGCGAGCTCAAGGCGCCCATCGTGATCGGCCGCGACCACCTGGACACCGGCTCGGTGGCCAGCCCCAACCGCGAAACCGAAAGCATGAAGGACGGCACCGACGCCGTCAGCGACTGGCCGCTGCTGAACGCCTTGCTCAACACGGCGGGGGGCGCCACCTGGGTCAGCCTGCACCACGGCGGGGGTGTGGGCATGGGGTATTCGCAGCATTCGGGCGTGGTCATCGTGGCCGATGGCAGCGAGGCCGCCGACCAGCGCCTGGCCCGCGTGCTCTGGAACGACCCGGCCACCGGGGTGATGCGCCATGCCGACGCCGGCTACGAAAGCGCCCAGGCCTGCGCCCAGCGCAACGGCCTGAACCTGCCCATGCTTCAAGGTGGCGTGAAGGGCTGAGGCACTGGGGGAGGCGGGTACTTCAAAAGCCGGCCCCATTCCCACGGCCTGGGAATGGGGTCTTGGCGGCCTGGTCATGGCGCCAGATACTGCAAGGCAACAAGCACTTCAGCGCTCACCCCATTCCCATGACCGCCGGATCTGACACCACCCCCGCCACCGACCGCGCCCTGCAGGTGCTGTCGGTGCTGGCGCAGCACCGCGAGCCCTTGAGCGCGCTGGAGCTGAGTGCCGCCACGGGGCTGGCCAAGAGCACGCTGTACCGCCAGATCGCCACCTTGCGGCGCTGGGGTTTTGTCATGGAGGTGGACGGGCGCTACGGCCCGGGCCCCGCCAGCGTCGAGCTGGCCAGCGGCTTTGATGCCAGCTCGCGCCTGGTGCAGTGCGCGCGGGCCGATCTGCAGGCCCTGGCTCGCCTCAGCAGCGAGAGCGTGGCCCTGGTGGCCGTGCTCAACGAGCGTGCGGTGTGCCTGGAGATGGTGGACAGCGTGCAGTCGCTGCGCTGCTCCTTCGACAAGGGGCGCAGCGTGCCGCTGCGCGACGGCGCCAGCGCCAAGTGCCTGCTGGCCCACCTGCCCGAGGCCCAGCGCGAAGCGGCCCTGGAGCGGCTGAACCTCGGCGCCACCGAATGCGCCGCCCGGCGCAGCGAGCTGGCGCTGATCCGCGAGCGCGGCCATGCCATCACCGCCGGCGAGGTTGATGCCGGTGTCTGGGGCGTGAGTGCGCCCCTGCTCGATGGCCAGCGCCAACTGCACGGTGCCATCACCTTGATGGCACCGACCTTGCGTATCGATGGCCGCGAGGCCGCCTTTGTGCACATGACCCTGGTCACCGCAGCGCGCATTGCCCGCGCGCTGCAGGGCCCGTGAATCTATCTTCCCCCCGCGCTGTTTCCCTCCAACCTCACAGGACCTGCCCCATGAACTTCCGCCGCCAACTCCTCCTTGCCACCCTGGCCCTCAGCAGCTTTGCCGGCCTGCACGGCGCCGCCAGCGCCCAGACCGATGTGCTGCACGTGGCCACCGACGCCACCTTCCCGCCCATGGAGTACGTGGACAACGGCAAGCGCACCGGCTTCGATGTCGAGCTGGTGGAGGCGGTGGCCGCCGCCATGGGCAAGAAGGTCGAGTGGGTGGACATCGACTTCAAGGGCCTGATCCCCGGCCTGATCTCCAAGCGCTTTGACATGGCCGTGTCGGCCATCTACATCACCGACGAACGCAAGAAGGTGGTCGACTTCAGCGAACCCTACTTTGCCGGTGGCCTGGTCACCATGGTCAAGGCGGGCAGCGCGATGAAGGCCCCCATCGACCTCAACGGCAAGAAGGTGTCGGTGCAGGTGGGCACCAAGTCGGTGGCCTTTGTGAAGCAGGCCTTCCCGCAGGTGCAGCTGGTCGAGGTGGAAAAGAACCAGGAGATGTTCAACCTGGTGGACATCGGCCGCGCCGACGCCCTGGTCACCGGCAAGCCCGCGGCCTTCCAGTACATGCGCACCCGCCCGGGCCTGCAGGTGCTGGAGCCCCAGCTGACCACCGAGGAGTACGGCATGGCCCTGCGCAAGGACACCCCGGAGCTGACCCGTGCCGTCAACGCGGCGCTGGCCAAGCTCAAGGCCGACGGCAGCCATGCGCGCCTGGTGGCCAAGTGGTTTCCGGCCGGCAAATGAGGGGCTGAGCGCTCCCTGACTGAAGGCACTCCACCCCATGGACTTCGATTTCTCCCCCGTCTGGGCCGGCTGGCGCGATCTGCTCAACGGCGCAGCCGTCACGGTGCAGATCACCGCCTGTGCCCTGCTGCTGGGCTGCGTGCTGGGCCTGTTGGCCGGCCTGGGCCGCCTGCGGCGCGGCAACCCGCTGGTCTACGGCCTGTGCACGGCCTATGTGGCGCTGATCCGCGGCACGCCGCTGCTGGTGCAGCTGTTCATCCTGTTCTTCGGCCTGCCGCATTTCGGGCTGCTGCTGCCGGCCTTTGTGTGCGGTGTGCTGGGCATGGGCATCTACTCGGGCGCCTATGTGTCGGAGATCGTGCGCGGGGCCATCCAGTCGGTGGACCGGGGCCAGATGGAGGCCGCCCGCTCCATGGGCATGTCCTACAGCCAGGCCATGCGCAGCGTGATCCTGCCGCAGGCCGTGGTGCGCATGATCCCGCCCCTGGGCAACGAATTCATTGCCCTGATCAAGAACTCGGCCCTGGTGTCGCTGTTGACCATCCACGACGTGATGCACGAGGGGCAGAAGATCATCAGCGTGTCGTACCGTTCGCTGGAGGTGTACCTGGCCATCGCGGCGGTGTATTTCGTGCTCACGGGGCTGACCACCCTGGCCCTGCGGCACATCGAACGGCGCCTGCGCGCCGGAGGCATGGTGCAATGAGCCAGACCCTGAACCAGACCCTGAACCAGACCCTGAACCAGACCCAGACCCCAGCTCAGCCGCCGATCCTGCGCATCCGCGGCCTGGGCAAGCGCTACGGCGATCATGTGGTGCTGAAAGGCATCGACTTCGAGGTGCAGCCCTCGCAGGTGGTGGTGGTGATCGGGCCCAGCGGCTCGGGCAAGAGCACCTTTTTGCGCTGCTGCAACGGTCTGGAGCAGCCCGAGCAGGGCAGCGTCGAGATCGTGGGCCACACCCTGGTGCGTGAGGGCCAGATGCTGGCCGAGCGCGAGCTGAACGCCCTGCGCACCGAGGTGGGCATGGTGTTCCAGTCGTTCAACCTGTTTCCGCACCTGTCGGTGCTGGGCAACGTCACCCTGGGCCCGCGCATGCTGCGCGGCCTGAGCGCCGCCCAGGCCGAGGCCGAGGCGCGTGAGCTGCTGCAGAAGGTGGGCCTGTCGGCCAAGGCCGACGCCATGCCGGCCAGCCTGTCGGGCGGCCAGAAACAGCGCGTGGCGATTGCCCGGGCCCTGGCCATGCGCCCCAAGGTGATGCTGTTCGACGAGCCCACCTCGGCCCTCGACCCCGAGCTGGTGGGCGAGGTGCTGCAGGTCATGAAGCTGCTGGCCAGCGAGGGCATGACCATGATGGTGGTCACCCACGAGATGGGCTTTGCCCGCGAGGTGGCCGATGTGGTGGTGGTCATGGACGGCGGCGGCATCGTCGAGGCCGGCGACCCGGCCACCGTGTTCGGGGCCCCGCGCCAGGAACGCACCCGGCAGTTTTTGCATGCTGTGCTGAGCCGCTCATGAACCCAGAAGCCTCTTCAGATCTGCATCGCTTCGACCGCCACACGCTCCAGGCCATGCCCTGGAAGAACGGCGGCGGCGTGACGCGCGAGATCGTCTGCCAGCCGCCGGGCGCGGGGCTGGACGCCTTTGACTGGCGGGTCAGCATTGCCCACATCGCCAGCGACGGGCCGTTCTCCCGCTTCGCCGGGGTGGACCGCGTGATCACGCTGCTCGAAGGGGCTGGCGTGCAGCTCAGCTCGAGCGATGGCGCCGTGGCACACCGCCTGGCCACACCGTGGCAGCCCTTTGCCTTTGCGGGCGAGGCCGACATCGACAGCCGCCTGCTGGGCGGCCCCTGCGACGATTTCAATGTGATGACGCGGCGCGAGCGCTGCCGGGCCTCGGTCAGCGTGTTGTACGGTGATGTGGGGCAGGCTTTGCCCTCGTCGCCGGCCGGCCTGCTGATGAGCCTGCGGGGGGCTTGGCAGCTGTGTGGCGCTGAAACCGTGGCGCTGGCACCCGACCAGGGCCTGTGGTGGCAGGCCGGGGCAGGGCGTTTCGGCCCCTGGCGGCTGACGGCCGACGGGCCCCAGGCCGCGCTGATCGCGGTGTTGATACAGGAGGTCTGACCATGCGGGGTTCTGTGCACGCCAGTGCCGACGGTTTGTGGTTCAACCTGCGGGTGGCGCCCGGTGTGCTGACGGCGGACAGCCCGCCCGACAGCGATGCCCTGCTGGTGCAGGCGGGGCAGATCGCCTGGGTCGGGCGCCTGGCCGACGCGGTGCTGCCGCCCGCCACGCCCCGGCACGATGCCAGGGGCTGCTGGCTCACGCCCGGCCTGATCGACTGCCACACCCACCTGGTGTACGGCGGCCAGCGGGCGAATGAATTCGCGCTGCGCCTGGCCGGGGCCAGCTACGAAGAGGTGGCCCGCGCCGGCGGCGGCATCGTCTCCAGCGTGCGGGCCACCCGCGAGGCCAGCGAGGACGAGCTGCTGGCCAGCGCCAGCGCCCGACTGCAAAGCCTGCTGGCCGAGGGGGTCTGTGCCATCGAGATCAAATCAGGCTATGGCCTGAGCCTGGCGCACGAGCGCAAGCAGTTGCGGGTGGCACGGCGCCTGGGCGAGCTGCATGGCATCACCGTGCGCACCACCTTTTTGGGCGCCCACGCGCTGCCGCCCGAATACGCGGGGCGCAGCGCCGACTACGTTGACCTGGTGTGCCGCGAGATGCTGCCGGCCCTGGCGGCCGAGGGCCTGGTGGATGCGGTGGATGTGTTCTGCGAGCGCATCGCGTTCTCGCTGGCCGAGACCGAGCAGGTGTTTCAGGCCGCGCAGGCCCTGGGCCTGCCGGTGAAGCTGCATGCCGAGCAACTGTCCGACATGGGCGGGGCGGCGCTGGCGGCGCGCTATGGCGCGCTGTCGTGCGACCACATCGAGCATTTGTCGGCCGAAGGCATCGCCGCCATGCGCCGTTCGGGCACGGTGGCCGTGCTGCTGCCCGGGGCCTTCTACACCTTGCGCGACACCCAGCTGCCCCCCATCCAGGCCTTGCGCGAGGCCGGTGTGCCCATGGCCGTGTCGACCGACCACAACCCGGGCACCTCGCCGGCCCTGAGCCTGCTGCTGATGGTCAACATGGCCTGCACGCTGTTTCGCCTGACCGTGCCCGAGGCCCTGGCCGGGGTGACCCGCCATGCCGCCCAGGCGCTGGGCCTGCAGGACAGCCACGGCCTGATCGGGCCGGGGCGCCCCGCCAACTGGGTGCTGTGGCCCGTGGGCGAGGTGGCCGAGCTGGCCTACTGGCTGGGCCAGCGCCCTTTGCCCACCGTGGTGCGCCAGGGGCGCATCACCCAGACACCCAGACCTCTTGATTTGATGTGAGAAAGCCTGCATGAGCACCCGCCTGAGCGCTACCAGCTTGTTTGCCCCCCACGCCCTGCTGCCCGAGGGCTGGGCGCGCGATGTGTTGCTGCAATGGGATGCGGCCGGTGTGCTGCAGCAGGTGCAGGCCGGCGTGGCCGCACCGGCCGGTGTGGCCCATGCCACCGGCCCCGTGATCCCGGGCCTGCCCAATCTGCATTCGCATGCCTTCCAGCGCGGCTTTGCCGGCCTCACTGAGCAGCGCAGCAGCCCGGGGCAGGGGGGCGAGGCCGACAGCTTCTGGAGCTGGCGCACCCTGATGTACCGCTTTGCGGGCAGCCTGACGCCTGAGCGGCTGGAGTCCATCGCCACCTGGCTGTACCTCGAAATGCTGGAGGCCGGCTACACCTCGGTGTGCGAGTTCCACTACGTGCATCACCAGGCCGACGGCCAGCCCTATGCCGACGACGCCACGCTGGCGCGTTGCCTGTTGCGGGCGGCGCAGCGCACGGGCATGGGCATGACGCTGCTGCCCGTGCTGTACCAGACCGGCGGTTTTGGCGGGCAGGCGCCGCACGGCGGGCAGCGGCGCTTTCTGCGCAGCACCGACAACCTGCTGCAGCTGCTGCACACCCTGCAGGGCGAGCTGAGTCGCGGCCTGCATGGCCCTGACACCCGGCTGGGCTTGGCGCCGCACTCGCTGCGCGCCGTGCCGCCCGACAGCCTGCGCGAGGCCGTGGCCGGCCTGACGGCGCTCGATCCCTCAGCCCCCATCCACATCCACATCGCCGAGCAGACCCGCGAGGTGGACGATTGCCTGGCCTGGA
>Ga0208269_100506_pt1 | contig 16799 bp, 18 predicted proteins | sample LakWasMe88_LOW11_2_FD_183912 | JGI IMG/M metagenome (GOLD analysis project Ga0208269, IMG submission 183912) | Freshwater sediment methanotrophic microbial communities from Lake Washington under simulated oxygen tension - Sediment Metagenome... | ecosystem: Environmental > Aquatic > Freshwater >...
ACCACGCCCACCGAGAAGCCCCGGCGCTGGCTCTGCGTCAGCGCCTGCTGCAGGCGGTCAGCCAGCAGCACACGGTTGGGAAGGCAGGTGAGCGCGTCAAAGTGGGCGATGTGCTCCAACTGGCGCTGGTGCTCCTTCATGGGGGTGATGTCGGTGAACAGCGCCACATAATTCTGCGGCGCACCTTGTGCATCGCGCACCGTGCTGATGGTCAGCATCTCGGCAAACACTTCGCCATTCTTGCGCCGGTTCCAGACCTCGCCACTCCAGTAGCCGTTTTCTTCCAGGGCCCGGGCCCGGGCCGCGTAGAACTCGCTGCCCTGCCGGCCCGAGTGCAGCAACGTGCGCGGGTTCTGGCCGACCGCCTCGTCACGGCTATAGCCCGTGATGGTTGAAAACATGTCATTGACCTCGATGATCAGGCTACTGGCGTCCGTGATCATGATGCCCTCGCGGGCGTGGCTGAACACCGTGGCCGATAGCTGAAGGCGGGCTTCCGCAGCGTTCTTTTCAATGGCCAGGGCGGCCAACCGTGCTTCGTCTTCAATCAGCACAAGCTCGTCGGGCTCTGGACTAGTGGGCTGGCGATGGTAGATGGCAAACGTGCCCAAGACCTTGCCCTGTGCCGACACAATGGGCTGCGACCAGCATGCGCCCAGGTCGGCCTGGCGCGCCAAATCCAGAAATGGGGCCCACCAGGGACTGGTCGCCAGGTCTTCAACAATGACCCGCTGACCGGTGAACGCTGCCGTGCCACACGAGCCAACCCCGGGGCCGATCGCCACGCCATCCAGCGCCCGCATATAGAACGCGGGCAGGCTGGCCGCCGCGCCGTGGTGCAGGTGCTTGCCTTCTGCATCGAGCAACAACACACTGCACAACATGGCGGGGTTGATGGCCTCCACGTCCCGGACCATCGTGTCCAGCACCACGGACAGCGGCGCCTTTTCCGTCAGCAATTGCAGGATGCGGTTGTGGTGCAACTGGCGTTCGTCGGCACGCTTGCGGTCCGTGATATCGGCCAACACGCCAACCAGCCCCAAGTGCTGGTTGTTGGCGCCGACAAAGCGCCGTCCGGACAAATGGCCCCAAAACTTGCTCTGATCGGAACGCCAATACCGGCGCTCCACGTCGGTTGTCTGCACCTTGCCGGTCAACAATTTGTGCATCAACGCGCGCCCGATCTCGCGCTCGACCGGGTCGATCAGCTCCACATATTCCTTGCCTACCAGCTCGGCCAGCGTCCAGCGGAACATTTCCGCCATGCGCCGGTTCGCATGGATGATGCGCCCCTGCATGTTGACCAGGAATATGGCCACGCTGGAGGTATCCAGAATTTGTTGCAGCAACAGTTCACGCTCGGTCAGTTCGGCCAGCGCTGTCACGGACTCGCGCACGACCTGCGCGTCCCCATCAGGTCTTGGCTGCAGCATCGTCAAGCCAACCCCTCTGCCGGCGAGGCAATGAACACCGTGAGTACACCGGTGTAGCCATACAGCCTGTGGTGGGCGATCTCGCCGGCGGCAAAAAAGCCGACGAGTGGCACATCACCCAATGCGCGGCGCACCAGTTGCAGCTCGGCGCTCGGCCCCCCAAAATGCGGGCCACCGCGCCCGGTACAGCTGACGTACACCGCGCCGGCAATGCGCCGGGCCACATGCGGCGCCGACTCCAGAGCCGAGGCCTGCAGCGCGTGTGCGGTGGCCAGCGCCTGCTCCTGCGGCTCCAGTTCTTCGCGGATTTCGGCGCAGATGCGGGTCAGGTCGGCGCGGGCGGCCTGCACGTTGCGCCGGCAAAACACCAGCTGCGCGCCGGCTTCCACGCGCTCGGATACGGCAATGCCACGCCGTCCCGGGTCCAGCCCGATGATGTGGCGCACCAGCACGTCTTCACCAAAATTGCCGGTCTGGCGCACCGCTTGCCGCGGCGCCCCATGTGTGTCGTAGGTGGCCTGCACATCCTGCGCCGGCACCAGCCCCACCAAAGTGGCACGGACCACGTCCAGGGCTTCCTGGGGTTCATCCAGTGAAATGGCGAGGTCGCGCAGCATCACATCGAGTGCGGGTTCGCCGTTGAGGCCCAGCACCAGGTTATGGTCGGCCTCGGTGACCTTGCGCACGCCCGAGACCGGCATGCAGCCCTGCGTGACGCGCGACACCAGAGCCACGCCGGGGCCGAAAGCCACGCCGCTCAAGCCGCCGCTGAACACGCCGCTGGCCGCACCATGCCCACCGATATTGCCGTTGCCACCCACCGCAAACTGGACCGACTGCCAGCGGCTGCTGGCCAGCCCGCCAAACAGGTAGTTGGCATCGGTGCGCGCGGCCATCTCTTCAATCAACTCGCCGACATCGGCGGTTTCCGGATCGGCATGGACCAGCGCCGTGTGGGCCTCAAAGCCCATGCCCAGTGGCGCCACCCCGGAAAAAACCCGGTACTGGTCGCTGGGCAACTCCAGCAGCATGACCGCCATGGCGGGCTCGTCCCAGTACTCGACGTTGTTGGACACAATGCCCATGCCCACCGTGCCCGACCAGTCGGTGACCCACGGCAACTCGGCACCCAGGTGGTCCAGGATGTCCTGGGCCACGCCGGCATAGTGGTCGGTGATATAGAGCAGCGCCAGGGTCGGCGCGCTGGCATAGCCATGCAGCGCCATTTGCGCCCGCAACTGGGCCAGCACCAGAGCGGCAGCCATGGGCCACTGCGGGTGGGTGGCGTGGGCGTATGGAAAAAGTTTCATATCCGCACCCAGGTCGGCAAGGCCCGGGTCCGTGTTAGCGGCTGCGCGGCGCGGTCTTGCGGGCCGCGGGTTTGGTGGCGCGCTTGACCGCGCCGCTGGCGGCCTTCTTGCCCGCCGCCTTGGCCGATTTCAGGGCCTCTTTGGCCATGCCGGTGGCCATGTTCTTGGTCACGTCCACCGCGGTCTTGGTGCTGGCTTCCTTGAAAGCACCCGCCGCAATCTGCTGGAACTGCTGGGTCAGCGATCCCCACAACTGCAGGGGGTCGACCAGGGAACCCATACCCGCGGCGGCCTTGCTGACCTTGGCCGCCGCACCGGAATGGCCGGTGGCAACATCGGTAATGGTCTTGGCAGTTGACGCCGCGCGCTCCGACACCCGCTGCACGCCAGACTGCACCGATTCCGCAGCCTTGAGCTTGAGCGCATTGGCCACATCACCGATGTTGAAATTCATGCCCTTGAGCGTGGCCAGCGTCATTTTCTGCACCTCCAGCGCCTGGATGGTGGCGCCCAGGGCGCGGGAGTTTTGCTCCAGCCAGAAATGCACGGCCTTGAGCTCTTCGATGCGCTTCTCCAGCTCTTCCACATTCAGTGTGGGGGCCACCCAGTTGCCCAGGTTGGGCATCTGGGGGATGTTGTTGCTGGCGCCCTTGGCCAGGCCTTGCAAGAAGTCAAAGCCGGGCACGAACTTGCCAAAACCGGTGGTGTCTGTGTCACTCATATGCACTCCATGGGAGGTTGTCAACTCTGAACAGTTAACAGCTTACTCCAATGTGGTGCGCCGGTGTAGCCTCGTGGTCAGGCTTTCGCTCAATGCTTGTGGTCGCCGGCGGGCATGCCCCCGGCCGGCGCCATGGCGCTGACCGGCACGCGGAGTTCGGTGCGGGTTTCCACGCCCTTAGCGTCCTTGAACACCAGGGTCATGGGAATCGTCGAGTCCTTCTGCAGCGGCGCTTTCAGGTCCATCAGCATGACGTGGTAGCCGCCGGGCTTGAGCTCCACCGCCTTGCCCGCTGGCAGGTCCAGGCCGCCCGCGACGGCGCGCATCTTCATGACATCGCCGTCCATCTTCATCTCGTGGACTTCGCTGACGCCGGCCACCGGGCTGGACACGCTCACCAGCTTGGCACCGTCTTTGGCGGTGATCTTCATGAAGGCGCCGGTGGCTTTTTGGCCCGGCACGGTGGCCCGTGCCCAGGCATCTTTCACGTCCACGGTTTGGGCGTACAGGGCGCCACTGGACAGGGCGAGGAGGATGGCAAGTGTTTTGAGTTTCATGGTTCTTCCTTGGTAAAAAATGCTTTTGCGGGACATATCTTCAGCTCTGTCCTCAACTGATTGGAGAAGTGATTCAACCCAGCCAGGCCTTGAGTTGGGCTGCAGTGGGCTGGCCGGTCACACGCTGCAGCTTGCCGTTGCGGGCGACCAGCACCACATAGGGCGTGATATTGCGCCATTGGGGGTCCACCGCCTGGCGGATGGCGGGCTCAAACCCGTCAAAGGCGTAGATTTTGGTGACCCCCGCGTAGTGGTGGGCGTGGGCCAAGGCGCGCTCGCCCTGCACGTCCATCAGGATCGCCGCCAGGGGCACGGCTTTGCCCGATGCGACCGCCGTCTTCTGCAAGGCATCAAACGCCTCCGGGCAGGTGGCACAAAAGCTGTTGGTGAAGACATAGGCTGCAGGGCGCGGCCCGCTGCGCAACAGCTGGGTCCAAGTGCTTGCATCGAAGTCTGCTACTGTTGTGATAGCGCCATGCGCATGTTGTGCGAGGGCTAGCGACCCATTTGGCATATAGAGTCCGGTGAACAACAGGGCCACGGCGAGCAGCGCGCGCTTCGGAAAATTAAAAGTTAAGTTCATGGACCTGTACCTCCTTGGGGTTGCGCCACACCACGGCCATGCGCGCACCAATCTGCACGGGGCGGGCGAAGTCATTGTCTCCCTGTACCTGCGCGAGCTTGCGCTCGGCAAAGGTCTTGCCGCCGTCAGTCGACAGCCAGGCCTTGAGCGTGCTGACCATGCCGTCGCTACTGCGCCACACCACGGCCACGCGCTGGCCGTGCGCCATGACGCTGGCGTGCTCGGCCCGGTCGTCGGGCAGTCGGCGCACGGACTGCGCATCGGGGCTGCCATCGGCCTTCAGACGGGCGTAGCGCACGCCGGACGCCGTGGCGCCATCCTGCTGGCGCACGCCAAACCACACCGTGTGAAAGCCTCCATCGGCCGCCGTGGCCAGGCCCGGGCCGTGGTGCGGGCAGCCGTTGACATGCCATTCGTCGAACGTGGCGCGCACGGACGTGACCGGGGCGGCGGCCGAATCCAGGGCCGCGAACGCGTGGTCCCGCACATCGGGTTCATACACGTGGCGCCACATGGCGTTCAACACGCCGTCACTACCCTGCGCCAGCGCAATCCGGCAGCACTCGCACGAGTGGTCGGCCACCTTGGTGTCGGGGCCAAAACTGGCGCCGCCATCAACCGAGCTGGCGCGGTAGATGGCAGCACCCCGGTAGCTGGACTTGTTGCCCCGCTTGGGCGCCGCCTCCAGGTCGCGCTTGTCAATCCAGATGGCGTGCAGCACACCCTTGGCATCAAAGCCAATCGACTCGAAGCGGTGGGTGATTTCCTGCCGGTCGGCATGCACCGTCGTCGGAGGCGAGAAGGTCTTGCCACCGTCCGTGGAGCGCAACAGGCGCACAAAGCCGGCGAAGTTGGGCAATGGCTTGGTGTAGGCAATCAGCACCGTGTTGTTGGGGCCGAACAGCAGCTTGGGGTGGTTCTCGCCATCGGCGGACACGGGGTCGCCACCAATGTCAATGACGCGTGGCGGGCTCCACTGCAAGGGCGTGCCCGCTGGCGCGCTTTGGATGGTCAACTGGTTGTCCGCATTGAGCCCGACCCACCACAGCGAACCGTCGGGCGCAAACGCGGTACCAATACCCAACTGCGGCCGTGGCTTGCGGGCCGGTTGCGCAAGGGCGGAACCGCCAGCCCACACCAATAGCAGGGCGATCAGTCCCAGGAGCCAGCTTTTCGAATAATGTCTCATCGCTGCTCCCTAGAGGCTAAAACGCAGTTCGGTCTGCACACTGCGCTGGGGCATGGTGTGGGCCTGCCACGAAGGCCGATTGGCCACGTTGTTGATGCCAATGCCCCACTCCCACTGCCGGGCAAACTTCCAGCTGGCTTTCAGGTCGAGCTGGTTGACGCTGGAGGTGCCACCATAGGTGTCGGGGTTGGTGTCGACGTTCATCTCGGTGTTGTAGCTGCTGCTGGCCCAGCGGTAGGCCGCCCCCAACAGCCACTGCGCGTTGGGCCGGTAGCTGGCCTGCACGGTGTAGCGTTGCGGCGGGATGCGCAGCCACTTCTTGCCCACTTGCGCCGGGTTGGCAGCGTTGGCTTTCACCTCGGCATCGGTCCACGTGAAGCTGCCGCCCAGGTCCAGGCCCTTGACGCCGACGTCGCGCGTGGCCCAGACCAGTTCAATGCCCTGTGTCAGCACCTTGTCCACATTGCTGACGCGCGTCACCGACGGAGTGACCGTGGCGTCGGTCTGGCGCAGGATGGTGTCCGTCACATCGTCGCGGAACAGACTGGCGCGCAGCCAGTGGCGGCCCCACTCACGCTCGGCCGACAGCTCCACCGAGTCCGACACCTCGGGGCGCAGATTCGGGTCGCTGGTAGTGATGCTGGCACCGGTCTTGGTGCCGTTGAACAGCTCGTCCACATTGGGAAAACGCACACCGCGGCCCAGGCTGGTTTTCAGCACCACGTCGTCGCTTGCCGACCAGGCCAATGACAGCTTGGGGCTGGTGGCAGTGATGCTGCGGCCAGGGAAGGCACTGGTAGCCACCGGCGGGCCGGCAAAGTATTGCGAGCCGTCGGCGGACTCAAAGTTCTCGAGGCGCAGACCCGAGGTCAGCATCAGCTCGGGGCTGATCTTCCAGGCGTCCTGGGCATACAGCGCGGTGATGGTGGTCTTGCCGTAGTAGTTCTGGTTCAGCGTCGTCTCATTGTTGCGCCAGTCGCTGGAATTGTTGACGACGTTTTGCAGCTTGTACTGGTTGCGGTGCAGGCCCAACACCAGCGCGTGCCGGCCGTTGCCAAAGTCACCAACGCTTGGGGTGTAGGTGGACTGGACTTCCAGGGTGTTCCAGCCGGTACCGTCACGCCGGGTCACCGTGCCGGCCCCACCCAGGTCGGCCAATGGCTGGGCCAATGTAGCGGCACGGGCGGCGTCGTTGATGATCTGGTAGTCCGTCACCACCACCGAGGCATTCCAGCCCTTGGCGTGCCGGGTCTTCCACGTGGCGCCCAGTTGGCGGTGCGATTCGTCACGCAGGCTGGGGGCAAAGGCGTCGGCGGCCACCGTGAACTGGCGGGTGCCGTCGTTCACCAGTCCGCTCCACACCGGGTTTCCCGCCGCATCACGCAACCAGGTCTGGGCGCGCACCGTGCTGTCGTCGTGCCACCAGGAGACGCGCGCTTCGATCTCCTGCGTGGCCGAGATGTCGTAGCCCAGTCGCAGGTTGACGGTGTCCTGCAAGCTGCGGTCGATGCTGTTGGCACCAAACAGGGCGCGTTCGCGGTACTGCGGGTCGCGGTCGTACAGGATGCCGGTGACCGGTTTGGCCGCCGCCGTGGGCGCAGCGAATGCACCGGCAGTGGACCCACGCACCGCATTGGCGTAGCCCATGGTGTGGCCTTCGCTGTCCTGGTGCTGCAGGCTCACCGCGTACCACAGGCCGGAATCCAGCCGCGAGGCGATGCGCCCGGACAGCTGTTTGCTGGTGTAGTTCTCGCTGGTAGCGTATTCGCTGAAGCCCTGCTGGTTGAGCTTGATGCTGGCCGACGCTTCCAGGCCCCTGGGCTTGCGCTCGGACACGATCAGCGTGGTGCCAATCGCGTTGCCAGGGTAGATGGCCGAGAACGGGCCATACAAGGCGTCGATGCGATCAATGGCTTCCACATTCACCATGTTCCAGCGCGGCGCATCAAAGCGCCCCAGGAAGTTGGAGATCAGGTAGCCATCCAGGTAGACCAGCGCCCGGCCCGGTTGCAGCGTGCCGTAGCTGCGGCCGGCCACGTTGGCGTTGCGGTCGCCGAAGTAGCGCTTGCGAATGGTCGTGCTGGGCAGGTTGACGGCGATGTCTTCCGGGTTGTAGATGGTTTGCTCACGCAGTTGCTCAGCCGTCTTGCTGGCCGTGCTGCTGGGCAAATTGGGGTCCAGCGGGGCGCGGGCGCTGGCCACCAGAACAGTCTTGAGTTGGGCTTCCGTGGCGATGCCCTGGGCCAGAACGAGAACGGGGAATGCGGCGGCCACGGCCAGCGCGATGCGATGCATTTGCATGAAAACACTTCCGAGATATCAACAAAATCAGCCTGCAGCCCTCGTGAAATGGGCTTCAGACGCTACTGATTCGATCGCTCAGAGAGTGGGAGGTCCGCGCGCCGGCAACGGCGCGGCGGTTCGCGCGGCGATGTGCGCGCTGGGGATGCTTTGCAGGGCGTAGGCCAGTGGCTGGGCCGGTTCGACGACCGCACGGGCCATTGGGGGCGGTGCCCCCATGGGTGCGCACAACGGGCAGTCCATGCTGCTGCTGGCCAATTCGGTGGTGCCGCCATCATCGGACTGGACCAGCACCTTCATCGCACCCGAACCCGTGCAAACCAGCAAGATATCCTGCGGCTTGACGATGGGCGAGGCGACGGCAACGCCCAGCGACAACACGAACCACGCCAGCACGAGGCGGCTGATGAACGTGAAATGGCGCAGGGTTTGCATGCGCCGATTATCATCCACCGCTCGGATCAAGCCTTAACCTGGGTCAAGTCTTTGCCATGATGCACTACACATTTTTGTCCGCCACCATCCTGCTGGTGCTGATCACCGACCCGATTGGCAACATCCCGATCTTTGCCAACGCGTTGAAACACGTGGCCCCCGAGCGCCGGGCGCGCGTCATCCTGCGCGAGATCCTGATTGCCTTTGCGCTGCTGCTGACCTTCATGTTCGTTGGTGAAGGCTTTTTGCGCGTCATGAACCTGAGCGAGCTGTCCCTGCAGATTGGCGGTGGCGTCATCCTGTTTCTGATCGCGCTGCGCATGGTGTTCCCGCCCCCCGCGGGTGCTGCCGATGAAGAGCAAATGGCCGAGCCGCTGATCGTGCCGCTGGCGGTGCCGGCGATTGCCGGGCCTTCCGCGCTGGCCACGGTGCTGCTGCTGGTCTCGCAACAACCCGAACGCCGCATGGAGTGGATTGCCGCGCTGTGCGTGACCATGTTGGTGAGCGCCATCGTGCTGGTGTCGGCCGAGCGCATCCAGCGCATCATCGGCACGCGCCTGGTGGTGGCCGTGGAGCGCTTGATGGGCCTGGTGCTGGTCTCGGTGGCCATCGAGATGCTGCTGCGCGGTGTCAAGACCTTTGCGCAGCAACTGATGCACGGTTAGCGGTCTGCGACCGGCTCTGCGCCGTCTATGACTTGCATCACCCACAACTTGGCTTGTTCCAGATCCGGGAAAGCGCGGCCGGGTATGCCGGCACTCGCGTAAGCCGCGAGGTAGTGGGACTGCATGAATGTACCGCCCTCCACTTCCGGCCCGACCACCAAGGCGAAGGCGACCGGCCGAATGCCCTGCTGCACCCGTCGCTGCACAATTCGCGCAATTTCGGCAATCGCCTCGGGCGAGGCAAGGGCATTTTCCTTGAGTACCAGGACGGTTCCCCATCGACCCCGTGCGTTCAGCATCGCGTCGAGCTTCTCCTGTGCCACGTCGCCGGCAAGGACCAGTTCAAGATTGAAGGGCCCCTTGGCCTCCAGTACGTTCAGTCGGCCGGCGACCTGGATATCCATCGCCCCATGGGGTGCAAAAGGGCCGGACGTAAAGTCCTTGGCACTCAGGCGTTCAGAGGTAGGCATACAAGCATAGTAAACCAGACGCCCAGCCATCGGCCTGAATACACACTTTATCGAATGATGGCGGTGCGGGTATTGCCGGTCTGGTTCGACTCCATGACAAGCTCTTCGTCAATTCCGTCGCAGCCGCGCGGCCAGCACCCCGTTCTGCCACTTCCTTGACCCAAGTCATCGGCCACGCGGCGCTGGGGGGCTAGAATTTTTACAACTGGCAAACATATGCTGGCATATCGTTGGATTCCCTCATGCGAAAGACCCTCTCAAGCTTTACCTCCGGTTTTTCCGATCTACTGCACGGTCATGGTTCACAGCACGCACTGGGCGGCCGCCAGGAAGAGATTCGCACGGCCATGCTGGCATCGCTGGCTGACATTGAGAGCTCGCAGCCCGACGCATTTTCCAGGACGCTGGTGACCATCACCCGGGCAGCCGATGTGCAGTCGCTATGGGAGGCGCGCAGCGAACTGCTGCGCCTGATTGCCGACCGCGACGGCGAGTTGGTCGCCCGTAAGACGCTGGACGGCATCACCGAGATGTTCCGCGGGCTGGTTCCGCACAACCTGTTGCCCACCCGTCGGCGCGTGGCACGGTGACGCAGCCGGACACCACCCGATGACAGCGGCACACGCGGTCCACAAGGCACCGTTTGCGGTGGAGTGGCGGGAAGGTTTTCGCATCGGCATCGACCAGCTGGACCGCGAGCACCGCCACCTGTTCACGCTGGTACTGGCACTCAACCTGGGCACGGTCGAGCAGACCGTCGAGCAATTGCTGGACTATGTGGTGACCCACTTCTCCAACGAGCAGGAAGCAATGGAGTCGAGCGGCTACCCGGCACTTGAGCAACACTTGCGCTTGCACGAAGAGTTTGCATCGCGCATTGCCGACTTCCTGATGCCGGCGGACGGATGGACCCAGGAGCGGGTGCAGGACCTGCGCCGCTTTTTGAACAAATGGCTGATCAGCCACATCATGACCCACGACATGCGCTTCGGCAAATGGTTTGCCGCGCACCACCAGCCCGCACCAGACACCGACGCCAGCCCGGGGCGTGCCGGGCTGATCGGACGTCTGTTCGGCTAGGTGGCTAGGTGGCTAGGTGTAGGTATCGCCCATCAGGGTATTGAACCACGTCCCCATCTGCTGAAAGTTGCCCGAGGAAATAGTGGCAGCCTCGGTGGGGGCCGCTCCAGCAGTCACCCCGCCGTTGGCCGCAACCTTCATGGTCTGGGTGGCGGGGTCGTACTGGTAAACGGCAGTCAACCATGACGCGGTCGTCGCAGTAATCGGCGAGTAGCACGCGGAGTTGGCAACCGGTGCGCTGTCCGGGCTCTGGCCTGACAGGAGACGAACAATGGCGTCTGCGCAGATCTTGGCCTCTTGGTTGCCCACATGCCCGGCCTTCGGCAAACCGCACTGGGCGGCATCGCCAATCACGTGCACGCCGGCCACCGCCGTGGACTCATACGACAGCGGACTCACCTTGGCCCAACGTCCGTCAGCGCTGTTGTTCAGACCAGCGGCAGACATCCAGCCACCTGCTCCACTGCCGGACGCGCGATGCGGTGGAATGGGGTTGACGACACGCGCCTGAACGGTCTGAGAAAGACCGGCCTTGTCGGTGTACGTCACCACCTTGGTAACCGGATCAATGGAGATTGCGGTGACGCCAGACTGGTAATTCACAACACCCGCGTGGATGACGCCAAAAGCCCTGCCGAAGTTGACCGCCTCGGCCTGGATCTTGGGGTTTTCATCCAGAATCAGCACCCGGCAATTCGGACCCTTGCGGGTCTTCAGGTAGTCGGCCACGACACACGCCCGCTCATAGGGGCCGGGAGGGCAGCGGTAGGGTGCGGCGGGAATGGTCATGACATAGGTGTCACCATTCACAGCGGCGGCAAGTTGCTGCTGCAGCAAGCTGGTCTGCGGACCTGCCCGCCAGGCGTGCGGGGTGCGGGTGTCGTAGTCCTGCGCCGTCAAACCGTAGGCATTGTCAAAGTCCACACCGGGCGCCACGACCAGCCGGTCATATGGCAGCACACTGCCGTCCGACAGCATCACTTGCCGGTTCGCGCTGTCGATAGACTGGAGCCGGGCTTTCTTGCGGACCACGCCATACGCCGTTGCGAGCTGGTCCCAGGTGTAACGCAATGAGGACAGGGAACGCACACCGGTGAGGACGAAATTGCTCATGATGTTGGACACATAGGCATCATCCGGCTCGACCAGGGTGACGTTCACCCCTGAGCCACCCCACAGCCGCAGGTACTTGGCGACGCTTGCGCCCGCCATGCCGCCACCCACCACCACCACGTTGGCGCGGATTCCGGTTGTGGCCAGCGCAATGCGCTGCCCACTGGAACCAGAGCTTGATGTGTAAGCTCCGCCGCTGTCCCCGTCGTCGGTGCGGCCAACCAGCGGGTAGAGTGCCCCCATCACAGCCGTTACAGAAAACACCAGGGCGCTTCGCCGATTCAAATTGTCCAGTTTTCGGATGGTCATTTCTGTGACTCCTGTTTATTGCTTGAGGTAGCTGACGATGCTTTGCAACTGGGCGGTCGTGTAGCCCTGCGCATGGGCAGCCATGATGCTGGAATCAGCGGGCTTGCGCAGGTATTCAACGACCTCGGCAACATCCGATCCGCGGATGGAGTCAAAGCCGCCGCGCCCCAGCGTTCCGTGGCACTGAAAGCAGTTGGAAGCCAGCAGTCTTCCGGCTGTGTTGGCGGGTTGCTGGATCACACTGCCGGAGCTCCGCTCGGTCGCTTGCACCTTGTCGGGTTCACCACCCGATACCCCTCCACATGCACTCAACAGCAGGGCGATGCCGGCGATGGCCGCAAGCCTATACGGACGTCGTAACCACATAGTCTTTCCTCGAAGTTGTCAATGCATCCATTGACGCCCCGTCAGATTAAGGTGGGCTTAACAGTCGTACTTTGTTACACGGCTTACTGCGGGTAACAGCTTGGGGGAATGGGAACTGCGCCGGTTAACTGGACGATCCGCCGCTTGCCACCACCTCCTGCTCAATCGCGCCAAAGATGCTGGCGCCATCCGCACCCTTCATCTCGATGCGGATGGTGTCGCCGTACTGCATGAAGGCGGTGCTGGGCTGGCCATCCTGAATGGTCTCCATGGCACGCTTCTCGGCAATGCAGCTATAGCCATTCGGCCAGTCGGTGCGGGCCTGGTCGCCCGTGCCTTTGGTGACGCCCTTGTTGCTGACGGTGCCCGAGCCGATGATGGAGCCGGCACGCACGTTGCGGGTCTTGCACAGGTGGGCGATCAGCTGGCCAAAGTGAAACGTCATGTCGGGCCCGGCATCGCACAGCCCCACCTTGCGGCCATTCCAGGTGCTGGCCAGCGGCAGGTGCACGCGGCCCTTGGACCAGGCCGCCCCCAGTTCGTCGGGCGTCACGGCCACCGGGCTGAAGGCCGTGGCCGGTTTGCTCTGCACAAAGCCAAAACCCTTGGCCAGCTCATCGGGAATCAGGTTGCGCAGGCTCACGTCATTGACCAGCATCACCAAGCGAATGCCATCCAGTGCGCGGTCGGCCGGGCAGCCCATGGGCACGTCTCCGGTGATGACAGCAACCTCGGACTCGAAGTCGATGCCAAACGCCTCACTGGCGCACACGATGGGGTCGCACGGACCCGCCAGGTCATCACTGCCGCCCTGGTACATCAGCGGGTCGGTGTAAAAACTCTCGGGCACCTCGGCGCCACGCGCCTTGCGCACCAGTTCCACATGGTTCAAATAGGCCGAGCCATCCGCCCACTGGTAGGCACGCGGCAGCGGCGCCATGCACATCCTGGGGTCAAAGGGAAAGGCATGACGGGCGCGCCCGTTGTTCAGCGTGTCATACAGGTCTTGCAGCTGGGGCGACAGGTAATTCCAGTCGTCCAGCACCTGTTGCAGGCGGTTGGCGATGTTGGAGGCGTATACGGCCAGCCCCAAGTCACGCGAGACCACGACCAACTGGCCGTCGCGCGAGCCATCTTTGTAAGTTGCGAGTTTCATGGCGGAATTGTCGCTCTGAATTAAACTGACGTCGTGACCCGCACAAGCGCCGACTTCAGCGCCGCCCCAGCCACACCGGCCCAAACAACCACCCATGTCCCATACCCCTCCAGCCACAGCAAGCCACCGTCCGCCATGGCGGCTGATCCTGCTCACGGCGTTCGTGCTGTTGGCGCACTGGGCCGTGCTGCGCGCCGCGCCGCTGGCGCTGGCCGCGCACGCCAGCCCGGGTGCTGGTGTCAGCTGGTCGTTTGCCACGCGAACCATTCCTGCTGAACCGACTCCGCGTGCGGTGGAGGCTGCAACACCGCAACCCCGAGTCGCCCCCGCGCGCCGGCAAGCGACGCAACAGGCCGCATCGCCGCGGCACTCTGCATCGCCCGATGCTGTCGATTCAAATACGGCTCCAGCCCTCGAAAAACATGACTTGGTTGCTACCGAATCAGTAGCAGCTGGCAACCCCGTCGATGCCCCTGCGGTAGCGGCTCCCGTACTCCTGGCCGCTGCGACGTCTGCCGACAAGAGGGCAGTTGTCGCTCCGGATGCCAGCCCGCCAGCGACGGCCACACCACCGGCCGCCAAGGCGGTGCGCAAGTTTGCGATTCCTGCGTCCGCCCGCCTGAAGTACGACGTCAAGGGTGAGGTCAAGGGCTTTCCATACCACGTCAACGGTGATCTGTTGTGGGTCCAGGATGGCAAGACCTATAACGCCCGCATGGAAATCAGCCATTTCCTGCTGGGCTCCCGGGTGCAGACCAGCACCGGACAGCTGACGGACCACGGCCTGGAGCCCACCCGTTTCGGCGACAAGGTCAAATCGGAGGTGGCGGCTCACTTTGACCGCGACAAGAACAAGGTGACCTTCAGCGCCAACACGCCCGATGTGCCACTGCTGCCCGGCGCCCAGGACCAGCTGAGCGTCTTCATGCAATTGGGCGCGATGCTGGGCGCGGAACCCCACCGTTTCCCCCCGGGCACGACCCTGCCCGTCCAGGCCGTGGGACCGCGCTCGGCCGAGGCCTGGGTGTTCACGGTCGGGGCCAGCGAGCGGCTGGTCCTGCCGGGCGGGGAACTCGGCGCCATACGCCTGTGGCGCGATCCGCTGGGCGCATACGACCCCAAGGTCGAAATCTGGCTGGCGCCCGACGTGGGCTACCTGCCGGTGCGCATTCGCCTGACCCAATCCGATGGCGAAGTGGTCGACCAGCAGTGGCGCGCCACGCAGAAACCCTGACAAAAGCGCGCCAGAGGCCTTGAATTGGACAGGCCCACACCAAAGTGCATGGAAAGCAATAGAGGCCCTATGATTGAAACCATGCACACGCTCTACGATTCAGAAACCTATTCGGTCACGCACATGCTGGCCAACGCCGAAGCGGACGGAAAAACCGCGCTGGGCACGGTCAAAACCGTACAGTACCCGGCCGGCGTGCCCACCATGGCGCGCCACGGCTTCGAGATTGTGGACAAACGCTCTGGCAAAGAGGTCTACCTGGATGGCTCTTGGGCCGAACTGTTCCAGCAGCACATCATGGCCTGGCAAGTCAACACGCCGACCCAGGAAGAGGTCGAGGATACGCTGGAGCAATACGCCGAACTGGCCCAAAACCCTGTATTGGTGCACTGACCGAAGTTCTCAGCGCGTAATTTGACTTCGGTCAAACACTTACTGCCTGGCGCGGCGCATCATTGTCTTGAAACACAACAACACAGGAGCCGTCCCCATGAACAAGCAACACATCAGCGCCTACCAGCAACAACTGGCAGAGATGCGCGCGTCCTTGCTGGCACAGATTGCCGAGCAGCGTGGTGGGGTGGTTGGCCGTGCCGAGGTCGCTGCGGAGCACTTTGGCCACCCGGAAGATTCGGGTGCGCAACTGGCGTCCGAACGCGAACTGGAGTTCGCGCTGGGCGAGCGCGAAATGGCCGAACTGGCCGCGATTGACGCCGCTTTGGCCCGCATCAGCGCGGGAACCTACGGTGAATGCACCGACTGTGGCACCCACATTGCACCGGCACGCCTGCAGGCAACCCCGGAGGCCCCGCGCTGCATCCATTGCCAGGAAAAAGTGGAACATAGCCACCCTGCCTGATTCTTCTTTTTAACCTTGACCCTTTTCCTAGAAAGCTACCCCATACATGAGTACATTTCACGCCGTCGTCTGGATGGACCACAACGAAGCCCATGTGGTGATGTTTGACAAGGAGCACGTAGAGGCGCAGCGCATCAAATCACGCAGCCACCACAAACACCAGGGCAAGGCAGGAGACAACAGCGCCTTCTTCGCCGATGTTGCCAAGGCCTTGGCCGGTAGCCGCGAGATCCTGTTGGCTGGCCCCGGCTTGGCGCGCAACCAGTTCCGCGACTGGAGCAACACGCACCAGAACACCCTGGCAGACGCCATTGTGGACTCCATCCCGGCGGACCACCCGACCGATGGCCAGCTGGTCGCAATGGCGCGCCAGTATTTCAAGCGCTTTGACAACATGGCTGCGGACCCCTCCATGGTCTGATACCGAGGGGCAACGGGGCCCGGCACATGCTGCGACAATGTGCGCACCATGAGTCAGACCTACATCCTTACCCTGTCGTGCCCGGATCGCCTGGGCCTGGTCCACGCCGTCTCCGGATTCTTGCTGGAACGCGGGGGCAACATCGAAGAAGCCGCCCAGTACAACGACCCCGCCACCGGGCTGTTTTTCATGCGGGTGCAGTTCACCTGCGTGCGGCTCACCTACAAGGACCTGCGCACCCAGCTGGCGTTTTTCGCCAGGCCCTACACCATGCAGTGGGGCCTGCACGCCACGTCGCAGGCCATGCGCACGGTGCTGTTGGTCAGCAAGGAAGGCCATTGCCTCAACGACCTGCTGTTCCGCTGGAAAAGTGGCCTTCTGGCGCTGGACATCCGCGCCATCATCTCCAACCATAAAGATTTTTACCAGCTGGCAGCCAGCTACAACGTGCCGTTTCACCACATTGCGGTGACCGCGGAGACCAAGGCCAAGGCAGAAGAGCGGCAGTTCGAAATCATTGAAGCCGAAGGCGCTGAGCTGGTGGTATTGGCGCGCTACATGCAAATCCTGAGCAACGACCTGTGCCACAAGCTGGCC
>Ga0208269_100507_pt1 | contig 16776 bp, 17 predicted proteins | sample LakWasMe88_LOW11_2_FD_183912 | JGI IMG/M metagenome (GOLD analysis project Ga0208269, IMG submission 183912) | Freshwater sediment methanotrophic microbial communities from Lake Washington under simulated oxygen tension - Sediment Metagenome... | ecosystem: Environmental > Aquatic > Freshwater >...
TTTGATTTTAAATTCTATAGTATTAATCATAATTAAAAGATTGAAACAACATGGCAGACTTAACGCATTTAATTGCTGAAGCAGAGGCAGATTTTATCAATAGTGCTTCAATGAATGATTTGGAAATTGCTAAGGCAAAGTACTTAGGAAAATCAGGTTCACTAACAGATGCGTTAAAAGGTTTAGGTAAGTTAAGCGCAGAAGAGCGTCCTGCTGCCGGTGCAGCGATTAACGTAGTAAAACAAGCCATAGAAGCGGCACTAACTGCGCGCAGAGAGTCGCTGCTTAATGCCGAGCAGGCAAAACAATTAGCGCAAGAGTCAATTGATGTGACTTTACCAGCCAGAGCACAATCGCAAGGCGGTTTGCATCCCGTAACCCTTACCTTAAAGCGCGTGGAACAGTTGTTTCATTCGATTGGTTTTGAGGTGGCGACTGGGCCTGAGATAGAAACAGATTTTTATAATTTCACAGCATTAAATATTCCGGAAGACCATCCTGCACGTGCCATGCATGACACGTTTTATATTGATGAGGCTAATGTGCTGAGAACGCATACCTCACCAGTGCAGGCGCGCTATATGGAAAATGCTTTAAAAAATAACCAAACACCACCATTCAAGATTATTGCACCGGGTCGTGTGTATCGTGTGGATTCTGATGCAACGCATTCACCAATGTTCCACCAAGTAGAAGGTTTGTGGGTGGATGAAGACATTAGTTTTGCCAATTTAAAAGGCGTAGTTCAGGACTTCTTACAGAAGTTCTTTGAGCGTGATGACCTGACCGTGCGTTTTAGACCTTCATTCTTCCCGTTTACTGAGCCATCTGCTGAAATGGATATGAGCTGGAACGGCGGTTGGTTGGAAATTGGTGGTTGTGGCATGGTGCACCCTGAGGTGTTCAAGCACGTGAATATTGATAGTGAAAAATACCGTGGTTTTGCCTTTGGTTTAGGTATTGAGCGCTTGACCATGCTGCGTTATGGCGTTAATGATTTACGTCATTTCTTTAACAACGATTTGCGTTTTTTAAGTCAATTTAAATAACGCAATTGTTTGCAAAACTCACATTCAGTACTTACAAATTTAATCCTTAATTCAAGGTTGTAAAGCATTATGCAATTTTCAGAAAATTGGTTACGCAGTTTAGTCGATACAGATTTAGATAGTCAGTCACTGAGTCACGCCCTGACAATGGCGGGGCTTGAAGTTGAAGAGATGCAGCCGGTTGCTGCAGCGTTTAACAAAGTGGTTGTGGCTAAAATTCTTTCTGCCGAAAAGCATCCGGATGCAGACCGCCTACAAGTGTGTAAGGTGGATGTAGGCCTGGCTGAGCCTTTGCAGATTGTATGCGGCGCAGCCAATGCACGTGCTGGCCTTATTGCACCGTGTGCTATGGTAGGCGCTGAGTTGCCTGGCATTTCGATTAAACAGGCGAAAGTGCGCGGCGTAGAGTCTTTTGGCATGATGTGTTCATCTAAAGAGCTTGGTATTAGCGCTGAAGCCACCGGCTTGCTGGAGTTAGATAGTGATGCCGTGGTGGGTCAGGATATCCGTGAATATCTGGACTTAAACGACCATCTTTTTACATTGAAACTTACCCCTAACCGTAGTGATTGCTTGAGCATTACCGGTATTGCACGTGATGTTGCAGCCATTACCGGTGCGCAGACTCGCTTTAATGCAATCGCGCCTGTGGCGGCTGAACATGCGCAGACTAAAAGTGTTGCGGTGAATGAATCTGCAGTTTGTCCACGTTATACAGGTCGCTTAATTACTGGCGTTAGCACTACGGCAGCTACGCCAGCATGGATGGTCAAGCGTTTGGAGCGCAGCGGCTTACGCAGCATCAGCGTAGTGGTGGATATTACTAATTACGTTTTACTGGAATTAGGCCAGCCTATGCATGCGTTTGATGCCGCGAAGTTGCAGGGTGACATCAGTGTGCGTTTTGCTAATGCAGGCGAGACTGTTGCGTTGCTGAATGACCAAACTATAGAGTTAAAAGCAGATGATTTGGTGATTGCTGATGGTAATGGCGCTCTGGCGTTGGCCGGTGTGATGGGAGGTAAACCTAGTTCTGTCGATGATACAACCACCGATATTTTCCTGGAAAGTGCTTTCTTTACGCCAGCCGTGATTGCAGGTAAAGCACGACGACTGAGCTTTAGTACGGATTCATCTTATCGCTTTGAGCGCGGTGTGGATTTTGGCAATACCCGTAATGCACTGGAGTATGCAACTGGATTGATTAAAACCTTGTGTGGCGGCCAAGTTGGCCCTGTGACCGAAGTGCTGGCTACCTTGCCAACACGTGGCGCGGTAAAGTTAAGAATGTCACGTTTGGTGTCTGTATTGGGTATTAGCCTAACACAGCAAAAAGTTGCGCAATTATTGACGCAATTGGGTTTTGAATTTGACTGTACTAATGACGTGTTCACTGTAGTGCCGCCTAGCTATCGTTTTGATATCACTATCGAAGAAGATTTGATTGAAGAAATCGCACGTTTACATGGCTATGACCATATTCCTGCGATAGCGCCAATTGCAGGTTTAAACATGCTGGCAGCACCTGAACAGCGCTTACATTTAAACCAGTTGCGTGATAGCTTGGTGTCTGCAGGGTATCAGGAAGTAGTGACCTATAGCTTTGTGGATGAAAGCTGGGAGCGCGATTTAGTAGGCAACCCAGCACCGATTAAACTGAAAAACCCCATTGCAAGTAACTTGAGCGTAATGCGCACCAGCTTGTGGGGCGGTTTACTGGATGTGCTTACTTACAACCTTAACCGGAAACAAGAGCGTGCTTACTTGTTTGAGATTGGTGCGGTGTATCAGCAGCAGGCCGGTGCTTACCAAGAAACTACGCGCGTATCAGGCCTTGCATATGGTAGCGCTAAGCCTGAGCAGTGGGCTGCAGCTAATACTGAGATTGATTTCTTTGACGTTAAAGCACATGTGGATAGCCTGATTGGTGCTGATGGTTCACACAAGCAAGTGACTTATGAAAAAGCCGAACATTGTGCTTTACACCCTGGCCAGACTGCAAAGGTCTTGTTAAATGGCAAGGCGATTGGTTGGCTAGGCAAGCTACACCCTAAATGGCAGCAGCATTATGATCTGGCGAAAAGCGTTTATGTATTTGAGCTTGATGTAGATGCGATTGTGGCGCGTCCATTGCCGGCATATCAAGAGGTTTCAAAACTGCTGCCTGTGCGCCGTGATTTGGCTATTGTGTTAGATGAAAACATTGCTGTGCAAACTGTGTTAAGTGCAATTCATGAAGAGAATATTGCCTTGATTGCAGATGTGGCATTGTTCGATTTGTATCAAGGCAAAGGTGTGCCAGAAAACAAAAAAAGCCTTGCATTATCAGTACTTATGCACGATACTCAAAAAACATTAACAGACAGTGATGCGGATACCGCAATCGCGAATCTGCTACAATTGTTGCAAATAAAATTTGATGCAGTGTTAAGAAACTAAGTCCTCCATACTATGGTAGGGGGGATTTATTTTTTTGCATTGAGCATCAACCAATAATATTAAATAGCGATACAAAGCATTAAAAAACGGGAGTGTTTATGACTTTAACAAAAGCTGAACTTGCTGATTTACTGTATGAGCAAGTTGGGTTGAATAAGCGTGAAGCCAAAGATATGGTGGAAGCATTTTTTGAAGAAGTGCGTACTGCGCTAGAAGCTGGCGATAGTGTTAAGTTGTCTGGTTTTGGTAATTTCGAATTACGTCAAAAATCAGAGCGCCCAGGCCGCAACCCTAAAACTGGTGAGGAAATACCTATCACTGCGCGCCGTGTGGTGACGTTCCATGCTAGCCAAAAGTTAAAAAGCAAGGTTGACGCAAACTTTGCTGCTTAGTACGTGTCAATGATTGACCATCGTGCGGTATCTGTCGCGCGATGTAATGAACGTAGAAGTTGTATGATAGTGATGTGTTAGTTTTTCTAGTGTGTTAGTTTTCTTAGTGTAGTAGTGATAGAGTGAGAAAGCCGAAAGTATGACTGAACAGGTCGCCAAGGTGCAATTGCCACCAATTCCAGCAAAGCGCTACTTTACGATTGGTGAGGTCAGCGAACTTTGTGGTGTTAAACCGCATGTATTAAGGTACTGGGAACAAGAGTTCACACAGCTTAAACCAGTCAAACGTCGCGGTAACCGCCGTTATTACCAGCATCATGAAGTATTGTTGATTCGACGCATTCGCGAATTATTGTACGAGCAAGGGTTTACCATCAGTGGTGCACGTAACCGCCTAGATGACCTTGAGTTTAGCGCGAAGACTGGGCACAGTGAGAAGCCAGCCAGTGTGCGAAGTGCAGCTCCAGCTGAGTTAGAACCTGTTACGCTAGCTGCCTCTGCAGACAAGAGCAGGGCTTTTGATTACCAAGCAGTTAAAGCCGAGTTGCGTGAAATCTTAAATCTATTGCGTACTGATTTCTCTTTAGGCAATACTGCGCATTAATTATTTATGGTGCCGCTTTTATGGCGGCATGGCTTTTGCGATATAATGCACACCTTGTTACGCGTAGTAAGGTAACAACGGTTCGGGGCGTAGCGCAGCCTGGTAGCGTACTTGCATGGGGTGCAAGGGGTCGTGTGTTCGAATCACACCGTCCCGACCAACAAATCAATGAGTTGTTTAATATTAAAGCCGGCGTTTAGCTGGCTTTTTTATTTTGTGCTATCTATCCGCATGACTTTTGTAATGTATTGTGCACCACTACGCTAGGCTCCTACTTTCTAGGCAAATCATCAAGGCACTTTTTCAAATCTTGCGCACTATGCATGCGGTTGTATTTTGAATTACACTATTTTGACTAGAGGTTAAGCTAATTCATCAAGCGTAGCCATACGCTGGCTTTTTTGTGCCTGTTATTCAAGCTTGTCTTAGATAGTATTATCATAGCGATAACTCGTTATTTAGCATGCATAGTCTGTGCTATTATTTGAGGTTGATTACAAATTTCTGTGGTCGACAGATTGGTTTTGAGCATTAGCGTTTAATGCGTATTAGAGCTTAATAGGATTGAAATGGAACACGCCGCCATTGTACATAATGAAGAGCAGTATATTGTGCACAACCCCAAAGAGGTTACACAGATTCTAAATGACTTGATTAAGCAAAAGTCGATGATTAAAGTGGTATTTAATCACGGCTCTGATGTTTATCTGACCAGCATTATTAGCATTGATGCTAAAACTGGTCTGGTGTATTTGGATGTAGGCGTTGATGATGAGTTTAACCGCCGCTTGCTTGCAAGTAACCATGTGGTTTTTATCAAAGAAGATGGCGTCAAAATTAAATGGACCAGCTCGCATGTGGCAGGGGTTGATTTAAAAGATGGCAAAGCCATTAAGATTACGCTTCCTAAAGATATGGTTCGTCTGCAACGACGTGATTTTTATCGTTTTTCTACGCCGGTGGCTAACCCTGTGATGTGCAAGATTCCGGTGCCGGATGTACTTAAGCCTGAGGAAGAGACCATATTAGAGCTAACCTTGGTTGATGTCAGCTTGGGCGGCATTGGCACAATGGTTGCCGCACCGCTTAACCCAGCACTGGTGATTGGCCAAACCTTGAGTGGCTGTAAGATTGGCTTTTCTGACGTGGGGGAAACTAATTTGGCGTTAATGGTGAAAAATATCACGGAAATACATGTTCAGGATGCGGTAACTAAGTACCGTGTGGGTTTTGAGTATGTGGAGCCTTCAAGAGGGAATGAAGGGCTGATTAACCGTTATGTTTATATTCTGGAACGCCAAGCCATTGCTTTAGCGCACGGCGCAGCTTAATACACTATCAATTCACAGGGTTCAATTACACAGCGCTAGTGCACCGTGTAATTGAAATTTCTGGGCGATTAAATCCCTAGTGACTCCGCCCATGCCAGTGCCGCCATGTGGCACTCGTTCACCTTGTTTGCATCATATTGCAAAAGCTCTGCCAGCTCCAAAATGCGCTTACTGTCAGCACCCTCGCATGCTTCTGTTAACTGCAGGAACGGCCCATACACACCCTCGCGGTTAAGCAATGCTTCACAGACTGGTTCTGGCAGCTGAATTTTTTCTAGCACCTGATCCATCGGCATTTTTAGAATAGCATCTAATAAAGAGAACACGCCAACAATAAACAGATTATCTCTATCGTGTTTCTCAAAATAGCTTTCGCCTAACAACTCCGTTAAGCGGCCGCGTGTGATGGATGTTTTCATTAATGCAGGTGGCGTGGAGTTTTCTCCTGCCGTCACCATCAGCAGCGTTAGCCAGCGGTATAGCTGTTTTCTGCCCAAGATGGTGAGCGCATGCTGAATAGATTGAATCTCACACGACAGCCCAAAGCCTACGGAGTTAATGTAGCGCAGTAACTTAAATGAGAGTGCGGCATCACGTTTAAAGCCGTTTTCAATGTCTTTGTTGTCTGAATCTTGCGTTACCAGATTAAGCAGGTTTAACACGCTGTCAAACGATGGGTTAATCACTTTTGCCGTGAAGGTTTCTGGTCTTGCAAAGTAAAAACCTTGAAAGCGTCTAAAGCCGATTTCTTTGTATGCTTCAAACTGTTCCAGAGTTTCAATCTTCTCTGCAACCATTAGTATGTTAGGGGCTGCATATTGTTGAAATATCTTGCGTGCCTCTTGCGTGGTAACGCTTAGCGAGTCGATTTTAATAAAGTTAGCAAATTGGGTAAGTGGCTCTAATTGTGCGCTGAGTTGCGGGTTATCAAGTGCGATTTTGTAGCCAAGTTTGTGTAACTCTCTGCAACGCTCAATCACTGCGTCGCCTGCCACAACTGTACGTAGAATTTCTAGCGTAGTGCGCTGAGGCGGCATGAGCTCTATAAACTCACTCATCAGCATGGCTTCATTCACATTGATAAATGCTAACTTATCGCCCAACAGCCATTGCACATCAATATCACCCATGGTGTTGACCAAAACACTTGAGCAGGCTTTGAGTTCGTCTTCAAATACGGCGCTATCTGCATCGGCACTATGTCTGAACAGTAATTCATAGCCGATAATGTGCTGTTTCACATCCATGATTGGCTGGCGCCCAATAAATACTTGATCTTCCATTTTCTAGCCTTAAAGAATTCTGATAGCCTGATGCTAAATTTTATGAGTTAACACAAGCATGATTATGATGCTCGGCATTTAATTATTGTAATAAAATTTTACCTGACTAAAGCTTACTGCGTATTGTATTTGTGAAATATTTGGTAAGGTATGCAGAATTGTTGTTGAGATAAGCAACATACCTTATATTGTGTGAAGTGGATTCTAAGAAGAGAGCAAAACTCATGAAAATAATCGTAACACCAACCCAGCCATACAATGACCAAAAACCAGGGACATCCGGCTTGCGCAAAAAGGTAAAAATATTCCAGCAGGCGCATTATCTGGAGAACTTTGTACAAAGTTTATTTGATACTTTGACAGTGCCGAATAATGCGGTGTTAGTGGTGGGCGGTGACGGACGTTATCATAACAGGCAAGCCATCCAGACCATTATCAGCATGGCCGCAGCCAATGGTTTTGCACGGGTATTAGTCGGGCAGGGCGGTATTCTATCCACCCCTGCTGCGTCGCATGTGATTCGTAAATATAAAACGTTTGGCGGTATGGTGTTATCTGCAAGCCACAATCAGGGCGGCATTCATGGTGATTTTGGCATTAAGTACAACATCGGTAACGGCGGACCTGCACCGGAAAAAATCACCGATGAAGTGTTTGCTAAAAGTAAGGTGATCGCTGAGTATAAAATCTCCGATTTGCCTCAGGTGGATATCGATACCATAGGTGAAGCGCAGTTTGCTGGGCTTGCTGCTGGCCAGAATTTTACTGTGCAGGTGATTGATGCTGTGCAGGATTATGCAGATTTAATGCAAAGCCTGTTTGATTTTAAAGCAATCAAACAGTTGCTGGCGACCGGCTTTGAAATGAAGTTTGATGCGATGCATGCGGTGACCGGGCCTTACGCTAAAGAGATTTTTGTGAGTCGCCTAGGTGCGTCTGCGGATAGTTTAATGAATTGCGAACCTTCTGAAGACTTTGGCGGTGGGCATCCTGACCCTAATTTAACTTATGCAGAAGATTTAGTAAAAATCATGTTTGCCGGTGAAAATGCGCTGGATTTTGGCGCGGCATCCGATGGTGATGGTGACCGCAATATGATTTTAGGGCAAAACTTTTTTGTTACGCCATCCGACAGCTTAGCGGTGTTGGCTGCAAACGCGACTCTAGTACCGGCATATAAAGACGGCATTGCCGGTGTAGCGCGTTCCATGCCAACCAGCGGCGCGGTAGATCGCGTGGCCGCTAAGCTAAATGTGCCAAGCTTCGAGACGCCAACGGGTTGGAAGTTCTTTGGCAATTTAATGGACGCCGGTAAAGTCACTTTATGCGGTGAAGAGAGCTTTGGCACCAGTTCCAGTCATGTGCGTGAGAAAGATGGCCTATGGGCAGTGCTGTTCTGGCTGAATGTGATTGCTGTTAAGCAAATGAGTGTGGAAGCCATTTTAAAAGCGCATTGGCTGGAGTATGGGCGTAATGTTTACTCGCGGCACGATTATGAGTCTATCCCCACTGAGGCGGCAAACAGCGTGATTGCGCATATTAAGTCCCAGTTCGCCAGCCTGCCTGGTCAGGTGTTTGGGAATTACCGTGTGCAATTATGCGATGATTTTAGCTACCATGATTCGATTGACGGCTCGGTGAGCAATAATCAAGGCATTCGTGTTTTATTTACTGATGGTTCACGTATCGTATTTAGGCTGTCTGGCACCGGTACGGAAGGCGCAACTTTGCGTATTTATCTAGAGGCATATGAACCGGATAGTAGTAAGCATCATTTGGATGCACAGGTGGCGCTAGCTGAAATGATACAAATCGCGTTGCAGATCTCTCAGTTGGTGGAAAAAACTGGCCGAGTAACACCTACCGTTATTACCTAAAGAATTGTTCGGCATGCGAGTTTAGATGCTAAGTCTAGCTCGCATGTTGTGCTGGCATGTGGCTATTCCACTTGCGTGATGGTCATCTCGCCTTTATAGAGGCGGATGTCCATGCGCCCTAAAAATGACATGCCAAGCAGCACGTCACCATCCAAGCCAGGCGCAATCATCGCGGCAACATTGCTTGCATGTACGCCGCCTAATTGCACTGAATCTAGCCTGACCATATAGCCTACGCTGTCACCATTGGCGGTGTTGGTGCGCACTGCGTTAATGCTTTTCAGGTTAAGTTGATCTGCGGTGGCTTGTGAGATGGCAACACCGGTTGCGCCTGTATCTACCAATACGTTGACTTTTTTACCATTGATCAGCGCCTCGCTACGGTAATGACCATCCAAGCCGCGTTTGAGTACCACAGAACTGGCATTGCCTAAGGTGTAAATTTTATTCGGGTTTTGAATGCTGTCCGCAAGGTAATAAATGACACCTGCCAGTGCTAACCAGACAACAATAGAAAGCAGCGTGTTTCTGGACATATTGATTATGCGAGCTTAAAGGCGATTGCAACGATTGCAAAGTAAGTCAGGTGATGTAATAGCTGGTCGAAGCCGAGCAGTATCCAAAACCATTCACTATTGTTGGCCTGCAGGTCAAACTTGTTGCTGACATTCATTTTGGCCCAGTCGAGATGGTAGTGGATAATCATGTCAGCCAGTGCGAAAACCCATGCGGAAGCACCCAGCCAGAAGGCTAACACTATTAAAGTGCCTATGCCGTGTACCGCGGCATGTGCTATGCCGCCTGCATGGCCGTAAGTGCTTTTGTTTTTGTACATCCAAGGGGATGCCTGCAGTGGAAAGTCGCAGATAAAGTGCTTGATAAACAAGCAAAGCAAGGCTTCAATCATCAGTTTTAATCTGCTTCGTCAATCCAGGCAAGCTGTATTGCCTCGAGGATTCTTTCGCCGCACTTGTCTGCGCTGTCATTAAATCCGTCAAGGTTGAGCACCCATTCCATTAAGTCCGTAAAGCGGATGATTTTGGGGTCAATATCAGGGTGTTTGTCGTAAAGCGCCTCTGCGATTGCTTGGCTGTCCGTCCATTTCATACGTTTTTCTCCTTATGGTTTATGGATTATAGCTTTGTCCCCTATAAAAATCATGTGCGGTATTTTATATAGGCAAAAAAAACCCGTAGCACTTGAGGTGTACGGGTGAAGGGGCGTTTTGGAGATATGCGCTTGTATCTATAAAAGCAAGTAAGATGCCAATAAAAATATTGTTAATATTCAATGTTTTGCTTGTTTTTTAATGGTTGGTTTGTGCACCAAAATAAACCAAATTGGTTAATATCAACCACTTATGCTGGCTTGTGTGCTTTTGCGGCTAAATTTTATAACTTTAATACTTCATCTTAACGATGATGGCTTGGCATGTTAAAATGCGAACAACTCCCTTTTATTCAAATATTTGGAAAACTAAAATACCATGTCGCAAGCACCATTTAACTACGCCAATACTTTAAATCAAGCTGACCCTGCACTTTGGGGCATGATTGAGCAAGAAGTTGTACGCCAACATGAACACATCGAACTTATCGCATCTGAAAACTACACTAGCCCAGCAGTAATGCAGGCTCAAGGTTCTCAGTTGACCAATAAGTATGCAGAAGGCTACCCAGGCAAACGTTTTTATGGCGGCTGTGAATACGTAGACCAAGTGGAACAACTTGCGATTGACCGTTTAAAAGCGCTATACGGTGCAGAGTACGCCAACGTGCAGCCGCATTCAGGTTCACAAGCGAACCAAGCGGTGTATTTCTCTATCCTGAAACCAGGTGACACCGTCATGGGCATGAACTTAGGCCATGGCGGTCACTTGACGCACGGCTCACCAGCAAACCTTTCAGGCAAATTATTCAATATCGTGCCTTATGGTTTAAACGATAAAGAAGAAATCGACTACGACGAGATGGAGCGTATTGCCGTTGAGTGCAAACCAAAACTATTGATTGGCGGTGCATCAGCTTATGCCTTGCGTTTTGATTGGGCACGTATGGCTGAAATCGCTAAAAAAGTAGGCGCATACTTTATGGTAGATATGGCGCACTACTCAGGCTTAATTGCTGCTGGCGTGTATCCAAACCCAGTGCCGCATGCTGACTTTGTAACGTCAACCACGCATAAAACTTTGCGCGGCCCACGTGGCGGTATCATTATGGCTAAAGCCGAGTTCGAAAAATCATTGAACTCTAGCGTGTTCCCAAGCTTACAAGGCGGCCCATTGATGCACGTAATCGCGGCAAAAGCGACTGCATTCTTGGAAGCGGCACAGCCAGAGTTCAAAACTTACCAAGCGCAAGTGATTAAAAATGCACAAGCGATGGCTGAAACATTGACTGCACGTGGTTTACGCATTATTTCAGGCCGTACTGAGTCACATATGTTTATGGTGGATTTACGTCCTAAAGGCTTAACCGGTAAGGCGGCAGATGCTGCGCTAGGTTTAGCACATATTACTGTGAACAAAAATGCGATTCCTAACGACCCAGAGAGCCCATTCGTGACTTCTGGTATCCGTATCGGTGCACCAGCAATTACTACCCGTGGCTTTAAAGAAGAAGAAGCACGTTTGGTAGCAAACCTGATTGCTGACGTGTTGGATAATCCAACGGATGAAGCTGTAATTGCCGCAACCAAAGTTAAAGTACATGCTTTAACTGCAGAATTCCCAGTGTATCAAGGCTAATTGTGAAGTGTCCTTTTTGTGGAACCGATGACACCCAAGTCATTGACTCTAGAGTCAATGATGAGGGAGATTCAATTCGTCGCCGCCGTAAGTGCGGCGCATGTGATAAGCGCTTTACTACCTATGAAACGGCAGAGCTGCATTTACCACAGGTTGTGAAGCAAAATGGGACGCGTGAAGAGTTTAAGCGTGAAAAGTTAAGGGTTTCATTCACGCGTGCGCTACATAAGCGCCCGGTGCCAACCGAATACGTGGATAAAGCGCTAGACCACGTGACGCAAAAAATATTGGCGCGCGGCGAGCGCGAGGTGCATGCCCGAGACTTAGGCGAAATGGTGATGCATGAGCTTAAGATGATGGATAAAGTGGCATATATCCGTTTTGCTTCTGTCTACCGGAGCTTTTCTGATGTGGACGACTTTAATGATGTTATCCGCGATTTGGATAAGCAAACAGTATCGGCTAAGCGCCGCTCTACCGATACTTAACGTGCCTGCCCAATCTATCGTTAACCCATCGATACTCCTCAACGTTTTTGTCTACACTATCCACATCTGATTACACCTACATGAACCTTGCACTGCGCTTAGCGGCGCAAGGTTTGTACACCACGCAACCTAACCCGAGGGTAGGTTGTGTCATCGTTCGAGATCATCAAATTGTAGGGCAAGGCGCCCATCTTAAAGCTGGTGAGCCACATGCGGAAGTGTTTGCTTTACGGCAAGCCGGTGTGTTAGCAGAAGGGGCAGATGTTTACGTGACATTGGAGCCATGTAGCCATTTTGGTAAAACACCGCCCTGCGTACAAGCGGTGCTTGCAGCAAAACCCAAGCGCGTCATTATCGCCATGCAAGACCCTAACCCGCTGGTGGCTGGGCGTGGGGTGGCTGCCCTGCGTGCGCAAGGCATAGAAGTTGTAGTCGGTTTATTGGAGCAAGAGGCCGCTGCGCTGAATGCGGGCTTTGTGTCACGTATGACACGCGGTTTACCCTATGTGCGCAGTAAAATCGCGGCGAGTTTAGATGGCCGTACTGCACTTAGTAATGGTAAAAGCCAGTGGATTACCGGTACCGCTGCGCGGCAGGATGTACAGCACTGGCGCGCGCAGTCTTGTGTGATTTTAACTGGTATCGGCACGGTGTTGGCGGACGACCCGGGCATGACCGTACGTTTAGACTCGACCATGCGCCAACCCATGCGCGTGGTTGTGGATAGCCGTTTACAAATACCATTAAACAGTAAAATATTAGAGCCATCGATGTTGGCACATAGCCCCGTGCTGGTGGCGTACGCGGCAGATACGCAACAGCGTGCCACTGCTTTGGAGGCTAAAGGTGTTGAGCTGGTTGCTATCCCTAATCAAACACAGCAGGTAGATTTGCAGCAGCTATTGCAAGTGCTAGCGCAACGTGGTGTGAACGATGTGCTGGTTGAAGCAGGGCAGGGGCTGAATGGCGCATTGTTGCATGCCGGCATGATAGATGAGTTTATTTTCTATTACGCACCCAAGCTGATGGGGAGCGCTGCGCATGGCATGTTTGCCATGCCAGAATTCACGGCTATGCAGCAAGTGCCAGATCTGCAGGTATTAGATGTGCGCCAGGTTGGCAATGATATCCGCGTGCGTGCCAAGCCTGTTGTGCATGCCATTTAGTGCTTAGCGTGTTATACATCAATTTTTAGTACCGCAGAACTAACCACCATTGATGTATGGTCACAATCATTGTGTACTTGTATTGCGTATTTGGCATTATGTTAGTGCTTAAATAGAAATGGAATCATCATGCTGATAGATACCCACTGCCATCTGGATGCAGCCGAGTTTGATACTGACCGCGACAATGTAGTGCGCTCTGCATTTGAGAATGGAGTGTCTGGCATTGTGGTGCCCGCTGTGGTGCGTTCTAACTTTGATGCTGTCATCGACCTATGTCAGCACTATCAAAACTGCGTGTACGCGCTTGGCGTGCATCCCATGTATGTGGAGCACTCTTCATTAGATGATCTTGAATTGCTGCGTAGCTATGTACAAAATCATCAGCCTGTTGCCATTGGTGAAATTGGTTTGGATTATTTCTTAACCAATCCAACCAGCCACTCTGAAAACATCAAACTGCAAACGCATTTCTTTATAGAGCAGCTTAAGATTGCACAAGCATATGACTTGCCAGTTATTTTGCATGTGCGGCACGCGATAGATGATATCTTGAAGCAATTACGCAAATATAAAGTTAAAGGCGGGATTGCGCATGCGTTTAACGGAAGCATGCAGCAGGCCGAGCAATTTATAGGCTTAGGCTTTAAGTTGGGGTTTGGCGGCGCAATGACTTATCCGCGTGCGTTGCGGATTCGTGCATTAGCGACGCAGCTGCCCTTAGAGGCTATCGTATTGGAAACTGATGCTCCAGATATTCCGCCAGAATGGTTAGGAACAGTTGGCAGAAACAGCCCAGCTGAGCTGTTAAAAATTGCACAGGTTTTAGCGGATTTAAGGCAGGTTGATGTGGCTCAAGTGCTTGATATTACTGGCGCCAACGCCATAAAAATCATGCCAAAATTAGCTGACTTATGCACACCAGTTAATGCACTACATTAAGAATGCCAAAAAAACGTTAACAATCAATGGTTGATTTGTAAGTTGTTGATTTGTATATATTAAATAATAGATTAAAAAATAAGCGATTTTAAAAAAACCTTATAAATTGGTATGTTACGTTTTTAAGTCACAATAATTCACAAAGTTATCCACAGATATTGTGGGTAGTATTTTAAGTTCTCGGGAACTTTTTAGAAGTCAATATTTATATTTAATAATTTTTATAAAAAAGCGTATAAATCGTTAGGGTTTTCATGTTAGTTAATCATCAGCAATACCGTACTATTTGGCCTAATTTTGCGCATGCACAACCCTGTGTAGAAATTATTGACCAGACCAAGCTGCCTCACGTTTTTGAAGTGGCTAAGGTGGCAACGCTGGCGCAGATGATAGTGGCGATTAAAACCATGCAAGTGCGTGGCGCACCTTTGATTGGTGCCGCGGCAGCTTATGGCATTGCACTTTCCACTTTAGATAGCTGTTCTGATTTGCACTTGCAGCAGTCAGCAGAGCAATTAATTGCCAGCCGTCCAACGGCGGTGAATTTGAAGTGGGCGGTGCAACGCATGCTGAGTGCTTTGCTCAGATTGCCAGACATACAGCGTCAATCTGCAGCATGGTCAGAGGCTGCGCAGATTTGTGATGAAGATGTGCGGCTGAATCAGGCAATTGGTGCACATGGTTTGACTTTAATCCAAGCGCAGCATCAGCAAAAAGCTCGCACTATTAATATACTCACGCATTGCAATGCTGGCTGGCTGGCAACGGTTGATTTTGGTACGGCGTTAGCGCCGATTTATGCGGCACATAATGCAGGCATTGATGTGCATGTGTGGGTGGGAGAGACGCGTCCGCGTAACCAAGGTGCCAGTTTAACTGCATGGGAGCTTGGTCAGCATGGTGTGCCACATACGGTGATTAGTGATAATGCAGGTGGGCATTTGATGCAGCAGGGGCAGGTGGATATGGTGATCGTGGGTGCCGACCGCGTTACCGCTACAGGTGACGTGTGCAATAAAATTGGAACCTATTTAAAAGCATTGGCTGCGTTTGATAGTGTGGCGCTGGGACATCATGTGCCTTTTTACGCGGCAGTGCCGTCACCTACCATTGATTGGACGATAGAAGACGGCGTGAAATCGATTGAGATTGAAGAGCGCGGCGCAGAAGAGTTGTCTTGGATGAGTGGTAAGCTGGCCGATGGTACGATAGCCACAGTGAATATATTGCCGCATGGTACGCAGGTGGCAAACCCAGCTTTTGATGTGACGCCGGCAAGGTTGGTGACGGGCATTATTACCGAGCGGGGTGTCTACACACCACAGCAATTACATACAATGCAAAGATAATGCTAAGGATATGGTGATGACTGATCAGTTGGAGTGCGCGCGCGAGCAGTTGTTGCTATTGAGCCAGCAGCTTTGCGCTTTGGGTTTAAATCGCGGTACGTCCGGTAACGCAAGTATCCGCGTAGCTAATGCGCAAGGGCAGGCAGGATTGTTAATCACCCCTTCGGGTATGGCGGTGGAGCATATGCGTGCTGCCGATATGGTGTGGATGGATTTTTCCGGTCATGCACAAGGTGAGGCGCCGCCCTCCAGTGAGTGGCGCTTCCATGTGGATATCTTGCGCGAAAAGCCAGCGGTGAATATAGTGATTCATACGCACAGCATGTTTGCCACTACGCTCAGTACCTTAAGGCGTGATATTCCGGCCTTTCATTACATGATTGCGGTGGCGGGTGGTGATAGCATCAAATGTGCGGATTACGCTTTGTTCGGAAGCCAGCAGTTGTCGGATAACGCCTTGCTAGCATTAACGCATAGAACTGCATGTTTGCTGGCAAATCACGGCATGATTGCCGTGGGCGCCACAGCGGAAAAAGCCTTGAGCGTCACGTTGGAAGTAGAAACCTTATGTGAGCAGTATTTAAGAGCGTTGCAAGTGGGCGAGCCATATATCTTGACGCAGCAGGAAATGTTGGAAGTGCATGAGAAGTTTAAGGGTTATGGCGCATGGGCCAATAACCCTTAGTGTGCATCATGCTTAAGCACTGAGCTTAAGGCTTGCAGGCTTATTTTTCAGTTTGTGGTTTGCCTGAGAAGAACAAGCGCAGAAAAAATGCCGCCATGATTAATATAAACACGATCACCCCTAAGCTTAGTAAGCCTGTAAATGTGCCAAATAAATTTGCGTACATACTCTAATCTCCTCAATAAATATAATCACCTTGATTATTTCGTTGCTAATTCTATGCGTATGAGAATTTAGCCGATTGATTTATATCAAGATTGTGTGAGTTTCTCAGTGTGCAAGCGGCATAATTCATGATTAGATTTAAAACGCAGGGTAAAATTAAACCCAGTAAAATAAACGCAGAATTAAGAGTTTTTATTTGTAGGTGTTAGGGCTTTAAAGTAAAATAGGCTCCCGTCTGTAATAATAATTTAAGTGCCTTC
>Ga0208269_100508_pt1 | contig 16760 bp, 17 predicted proteins | sample LakWasMe88_LOW11_2_FD_183912 | JGI IMG/M metagenome (GOLD analysis project Ga0208269, IMG submission 183912) | Freshwater sediment methanotrophic microbial communities from Lake Washington under simulated oxygen tension - Sediment Metagenome... | ecosystem: Environmental > Aquatic > Freshwater >...
CACGCTGTCGCATGTGGAAGTATCCGGCTACGAAATCCACCACGGCCAGACCGCCCAGCACCCGGCCATGGCGGCCAAGGGCGACGTAGCGCGCGAGGCCATTCCCGGCATGGCCTGGCAGAACCCCGCGGGCAACGTGCTGGGCGTGTACCTGCACGGCCTGCTGGAAGACCCCGCAGTGCTGCAAGCCCTGTTTGGACGCGCGGGCGGCGCGAGCGTGCCCACGCTGGACGCGGTGTTCGATGGGCTCGCACGCACGGTGGATGCCTGTTTCGACGCTCATTTTTTACGTGACCTTCTCCTCTGATCTTTCATGCAAATTCCTCATCTTCCCGATCTCACCAATCCAGCCCTCACCGCACGCCTGCAGCGCCTGATCGACCAAAAAACCAAACCCCTTGGCTCACTCGGCCGCCTGGAGTCGTTGGCCCTGCGCCTGGGCCAGATTCTGGGCACCGAGGCGCCGTGCCTGCAGGCCCCGCAGATGCTGGTGTGCGCGGGCGACCATGGCCTGGCCGCGCGCGGCGTCTCGGCGTTTCCGAGCGACGTGACCTGGCAGATGGTCGAGAACTTTCTCTCAGGCGGTGCGGCGGTCAGCGTGCTGGCACGCCAGCATGGGCTGGCGCTCACGGTGGTCGATTGCGGCGTGGTGAAGGACATTGCGGCGCGTCCATGTGCTCCTGGCCAACCGCAACTGCTGCTGCGCAAGGTGGCGCCGGGCACGCAGGATGCCTCCCAAGGCCCGGCCATGGGCCTGGCGCAATGCGAAGCCGCCCTTCAGAACGGCATGGACGTGGTGCGCGGCTTGCCCGGCAATGCCGTGCTGCTGGGTGAAATGGGCATTGGCAATACCTCGGTCGCTTCGCTCTTGCTGGCGCGTCTGGCGGGCCTGCCGATCGCCGAGTGCACCGGGGCGGGCACCGGCCTGGATGCCGCAGGCATTGCGCGCAAGTGCGCCGTGCTGCAGCAGGCGCTGGACGCCAATGCGGGCGCTACCGAGCCGCTCGCTGCTCTGGCCGCGCTGGGCGGGTTCGAGGTCGCCACGCTGGTGGGCGCCGTGCTGCAGGCCGCCGCCGAGCGCCGCGTGATCGTCGTCGACGGTTTCATCACCAGCGCTGCCGTGCTGGTGGCCAGCCGCCTGCAGCCGCACGTGCTGCAGCGCTGCGTGTTTGCCCACCGATCCGGTGAGCGCGCACACGGCCTGATGCTCGATCAGATGCAGGCCGAGCCGCTGCTGGACCTGGGCCTGCGCCTGGGCGAAGGCTCGGGCGCCGCGCTGGCCTGGCCGCTGCTGCAATCGGCCTGCGCCATCCTGCGCGAGATGGCGAGTTTTGAGGCGGCGGGGGTGTCGGAGCAAACCGCAGCAGCGTGATGGGCGGCCCTGGCGTTGCCGTCAGTTGAAGGCAACGGAATCCGCTAATAGCTATTGAACTAATAGCTTTTGGCGCTTTTGGGGTGAGCTTTAAGGGGTATTTGGCTTGTTATTTGCGCTGCGTGGTGCGGAGCGACTTCAGCTAGGAACCGCCCTTGGGCATGCGAGTGCGAGCGACTACTAAAGGCTGGTTGCTGTCGTTAGTCTCGCGCCTTTCATGCGACAACTCTCGTTGTATGCAGTCGTTTGATACGAGCCGCTAGTTCAACTTTGATATCTCGCACAAGGCTCGCCAACGGTGATGGATCCCTGCCACTTACCAAGTTAGTCTCAATAGACTCGCACGGTTACATTTGGTAGTCTTGCTCGTCAGACTGGTTGATTGATTTCTAAGGGTTGCCCCAACGGAGGTAGTTTTTTGTCAATGATTAACGAGGCCGACATCTTGTCGGCACTGACCGGCGATCCGGAGGCCCTAGAAGTTCACCTTGAACTCATCGAGAAGGCCGCTTCCATTGCGGGGCACTCGATCAAAATCCACTGCCACTGTCTGACCGTCGACGCTAACGGCAGAGTGCAGCCGAATCGCCTGGCTGAATTCATGCGAAACGCCGTTGCTGACTACGCCATACCTCGATCGAAGCTTGCCGAGGCAAAGGCGCGAGATGCCAAGTACAACAGTACAGAAGCGGTTACAGCGCTTGTCGAGGGTGCCAAGAGGTCGTTCACAGATCTTGCCAAAACCGGTGAGGGTGGGGAATTGCTGCTTTTCCTACTCGCGGAGAGGTTCCTGAAGCTCCCGCAAATTATTTGCAAGATGGATCTCAAAACCGACACTCGTATGCACTACCACGGTGCGGACGGCGTCTTTGCCAGCGTAACGCAGGAAGGAACGCTCAAACTCTACTGGGGCGAATCGAAGATTTACAAAGACGCGGCAACCGCTATTCGCGAATGCCTTGCCTCGTTAGCGCCGTTCCTGCTAGAACCCGACGCCGAGGGTTCCGAGCGGGAGCGCGACTTGATTCTCCTCAGCGACAAGGCTGACCTGAGCAACACTGCAGTGACAGGGGCGCTGAGGAAATACTTCGATAGATCGTCGCCCCTTTCTACGCGGGTTCAATATTGCGGCGTGGCTTTGGTGGGCTTCGATGCACCGTTCTATCCGGCGCCCACGGCAAAAGCCATGGCAGTAGATATTGCTAAGGCGTGTGCTGGCGAACTGAAATCGTGGAAGACGCAGATTGGAAACAGGCTAGCCCTCGAGAAGCTCGATCAAATGGAGATTGAGTTCTTTTGCATTCCATTACCTTCTGCTGAAGGCTTCAGGGCAGCCTTCCTCAAGGCCATGGGAATCGAACAGCAATGAGCATCGCGGCACTTCAGTCATGGCTGCTAGAGGAAGGAATCAAGGCGGACCTAGACGAGGTGACGCGACTGACTGTTCGCCAAGAAATTGCAAACCTGGCTGCAGACCCCTCAAATCAGTCAGCATCAGACATTGATTGGCAGAGGCTGCTGCTGGCCGGCAGCATCTTGGCGCGATCCAATGAGCGTTCTTACCAAGAGGCATCGCTCAGAATTGCAACGGCAGCCATTTCTTTACCAAACATTGCGACAGTCCGTGACGCAGGCGCGGTACTTCTAGGCAAGCTTTCGAATTTTCGCGCGGTGACCCTTGCCTATAGCCGTGAGTTGGTTGCCGATGACCTCGATGGCAGATTGGGGGTGGCTCTCCGCCTGGAGGCACGAAAGCGCGAAGTTGAGCAGTCCGTGCTGGTACGGTCCAGTGGTGAATGGCTCCAGCTGAACGATTTTCAGCAGAATTTCTGGAATAGCGCCAACGGCAAGAGCTGGCTCTCTGCATCGGCGCCCACCGCGTCGGGAAAAACCTTTCTTGTTCTTCAATGGTTGATTGACGAACTGCTGTCCGGCGACACGCAGGTGGCGGTGTACCTTGCTCCAACTCGAGCATTGGTGTCGGAAATCGAAGGCAATCTCAAAAGGCTTCTTGGCGAGTCCACAGAAATTTCCGTCTCTTCGCTTCCCCTCCGAGATAAATACGTCGCGGCACGGGAAAAAGGAGAGCGACTCATACTTGTTTTCACGCAGGAGCGGTTGCATCTTCTGGCCAACGTGTCAGATGCACCGCTCGCAATCGATCTGCTAGTCGTCGACGAGGCGCACAAGATTGGAGACAACCAGCGCGGCGTCATTCTGCAAGACGCAATTGAGAGGGCTACCCTCGGAAATCCGCAGCTGAAAGCGGTCTTTATCAGTCCGGCGACTCAGAATCCTGAGGAGCTTTTAGCAGATGCACCTGAGGGCATGACGCAAGTTGCTGTCAATAGCGATGCCCCGACGGTTCTGCAAAACGTGGTCACTGCCACCCAGGCCCCCGGCAAGCCAAAGCTCTGGCAATTGGCTGTGATGCAGAAGGAGGGCAGCCTCCCATTTGGTGTGCTTCAGCTTGCCAGCACGCCACAGACGTTGAAGAAGCGCCTTGCGTTCATTGCAGCCGCAGCGGGCCAACGAGGCGGGACGCTAGTCTACGCAAATGGTGCCGCAGAGTCGGAGGAAGTCGCTGAACTGATTGAACAGCTTCTTCCCAAAGCCGACAGCATTGACCGCGAGTTAGCCGAACTCGCCGAATTGGCGCGCAAAGGTGTGCATCCCGATTTCCGGCTTGGCCCACTCGTGGAACGAGGAGTTGCGTTCCACTTTGGGAACATGCCTTCCCTGATCCGTCTAGAGATCGAAAGGTTGTTTCGGGCTGGGAAAATCCGCTTCCTCGTCTGCACGTCTACCTTGATCGAGGGCGTCAACCTGTCTTGTCGAACAATCGTTTTACGCGGCCCGCGCAAAGGCATGGGCCACGCAATGGAGCCGCACGACTTTTGGAACTTGGCCGGTCGCGCTGGCCGATGGGGAGATGAGTTTCAAGGCAACATCATTTGCATTGATCCCGGAGACAAAAATGCCTGGCCAACCGGAGTGCCTGCCCGTGCCCAATATCCAATTAAGCGAGAGAGCGACGCTGTACTTGAATTGGGCGACGGCATGGCCAACTACCTTGAAAAGCGAGGCTCGAAGGATCTGAGCGAACTTGGGGACTCAGACCAATTCGAGCAAGTCGGCGCGTACCTGCTCACGACGTTCTTGCGGCTTGGTTCGATTTCCGCTGCAAGTCTTTCGAAGCGGCACGAAGTTGCTTCGATAGCGAGATTGGATAGCGTGCTAGGCGCCCTTGCAGCCGGCCTTGAGATCAGCGCCAGTCTGGCAGCGCGTCATCCCGGCGTGAGTGCAGTCGGCATGCAGCGCTTACTCGAGGCGTTCAGAGCGTACCAGGGTGACATTGAAAATCTGTTGCCCGCCAATGTCGCAAGTCAGGACAGCTTTGACCGCATCGCCACGATCATGTTGCGGATCAATGAGCATTTGTTTCCCGCCTTTAGTCCTGACTCCCGAGTCAAGCTGTACGCGCTGATTGTCATTCGCTGGCTCGAAGGACAGTCGCTTTCGAAGATGATTCGCAAGAACATCGAGTGGCATCAAGAGGTCAACAGAACTTTCAAATTGCCTGCGCTGATTCGAAGCACCATGGAGCTTGTGGAGCAGGTAGCAAGGTTCAAAGCTCCCAAGTATCTCTCCGCATACATCGATGTTCTTCACTTGCACCTTCGTCAGGTTGGCCGCAGCGATTTGATCGAAGAGGGACTCGACATCGGAACCCAGCTTGAGTTTGGAGTGTCGTCCAAGACACTCTTCTCTCTGATGGAGTTGGGGCTTTCGCGGATGAGCGCTGTGGCTCTGTATGAAAAGATTTCTCGGGATGACCTCGACAAATCGGAATGCGTGGCTTGGGTGCTCGAGCGGCAGAGCCAGTTGGCCGCCATGGACATCCCGGCCATCATCGTACGAGAGGTTCGTGAGCAACTTCTCACCAATCAGCCTCGCGAGAGTTGACGAGGTTTCAACAGAAAGGGAGTAGACATGCCTGCAAAGCCGATCACGCTTGGCTCAGTGTATTTTGAGCGTCGTGGTGATGCCAAAGCCTATCTGAAGCAGATGCTCAACAAGTACGACGTAGGAGACCGCGTTAGCGCTGCTGATGAGACTGTTTTGCGCGCTGCTTTGGCACATCACACTGAGGCAGCGACGAAGATCGGTTGCGGGATATCCAGTTTCAGCGTTAGGTCTGCCGACTTCGGCACCCAGTGTTTTTGGGTAAACCGAACTGACGGCACGACCGAGAAGTTCTCGATCTCAGGTTGCATTCACGCGAAGTAGAGCACTGTCTCGTCTTACCTGCCCTTGAGTTGAACTGGTGTCGGACATCAAAGACTATAAAGAGGCGGGGATGACAGTGAATATCGCAGCCCCGAAGAAGCTGGCGCCAAATCGGTATGGCTTACTAGCCATGTTGGCACACGCACATTAGATTTAAACATGCGGAAGTGCGGCCGATCTTGGACAGGTATGACCTTCGGCTTTGCAGCGGGAGCAGTCTTCCCACCCAGGTTCACCGCTGTCCGCTTCCGCTGCACAACCGACATTGGGTTTGCGTCACCTCAGGGGCTTTGCAGCCCTCCATGATCCAACGGCTGCTCGCTTCATGGTGCTGATACGGCACAGGTCTGGGCCTGTAGATTGCCGCTGATCAGTTGAAACACAATAAGCCAAGCGCTATTAAATAAATAGCGGCTGGCGCTTTCTGGTTGCGCGATGCAGGCCGATTTATCTATCAAATTGAACAGCCGACGGCGTGGATGTGCCAGGAGGGCGCCTCGATACAGGCTCATCTCTGCAGGCAATGGCCTGCAGTGGATCGCTCTACATACGCAACTCTTGCAAAACCTCCGGGTGCGCAACGGCGACACGGAGCAATGTCTTGGCGGCGCCCGTGGGTGAGCGGCGGCCCTGCTCCCAGTCTTGTAGTGTTCGCGGGGAAACGCCCAGAAGCAATGCAAACGCTTGCTGGGACAGCCCCATTTTCGCGCGTGCTTCAGCAGCCACCGGCAGCTTGACTTGCGTGGTGCGGGCGGCTTCGCCACGTTTCATTTGCTGGACAGACTCCAGCAGATCGCGTTGGAATTTTTCGATTTCAGTGGGCATCTTCGACTCCTTGCTTCAACTGCGCCAGGAAGGATGTGGGGAGGTTGTGCAGGCCAATTTGAATGCAAACCTGCCCCACCAGCGACGCCCCAGGCATCGTGCACCGCCTACTCCGCCAAATGGCACACCGCCTCGATGTTGTTGCCCTCGGGGTCAATGACGAAGGCGCCGTAGTAGTGGGGGTGGTAGTCGGGGCGCAGGCCGGGGGCGCCGTTGTCCTTGCCGCCGGCGGCGATGGCGGCGGCGTAGAAGGCGTCCACCTGGGCGCGGGTCTGGGCCTTCCATGCCAGGTGGCAGCCGGTGGTGGCCGGCGGGCCGCCGTAGGGGGAGGGGCCGTCGATGAACCACACGTCGGCCTTTTTGCCGTCGGGCTCGGCGGGGTCGGGGTAGGCGAAGCCGAGGATGTTCATGCCGTAGTTGCCCTCGAAGCTAACGCTGTAGCCCAGGGGCGTAAGGGCTGCGCTGTAGAACGCCTTGGCGCGCTGGATGTCGGTGACGCGGAAGGTCATGTGGTCAAGCATGGGGTGGCTCCTGTGTGGGATGGGCGTGCGCGATTTGCACAGCAATACTGTAAATGTGTACAGTGCTATTTGGCAAGCGGCTTGTGGCCCACGGGCTGGCGCGATGGGCCGCCGTGGCGTGCCCTCAGGCCACGCAGGTCTGGTTGCGCCCCTGCGCCTTGGCCTGGTACAGCGCCTTGTCGGCGCGCGCCAGCATGGCGTCCAGCGTGTCGCCCGGGTTTTGCCAGGTGGCGATGCCAATGCTGAGCTGGCAGTCCAGCGCATGGCCGGTAGCCAGTGCCGCATGAATGCGCTCTGCCACGGGCAGCGCTGCGTCGATGGCAGTGTTGGGCAGCAGCACCAGAAATTCCTCGCCGCCATAGCGTCCAAAGCGGTCGGCGCGGCGCAGGGCGGCGCGGGTGCATTCGACAAAATGCACCAGCACCCGGTCGCCATGCTGGTGGCCGTGGGTGTCGTTCACCGACTTGAAATGATCGAGGTCGATCATCATCAGCGAGAACGTTTGCCCGTAGCGCAGGCTGCGCTCGTGCTCGTCCTCGCAGAAATCGAGAATGGCGCGGCGGTTGAGGGTGCCGGTCAGCGCATCGTGCGTGGCCATGTGTTCCAGCTCGGTGCGCACACGGTCCGTGGCCATGAGCACTGCGCCAATGGAAAGCAGCAGCACGGCCAGCACATAGGCGCCGAGGTAGAAGGACTGCACGGTAGAGGCGTCCATCAGGTCGCCGACTTCGGGTACAGACAGTACGCTTTGCAGCCGCACCAGCAGCACGCACAGGTGCAGCGCCAGGGTCACCTGCACCATGCGCACCGGGAAATTGCGGTTGCCGCTCTGCCAAAGAAACACCAACGTGCTGCTGTGGACCACGGCGATGGCCGCAGTGACAATGGCTACGCGCATGCGGTAGGACGGCTCGGGCCCGGCAAACCAGGCCAGGCACAGCATGACCAGCGCAAACGCAACCACGATTCGGCGCCATTTGACGGGTTGACCGAAGAACCGGCGGCAGCCCACATGGAACAGGACGAAACCCAGCAAGATCAGTCCGTTGCCCAGCCAGCGCCCCATTTCTTGAGGCCATGGACCGGGAACGGCGAACAAAACCGTGGCAATCAGCCAGACGGCGGGAGCCAGTGCCCAGTAGCCCAGCCCCAGGATGCTGGGCGGGTAGTAGCGCCGCATGAAGCCCAGCATCAGTCCCATCACCAATGCCATGAAGCCGCCCATGGCAATCAGGGAGCGCGGGTCAAGGGAATTCATTCGTTGAAGGTGTGGGGTACGTGGGCGGGTGGTGAATTTCAGTATAGCCAGCGGCGTGCACGCTCCTGCGGGTGGCGTGCTTCGCAATATTTGGCAGTTTGTAGGCCGTATCGCTTGCAAACAAATGATTTATAGCTACAAAATAGATAGCTATACACAGGCCTTATGGGCGCGGTGTTTTCGGCTGGTAGTCGCAATACGGTGCGACCACGCACTCCCAGCAGCGCGGTTTGCGCGCCTGGCAGACGTAGCGGCCCAGCAAGATCAGCCAGTGGTGCGAGTTCACGGCGTATTCGGGTGGCACGCGTTTCATCAGCTGCATTTCCACGGCCAGGGGCGTTTTTCCAGGCGCCAGCCCCGTGCGGTTGCTGACCCGAAAGATATGCGTGTCCACGGCCATGGTGGGCTGGCCAAAGGCCACGTTCAGCACCACGTTGGCCGTTTTGCGGCCTACGCCGGGCAAGGTCTCAAGCGCTTCGCGTGTGTCCGGCACCTGGCCGCCGTGCTGCGTGACCAGCATGCGGCAGGTTTCCATCAGATGGCGCGCCTTGCTGTGGTACAGGCCGATGGTCTTGATGTGGTCCTCCAGCGCGTCGAGCCCCAGATCAAGAATGGCTTGCGGCGTGTTCGCTATGGGGAACAGCCTGCGCGTGGCCTTGTTCACGCCTACGTCGGTGGCCTGGGCGGACAGCAGCACGGCCGCAAGCAGTTCGAACGCGCTGGTGTATTCGAGTTCGGTTCGCGGTTCGGGGTTGGCTGCCTTGAGGGCAGCAAAGAAGGGTTCGATTAGGGCGGTTTTCATGGCGGATGGAGGCGAGCGGCGCAGCGCGGCCACTATAGAAGATCGAACAAGCCGCGCTGACGTGGTGCGCTGCACTGTCAAAATGGGGTGGCCGTTACCGGCTGCGCTGTCGCCCACCGATTGCGCGGTTTTGCCAATGTTGGGCGCCATCAGAATCCGGATTCCCCATGCGTGTCGTTTTGCTGACGCTGCTTTCTATGCTGGCCTTTGCTGCCAACTCGCTGCTGTGCCGCCTGGCGCTCAAGAGCGGGTCGATTGACCCCGCCAGTTTTGCCGCCATCCGCCTGGCCTCGGGCGCGGCGATGCTGGTGCTGGTGATGCGCGTTCGCCGCGTCTCGCCTGTGGCCCATGGCAGCTGGGCGGCGGCCTTCTGGTTGTTCGCTTATGCCGCGACGTTCTCGCTGGCCTATGTGCGTCTGCCTACAGGCGTGGGGGCGCTGCTGCTGTTTGGAGCGGTGCAGGCCACGATGGTGGGTGCAGGACTGTGGCGTGGGGAGCGTCTGTCCCACCGGCAGTGGCTGGGGTTGGTGCTGGCCATGGGCGGGCTGGTAGCGCTGTTGTTGCCGGGTTTGAGTGCGCCGCCACCCGGCAGCGCTGCCCTGATGCTGGCGGCCGGGGTCGGTTGGGGCGCGTATTCGCTGCACGGAAAGAAGGCGCTCAATGCCGGCGCGGCGACCGCCGGCAACTTTGTGCGGGCCGTGCCATTTGCCGCAGTGCTGGTCGCCGTGTGCGCACCGCAGTGGTCGTTCAGCCGGATGGGTTTGGTGCTTGCCTTGTGCTCGGGTGCCATTACCTCCGGTCTGGGTTACATCGTCTGGTACACCGTGTTGCCGCGCTTGCGCTCCAGTGCTGCCGCCACCGTGCAGCTGAGCGTGCCGCTGCTGGCGGCGCTCGGCGGAACGCTGCTGCTGGGAGAAGACTGGACGCAGCGCCTGGCTTGGACGGGCCTGGCGATTCTGGGCGGCATCGCGCTGGTGGTCATGGCCCCCAGGCGGAGCGTGTGAGCGGGCTGGTCACGGCGTTGGGCGTCAGCGTTTCGCCGCGCGCCGGCTCCACCAGGTGAACGCGTCTTCCTGCAGTTCGATGTCGAGTTCTGCCACCCGCGCCTGCATGCGCTCCTGCGCCTGCGCCACCGCCAGGTTGTAGACCGCGGGGCCAATGTCGGCGAGGAAGAAGTTCAGCAAGGCGCCTGCGGCCATGTTGCCGATGCGCTCGCCGTGTTCTTCCGAGAAGTAGCGCTCGATGGAGGCAATGGCCGCAGTGCGGGTCTCTTTGGGCAGTTCGATGGACATGGCCGGCAGTCTATGGCGCGTCCTGCACCAACGCAGGAATCCCGCGCGCCGTTTTGGGACAATTGCGGCCAGACTATCGTGAGACACCACCGAGACCCACCATGCCCCTGCAATTTGCCGACCGCCTGAACAACGTAGAAACCTCTGCCATCCGCGAGCTTTTCAAGCTGCTGGGCAAGCCCGGCATCATCAGCTTTGCCGGGGGTTTTCCCGACAGCGCCATGTTCGACGTGGACGGCATTCGCGCCGCCAGCAACGCGGCCCTCGACCAGGAGCCTGGCGCGGCGTTGCAATACGGCGCCACCGAGGGCTACCAGCCGCTGCGCGAGCAGCTCGCCGCCTTCATGGCCAGCAAGGGCGCGCAGGATGTGGCGCCCGAGAACCTCATCGTCACCACCGGCAGCCAGCAGGCACTCGATTTGCTGGGCAAGACGCTGATCAGCCCCGGTGACAAGGTCATTGTCGAAGGCCCTACGTTTCTGGCCACCATCCAGTGTTTTCGCCTGTACGGTGCCGAACTCATCAGCGCGCCCATCGATGCCGACGGTGTGCAGACCGATGTGCTGGAGCAGCTCATCGCCGAGCACAAGCCAAAGTTTGTTTACCTGATTCCCACTTTTGGCAACCCCAGCGGTGCGCTGCTGCCGCTCGAACGCCGCAAGAAAGTGTTGGAACTGGCCGTCAAGTACCACACCCTGGTGGTGGAAGACGACCCCTATGGTGACCTGTATTTCGGCGAGGCGCCGCCGCCCAGCCTGTTGGCGCTCTCTGCCCAGGTGCCCGGCAGCCGTGAGCTGCTGGTGCATTGCGGATCGCTCAGCAAGGTGCTCTCGCCCGGCCTGCGCGTGGGCTGGATGATTGCCCCGGCCGAGCTGTTGGCCAAGGCCACCATGTGCAAGCAATTCAGCGATGCCCACACCAGCACGTTTGCCCAGGCCACGGCCGCGCAGTACCTCAAGGCCGGCCGCATGCCTGCCACGCTGGCCAGGGTGCGCGCGGTGTACGCCGAACGCGCCCAGGCCATGGGCGATGCGCTGCGCAAGGACCTGGGCGATGCCATCGCGTTCGTGCAGCCCCAAGGCGGCCTGTTTGTCTGGGCGCGCCTGACGGGCGCGGGCGGCAAGGTGGCAGACGGCAATGTGTTTGCCAAGCGCGCCATTGAAAAGGGCGTGGCTTTTGTGCCGGGCACGCCGTTCTTCTGCGCCCAGCCCGACAACGCCACGCTGCGCCTGTCGTTCGCCACCGCCGATGTGGAAAAAATCCGCGAAGGCGTGGCGCGGCTGGCGCAGGCGCTGTGAGCGCCATGGCCGGCATGGAGACCGATCCGCACGCCGCCGCCCGGCTGGAGAATCTGGAGGTCAAGCTCAGCTACATGGAAGACCTGCTGGACGAACTCAACCTCGTCATTTACCGCCAGCGCGAGCAGATGGACCAGTTGGCGCGCGAAGTGGCGCAGTTGCGCCAGCGCTCGCCCGATGGAGAGGGCAGCACGCCGCGTGATCCGCGCGACGAACTGCCGCCGCACTACTGAGTGGTTTTCAGCGGAGCCTCCCTATTGCACGCAAGAGAAGGCCATTCAAAAACTATCAAATTGATAGCTGCTAGAGCTTATGGAATAAGCGCTAGATACCTATTTTATTTAAATTTTTGAATCCAGGAATGCGCTTGGCTCTTCAGGCAAGACGTTGATCGCGAGTTGATCGCGTCCGCTGCGCTTGGCGCTGTAGAGCGACTGGTCGGCGCGATCGAGCAATTGGTGCAGGCTTTGGTCTGGCGCGAGCAGCGTCGCCAGCCCAATGCTCACCGTAATACCAAACGCTTCGCCTGCGACGGTTGCCAGGCGCATGGCCCGGGTGCCTTCCAGAATCCGCGTGGCGACCTCGGTGGCGCTGGCGGTGCCGGTCTGCGGCAGCAGCACGCAAAACTCTTCTCCGCCCAGACGTCCCACGGTGTCGCTGCCACGCAGCTGTTCGCGCACCGCCTGGGCAAAGGCCACCAGCACGCGGTCGCCTTCGAGGTGACCGTAGCGATCGTTCACGCTCTTGAAATGGTCCAGATCGAGCATCAACAGGCACATGGATGCGCCTTGGCGGCGCGCCTGCGCATAGGTGCGCTCGGCAAGGTCAAGAAACGCGCGCCGGTTGGTCATGCCCGTCAGCATGTCGGTGGTGGCCAGGCGCTGCAGCTCGCGCTCCAGGTTCTTGCGCTGCGTCACGTCTCGGTAAATGCCTTCCACACCGGCAAACTCGCCGTTGTGGTCGAACAAGGCGTGGCTGCTGATCGAGATGTCGATCACGCGCCCATCCTTGCGCACCATTTGCCCGGAAAAATCCGCTACTTCTCCATGCGTTGCGATCGCCGCTTTGAAGGCGTCGCGGTCACTGCTCTGCGGGTAATACGCTTCGGCGGTGTGGCCCTCGATTTCGTGCGGCTCGTAGCCCAGCACCCGGCGCACGCCCGGGCCCACGTGCTGCACCACACCCTGGGCGTTGGTGCGGTAGTACACGTCCTGCAGGCTCTCAAAAAGGCGCCGGAAGTTCTGCTCGCTCTCGCGCAGCTGCTCCTGGATTTCGCTCTGGTGTGTCATGTCCATGCCGCACATCAGCACGGCGGGAGCGCCGTCCACGTTCAAGGCGATGCTCGAGATCAGCACCATGCGCAAGTTGCCCCGGCAGGTGTGAATGCGAAATTCTGATGGCTTGTTGGGAGCGCTGGCGCCCGCTTGGGCGGATTCGCTGACGCGATGAATGCGCTCGCTGGAGCGCTGTTTGTCCAGCGGATGCACGAACTCGTTGGTGGTGTGCCCGAGCAAGGCCTGTGGCGAATCGGCTTCAAACAGTGCGATACAGGCCGGATTGGCGTAGACGATCACGTCATTTCGACTCAGCAACACAGCGCCGGGCAGGGCGTGCAGCAGTTCAGTCAAGTCGGGCATCGTGAGAGGGCGAAGCGCAAATGGGCTTCCATTGTGACATTTTGTGTTAAACGGCCGGAGCATGGGCCTTTGGGGAGTGGGTGCAAGGGCGGTACCATTGGCCATGAAGAAAACTTTTGCCCTGCATGCCGAAGGGCAGCATCCCGACCGGCGCCTCGAATCCATCAAACACGAAATCCGCAAATACCTGCGCCGTGAGCGTGGCAAGGCCTTGCCCGAAGGGGCCGATCTGTGGGATTTCGATTGCCGCTTTGCCGTACCCCCGCAAGAGCCCGCCGTGGTGGCCTTGGCCGATGTGATGGGCTTGATCGACGGCGCCGTGGCCGCCCAGGCCGATCACTTTTATCTGGAGCTGCTGGCGCGCCCGGCCCAGCGGCCACCGCGCCCGCAGGCGGACGACGGCGTGCCGCCCACAGCCGCGCCTTACCTGGGCGATTGACCCGACGCGTCGTCGGGCAAGGGATCCAGCGGTGGCAGCAGACCTGCCGCGCGCAGTTTGTCTTTCTTGCTTGGGCGTTTGCCCTTGATGCCGCCCACGCCCGCCTCGGTGCCGGAGCCGGGTGCGGCCGGCGCTGCAGTGGGCTCAAACCCGGCCAGCCGCTCACGCTCCAACTGGACGCCCAGGCGCTTTTCAATCAGGCGCATATGCGCTTCGCTCTCGGGCGTGACGAAGCTCAGCGCCAGGCCAGCCTCGCCGGCGCGTCCGGTGCGGCCAATGCGGTGGACATAGTCAGAAGGTGATCGCGGCAAATCGAAGTTGACGACGGCGGGCAATTGCGCGATGTCGAGGCCGCGCGCGGCCAGATCGGTGGTCAGCACCACCTGCCAGCGCTCGGCTTTGAATTCTTCAAGCACCTGCCGGCGCGCTCCCTGGCTCAGACCGCCGTGAAATGGTGTCGCAAAAATGCCGGCCTTGTAGAGCTTTTCGGCCACATGTTCGGCCGCGTACTGCGTGGCCACGAACACCAGCACCCGGCTCCAGCCTTCCTGCACCAACAAATGGCGCAGCAACTGCGTGCGCTGCGCTGCGTCCACAGCGATGCTGCGCTGGACGATGTCCGGCGCCTCGGCAGGTGCATCCACCCGGATGCGCACCGGCTCGCGCAGCAAGGCCCGGGCAAGCGTCTGCACTTTGCCGGGAAAGGTGGCCGAGAGCAGCAGGTTTTGCCGCGCCGCCGGCAGCAGCGCCAGCACGCGCGCCAGTTCGTCGGCAAAACCCAGGTCGAGCAGCCGGTCGGCTTCGTCCAGCACCAGGGTCTGCACCTGGTCCAGGCGCAAGGCGTTGTGCTCCACCAGGTCCAGCAGGCGCCCGGGTGTGGCCACGACGACGTCGGCGCCGCCGCGCAGCGCCATCATTTGTGGGTTGATCGAGACGCCGCCAAAGGCCAGTGCGACTTCCACGCGCCGGGGCAGGGCAACGGCAAAGTCGCGCAGCACGGCCGCGCATTGCACCGCCAGCTCGCGCGTAGGCACCAGCACCAGGGCACGCACCGGGCGAGGTTGCGCGTTGGGCGCTTGCACGAGGCGCTGGAGCAAGGGTAGGGCGAAGGCAGCCGTTTTGCCCGAGCCCGTGGGTGCCTGGGCCAGCACGTCGCGCCCTTGCAGCACGGCGGGTAGCATTTCGGTCTGAACCTGCGTGGGGGCTGCGTATCCCTTGGCTTGGGCCGCTTGCGCGAGAGTGGGTAAGAGCCCAAGGGCAGAAAATGGCATGGGATGCGGGAGCAGTGAAGGGGCCGATGGCAGGAAGGAAGTATTGGGCGCTGGACGGCCCAAATGCGTGCTGGGAGAAGCGGGGGATTGTGCGCCAGCCGCCATAATCGCGCGGCATGAACCTTGTCTACGATCCGGGCGTCATTGTCCACAGCATCCAGTTGGCGGTGGCGCCGGTGTTTTTGCTGACGGCCGTGTCGGCAATGATCGGCACCGTAGCCAACCGCCTGGCGCGCATCGTGGACCGCGCGCGCGTGCTGGAGGCGTTTTTGCATAGCGCCACGCAAGGGGAGGTTGCTCCCCCGGTCTATCGCGAGCTGTCCCTGCTGCGCACGCGCGGCTGGCTGGTGACCTTGTGTATTGGCCTGCTCACGCTGTGCGGGTTTTTGATCGGCCTGACGATTCTCTTTTTGTTTCTTGGGCAGACCACCGAATTCGACAGCCCAAGCTGGGCGGTGGGCAGCTTTCTGGCCGGTGTCATGTCGTTTTTGCTGGCGCTGGTGCTGTTTTTCGTGGAGACGGTGGCCGCCACCCGCATACTTAATTTCGGCCGCAGACCAAGGCATCCATGAGCCGCATGTCATCGCTCTCGGACTTGGGCGGGCTGGTCTATTCGACCGATTCCGGCCGCATGTGCCCGGCGTGCCGCCAGGCCATCGCCGCTTGCGTGTGCGCGCAGACCAGGGTGGCGCCTGCGGGCGACGGCACCGCCCGCGTGTCCTGCGACACCAAGGGGCGGCGCGGCAAGGCCGTGACGGTGGTGCGCGGGCTCGCGCTGGAGCAAGGCGAGATGGCTGATCTGGCCCGCGCTCTCAAGACAGCCTGCGGTGTGGGCGGCACGCTCAAAGACGGCGTCATTGAACTGCAGGGCGAGCATGTGGAGCGTGTGCTGGCCGAGCTGGCTGCGCGCAGCCTGCGTGCAAAACGCTCCGGCTGATCGTCATGCACCCGCATCGGGTGTCAGAGACTTGCGCGCTGCCGCCATGACGCACTGCGTCAATCGCTCCAGCGGCGCCTGGGCGCTGCGCAGATGCACCCAGAACAGCGGCATCGACAAGCGCGCACCGGGCACCACGGGGACGAGCCGGCCCGACGCCAATTGGCTCTCGATCAGGGCCACCGGGTGCATGCCCCAGCCCAGGCCGTGTTCGCAGCCACGCACATAGCCGTCGTTCGAGGGGACATAGTGGCGCGGTGGGTGCGCGCGTGCGGGCAGGCCCTGGGCTTGCAGCCATTGCTCCTGCAGCCGGTCCTTGGGGCCGAAGCTGAGCATGGGCGCCGCAGCCAGCGCCTCGGCGCTCGCGCCCTGCGGCCAGTGGCGTGCAGCAAAACCGGGGCTCGCGGCCGCCACGTAGGCCATGGAACCCAGGGGCCAACTGTTGCAGCCCGCAATGCTGGTGCGCGACGCTGTCACGGCAGCGAGCACTTCGCCATCGCGCAGCCGCTGGGCGGTGTGGTCCTGGTCGTCAATGCGCAGATCCAGCAACTCATTGCCTGCGTCGGCAAAGGCGGCCACGGCATCCATGAACCAGGTGGACAGAGAGTCGGCATTCACCGCGAGCTGCAGTGTGGGCGAAGCTGTGGCTTGCCCGTCATGCAGGCCAGGGTGGTTGCGCCGCAGGCTGTTTCCCAGCAAGGCCACCTGCTCGAAGTGCAGGCACAGCTGCCGCCCAGCGTCGGTGCCTGTGCAGGGCGAGCCGCGCAGCACCAGCACCTGCCCCATTCGCTCTTCCAGCTGCTTGATGCGCTGCGAAA
>Ga0208269_100509_pt1 | contig 16704 bp, 14 predicted proteins | sample LakWasMe88_LOW11_2_FD_183912 | JGI IMG/M metagenome (GOLD analysis project Ga0208269, IMG submission 183912) | Freshwater sediment methanotrophic microbial communities from Lake Washington under simulated oxygen tension - Sediment Metagenome... | ecosystem: Environmental > Aquatic > Freshwater >...
TTCGGTCAGGGCCAGGCGGCACACGCCGCCCTTGTCGGTGCCGCCGATGCGGGCCAGGGTCATCAGGCTGTCCCAGAGGCGCTCGCCGTTGATGCGCAGGGAGTCGGGGTTGGCAGAGGTCATGGTTGGAAGAGGATGAGGTTGAGCAGCGCGTTGGAGGCCAGGCCTCAGATCGCGTCGAGCGGGAACACCGGCCGCGTCACGTGCCGGAACGGGAACAGGCTGAAATCGGAGCTGGTCACGCCCGGGCTGTCGCATTCGACCAGGCCGGCCGACAGGGGCACAAACACGGGCCGGCAGTACATGCGCGACTTCAGCAGCAGAAAGCGCGCCTGCAGCGGATCAAGCCCCACGCAGCTGAACACGCCCAGGTCCCAGGGCTCGTGCGGGGTTTCGGTGATGACGATCTGGGTGCTGCCGGTGTCCAGCCACACGGTGCGGCCCATGTGGCAGCGCTGCCCGGTGTAGATGGGGCCGCTGACCGTGTAGCTGCCGTCGCTGATGGCCCGCACCCGGCCCTGCACCGCCACGGGGGTCTTGACCAGGCCCAGGCCCGCCAGCGAGACCTTGTTGCCCAGCGCCACGCTGAGCTCAGCGCCCTCGCCGGCCGCGATCAAGGTGGCCACCGCCTCGGGGTCGCACAGGGGCCCCACGGTGAGGCCGCTCAAGCCCTGGGCCCAGGCGGCCTGCAACACGTCCAGCGTGTCGCAACTGCCGCCCGACATGCAGTTGTCGCCATGGTCGAGCAGCAGCACCGGTCGTGTGGCGCCCTGGGCCAGGGCCTGGGCCCGCTGCAACGAATCGGCCAGGGGTTCGCTGTCGTAAACGAACTGCTGGCGCTGGGCCCAGATCTGACCGGCCAAACCCTCCAGCGCCTGCCGGCCCTGGGCTTCGCCTTCGGCGTCGAGCCGCACCGTGGCCACCACGCTCACGCAGGGGGCGGCGATGTCGGCCAGCGAGAAGCCCGCAAACACCGTCATGGCCGGCAGGCCCTGGGCCTCCAGGGCCTTGGCCGTGTCCACCGCCTGGGCCATGGCGCCGCCCAGGGTGGTGCTGCGCAGCGTGTGGCTCATCAGCGGCAGGCTGCGCCAGCGCACGCCGTAGCGGGGCCCGCCGTCGAGCATGGGCAGCAGCAGCCGGGCCACATGGGCGCCGGTTTCGTACATGTCGATGTGCGGGTAGGTCTTGAAGCCCACCATGACGTCGGCATTGGCCACCATGCGCTCGGTGATGTTGCCGTGCAGGTCCAGGGCCACGCCGATGGGCACGCCGGGGGCGGCGGCGCGCACCCGCGCCAGCAGGTCGCCCTCGCCGTCGGCACTGTTCTCGGCCACCATGGCGCCGTGCAGGTCCAGCAAGATGGCATCGCAGCCCGGGGCGGCGGCCACGATGCGGTCACACAGCTGGGTGTAGGCCTCGGCCTGCACCGGGCCACTCGGGTTGGCGGTGGCCGACACCGGGGTCACGCACTCGGCGCCCCGAGCCTGGGCCGCATCCAGAAAGGCGGCCATGGCGGTGCGCATGCCCTGCTGGGCCTGCCGCGCCTCCACCCCGTAGGTGGTGGCAAATGCGGCCAGGGGCGTGGGCACGGGTGAAAAGGTGTTGGTCTCATGGTTGAGACGGGCGATCAGCAGTTTCATGAAAGCGTCCTCACGCAAGACCCACGCCGAGGTAGCGGTCCTTGACCTCGGTGTCGGCCAGAAAAGTGGCGTTGTCGGCCTCGTAGACAATGCGGCCCTGCTCCAGGATCAGATGCCGGTCGGCCAGCTGGGTGCAGACCTCAAGGTTCTGCTCCACCAGCAGGATGGACACCCCCTCGGCCTTGATGACCTTGAGCTGGGCCACGATCTCTTCCACGATGACGGGGGCCAGGCCTTCCACCGGCTCGTCGAGCATGAGCAGTTTGGGGTCGTTCATCAGGGCGCGGCCGATGGCCAGCATCTGCTGCTCGCCGCCCGACAGCTGGGCCCCGCCGTTCTTGCGGCGCTCTTTCAGGCGCGGAAAAATGCGGTAGATGTCTTCCAACTGCCAGGGCGAGTGCCGACGCTGGCCCAGCAGCAGGTTCTCCTCGACCGTGAGCAGCTTGAAGATGCCCCGGTGCTCGGGCACCAGGCAGGCCCCTTGCCGGGCGATGCTGTGCGGGGCCAGGCCCTGCAGCTCGTGCCCGTACAGGCGCACCGTGCCCTGGCTGGGGCGCAGCACGCCGACGATGGTCTTGAGGGTGGTGGTCTTGCCAGCGCCATTGCGCCCCAGCAGGGTGACCAGCTCGCCGCTGTTCACATGCAGGCTCACGCCTTGCAGCACATGGCTTTTGCCATAGTGGGCGTGCACCTCGTTGAGCGAAAGAATCATGCCTTGCCTCCGGTGATCATGTTGCCCAGGTAGGCCGCGCGCACGCGGTCGTCGCTGCGGATGTCGTGCGGCAGGCCCTCGGCCAGCACACGGCCGGCCTGCATCACGGTGACGGTGTCCGAGATGTCCATCACGATGTTCATGTTGTGCTCGATCAGCACCACGGTGTGCTCGTCGCGCAGGCTCTGGATCAGCTGCTTCATCTCCTCGAGGTCGTCGATGCCCATGCCCGAGGTGGGCTCGTCGAGAAAGATCGCCTTGGGCCGGGCCGCCAGCGCCATGCCCACCTCCAGCCGGCGCTGCTGACCATGCGACAGGTTGCCCGCCGGCGTGTCGGCCAGGCCTTGCAGGCCCACCCGCGCCAGCACGCGGTCCACCACATCGGCCAGGGCCCGGGCGCCCACCGGGGCCTGCCAGCCATTGAAGGCGGCGCGCGGCGCAACGCCTTGGGCGGCCAGGCGCAGGTTCTCGCGCACCGGCAGGCTCAGGAACAGGCTGGTGACCTGGAACGAGCGGGCCATGCCGCGCTGCACGCGGCGGTGGTCGGGCTCGCGGGTCACGTCATGGCCGTCGAACACGATGCGCCCGGCGCTGACCGACTTGGTGCCCGTGAGCAGGTGGAACAGCGTGGTCTTGCCCGCCCCGTTGGGCCCGATGACCGAGTGCACGGTGTTGGCGCGCACCTTCAGGTTGACGCCGCCCAGCGCGGCAAACTTGCCATAGTGTTTTTCGAGGCCGCTGGCCTCCAGCAGAATCGGGGTGCTCATGCTTGGTCTCCTCGGCGGGCCAGCCGCTTCCACAAGGTCTCGCCCAGGCCCCACAGGCCACGTTGCATCCACAGGCTGACGGCCATCAGGATCAGGCCCAGCACCAGCAGCCAGCGCGGCCACAGGGCCGACAGCCAGTCGCCCAGCAGCAGGTAGAAGGCCGAGCCCAGCACCGAGGCCAGCAGGTTGCCGGTGCCGCCGATCACGGTCATCACCAGGATCATCTCGCTGGTGTGGTGCTCGGCGTTCGACAGCGGCGCCAGCCCGGTCATCATGGCGTGCAGGGCCCCGGCCAGGCCGGTCACGGCGCCCGAGATCACAAAGGCCTGCAGCTTGAGCAGCTTCAGCGGGTAGCCGATGGCGCCGGCGCGCTCTTCGTTGTCGCGCACGGCCAGCAGGGTGCGGCCGAAGATCGACTGCGAGACCTTGAGCAAGGCCCAGAACACCGCCATGAACAGCACCGCCACAAAGCCATAGAACTGCCAGGGTGAGACCAGGCTCCACAGCGGCTGGCCCATCAGCGTGAGGCTGGGGCGCGGGATGTCCATCAGACCGTTGTCGCCGCCGGTGAGGCCGGTGGCGGTGTAGGCGATGAAATAGAACATCTGCGAGAAGGCCAGTGTGAGCATCACGAAGTAGGTGCCCTTCTGCCGGATCGACACCCAGCCCACCACGGCCGCCCCCAGGGCGCCGACGGCCATGGCCAGCAGCAGGGCCAGCGGCATGGGCAGGGGCCAGCGGGTCAGCGTGAGGGCCACGGTGTAGCTGCCCAGGCCGAAAAAGATGCCCTGGCCGAAGGACAGCAGGCCGGTGTAGCCCAGCAGCAGGTTGCAGCCCATGGCGGCCAGGCCGAAGATCAGCACCTCGCTGGCCAGCGAGCCCGAATGCATCAGCAGCGGCATGGCGGCCACCACGGCCCCGGCCAGCCAGAACTGCAGCAGAGGCCCTTGAAAACGCTTCACAGGGGTTTGGTTTTGTTGGCTCATCTCACTCACTCCTTGCGGCCCAGCAGGCCATGCGGGCGCAGCAGCAGCACGGCGGCCATGGCGATGTAGATCATCAGACGCGCCCCTTCGGGCCACACCGTGCTCATCAGGCTTTGCACCACGCCGATCAACAGGCCGCCGAGCAGCGCGCCGCTGAAGCTGCCCATGCCGCCCACCACCACAACCACAAAGGCCACCGACAGGGCTTCGATGCCCATGAAGGGCTCGGCCCCCCGGATCGGGGCCGCCAGCACGCCGGCCAGCGCCGCCGTGGCCGCGCCCAGGCCGAACACCAGGCTGAAGATGCGGTGCACATTGATGCCCAGCAGCGAGACCATCTCGGTCGACTCGCTGCCGGCACGCACCGCACTGCCCAGGCGCGTGCCCTCCAGCACCCACCACAGCAGCACGGCCAGCGCGGCGGTGAAGCCGATCACGAACAACCGGTACTTGGGGTAGATGAAGCCGCCCCACATCACCACGCCTTGCAGGGCATCGGGCACGGCCACGCTGTCGCCCAGAGGGCCCCATTGCAGGATCACCAGTTCTTGCACGGCCAGGGCCAGGCCCACGGTGACCAGGATGTGGAACTCATGCGCCTTGGCATACACATGGCGCAGCACCACCTTTTCGGTGAGCCAGCCCAGCGCGCCCACCAGCAGCGGCGCCGCCAGCAGGGTGAGCCAATAGCTCAGGCCCCAGCGCGTCATCTGGTAGCAGGCGTAGGCGCCGATCAGGTAGAAGGCGCCGTGGGCAAAGTTGACGAAGCGCAGCAGTCCAAACACGATGGACAGGCCCACGGCCAACAGGAAGTACAGCATGCCGATGCCGACCCCGTTGATGATCTGAAGCAGGTAGATGTTCATGCGTTGATCAGGTTGAAAGACAGGCCCGCAGGCCCACCCGCGGCCCCCATAGGGGCGCGCGATGCAGGCGGCGGAGGTTGGGGGAGCCCGGGCAGGACCCCGGGTCAGGGCCCGGCGGCGATCAGGCCCGCTTGCAGCCGGTCTTGTCGATGGGCAGGAACGACTTGCCGGCGCTGAGCACGTCGACGTAGTCGTCCTTGTTCTTCATCTGCGACTTGGCCTTGCCCTTGAGCAGGTAGTAGTTCTTGAGCACCTGGTGGTCGGCCTTGCGCACTTCCTCTTCGCCGGTGAGGCCAGCGTACTTGAGGCCCTCCAGCGCGGCCACCACGGCCTTGGGCTCGACGGTGCCGGCCTTCAGGATGCCGTCGATCATCAGCTTGGTGCAGATGTAGGAGCCGGCCAGGCTGTAGTTGGGGTTGATCTTGAGCTTGTCGTTGCTGCGCTTGACCAGGTCGCGGTTGAGTTCAGAGTCGACCGTGTGCCAGTACTGGGCCCCGAAGTAGATGCCTTCGCACAGTTCGGCGCCCAGCGACTCGAACTGCTCCAGGCCCGAGGCCCAGGCCACCAGGATGGTCATGTTCTTGTGCATGCCGAAGCTGATCGCCTGGCGCAGCGTGTCGGCGCACTGGCCGCCGAAGTTGAGCAGCAGCAGCACATCGGGCTTGGCGGCCATGGCGTTGGTGATGTAGCCGCTGAACTCTTTCTCGGCCAGCGAGTGGTAGCTGTTGCCCACGTGCTCGATGCCTTTTTCCTTGAAGATGTTCTTGGCCGCCGACAACAGGCCGTCACCGAACACGTACTGCGGCGTGATGGTGTACCAGCGCTTGGCCTTGGGCATCAGATCGGCCAGGGGGCGCACGGTCTGCTCGATGGCGCCATAGGTGGGCACGGACCAGCGGAAGGTGGCGGCATTGCAGTCCTGCCCGGTGATCTCGTCGGCGCCAGCGGTGGTCACGAAGATGCCGCCGGCCTTCTCGGCCTCCTTGCCCATGGCCAGGGCCTCGCCCGACAGGATGCCGCCGGCAAAAAAGCGCGTGCCCTGCTGCTGGGCCGACTCTTGCACCTTGCGCACGGCGGTGGCGGGCTTGCCCTCGGTGTCGAGCACGGTGTAGGCCAGCGGGCGCTTGAGCACCGAGCCGTATTGCTCGATGGCCAGGCGCATGCCCAGGTCGGCGAACTTGCCGTTGGCGGCAAACGCCCCCGACATGGGCACCGGGCAGGCAAACTGGATCGGGCCGCTGGCGGCCTGGGCCAGCGCGCTGCGGCCGGCCAGCCCCAAGGAGGCAGACAGGGCGCTGAGGGCAGAGACTTGCAGAATTTGGCGACGTTGCATGAGGGGGCTCCTGGATCGGTGCGTGTGCTGAAGGGGGTGAAGCCGACGGAGCCGGTACCGGCCCTCAGGGCCCGGTCCGTCTCTCGTTGCTGCATTCAGTGTTGCCCGGTCGGCGCCTTCGTGCGCTTTCCAAAACTTTCATTTGGATTCAGCGCGACCTGGGGAAAGCCCTTGGCCGGCTGAAGGGACACGGCTTTCATCAAGGGATAGCACGGCCTGAACTCAACAGTCCTGCGTTTCCCTTTCACATCCCGTCATGTCAGAACGCGATGTCCAGTTGGTGGGGACCGTCCAGCCGGTCAAGAAGCGGAAGATTCCGTCGCTGCTTTGACGATGATCGAAGCCGTTGCGTGCCGGGTCAGACCCAGCGCAGGGCTTCAGGGCGCCAAGTGGCCGTCGCCTGACTGCCTGCGGCGGCGACCTGGGTCGGCGGCCACAGCAGGTCGTCCAGCAGCGCGATGGTTTCACCCAGGCTTGCGGCTTCGATGCGGTTCTTGTTCAGGAAGGCTTGCCATTGGCGCAGCTTGGCGGCGTCTTCACTGAACTGCTTGGTCAGTGCCAAAGGCCGCTCGGTGGGCAAGGCGGTCTGGCGTCGGGCAAAGGTGGCGGCAATGGCTGCCGCCAACGTGGCGCCATCCAACTCCGTGCGCCGTGCAATCACCCCCAGGTCGAAGAAGTCCTTCATGCGGCTGTTTGGCTGCCCCAGCATCACCATGGCCTGGTACTTCTCGGCGATCGTGGTGTAGACCGGATAGACCCGCAGCGTGGGGGCTGGGAAGTCGCCCAGCAGCGTCGGGTAAGCCACCGTCTGTGGCCCCGGTGTCACGGCGTCCCCGAAGCCCACGTCGATCTGCAGCGTGCAGCGTGCGGAACCGATGCGTGCCACCAGCGTGATGCGGGTGCCGCCGTAGGTGTTGTCCTCGCGAATGGCGTCGGCCTTCACGGAGTTGGGGTCGAACACGATGCCGTCGCCCAAGTCCATGGCGGTGATGTCGCGGAAAGTGGCGATCAGGTTCGCCTCATCGTCGGGGCCGAAACCGAGCAAGTCGGCGTCTTTGGTTGGCCGGTGTGGCGTTTCGTACCAGAGTGCAAAGAGCAGGGCGCCCTTCAGCAAGAACCGGTCGGCGTGCGCTGAGGCGCTGACGCGCGCCAGCAGGCGCTCCATGCCGAAGCGGTTCAGCACCAGGCTGTAGTCGTCGTTGCGTTGCTTGGCAAGGTTCAGCAGGCGGGCCAGGAGGGACGCGGAGAGGTTGCCGGTCATGACGTCACCGCCTCCAGGAAGGGCTGCATGACACGTTCGACGCGGTTGATCTTGGCGAAGTGGCTCAACTCGGCCATGGTGACCTTGCGGCTGCGCCAGGCGTCTTTCAGTGCCTCCAGCGCCACGTCCAGGCCGATCTTGTTGCGGAACTTGAAGCAGTCGGTCACCGTCTTGGCGGCGCTGTACACGCGGATGGGAGCGCCGTGGTCGCTCATGGTCTGGATACCGTCGCTGTAGGCGGTGCCGCGCAGGCGTGCGATGCGCAGCGTGGGGTAGCTCAGCGCCGGGGTCTGGCTGCCTTCGGGCAGCGCGATCCACACTTCGTGCGGCATCTGCGTGCCGATCTCATGGAACTGCAGCGCACTCAGCAGGCACAGCACGGCCTTGGGCACGCGCTGGCAGACTTCGAGCAGCGTCTGATGCTCGGTGACTTCGGCATCGGGCAGTCCATACAGGCCACGGGCAAACCGTTGCAGCTTCCCAGCCTGGTACAGCCGGATCAGCAACTGCGGTGACCAGCCGTGCTCGCGCACATCCGCCGCCCGCAGCACGCGCCGGTGCCGGGCCAGTTCGAGGATGTGGTCAGACTGGTTCACGGGATCAGTTTAATATCCGCATTACTTATTATCAAGTGATGAGACTTTCAATCAATTCCGCGCCAGGCCTTCACAACGCGCCGGTCTGGCGCATGGCCGCTGTGGCTTGTTCCAGGGCTGCAGGTGCAGTCTTCTCGTGCAGCATTCGATGGCCTCGGGGGTGGGTGGCACCGTCTGAAATTCGACGTACTGGCTCACATTCCTCAACACGTGCTCTGCTGAGGCCCTGCCCCAAAGGGGTTCAGGCCAGCTCACCCACCCGCACCGACACGGTGAACGCGTACCCGATCTGGTGCAGGGTTTTGATGGGCAAGGCCTCGCCCAGCGCCTCGGTGGCCTTCTTGCGCAGGCGCGTCACCAGCAGGTTCAGGCGCTCGCTGCCGTTCTGCGCGCGGGCGCCGAACAACTTGTCGCTGAGGTCGCGCTTGGACACGGGCTGCCCCTGGGCCTGCACCAGGTGCTGCACGAACAGGAACTCGTGCGTGGTGAGGGGCAGGCTGCGGCCCTCAGGCGAGGACAGCACCCAGTCTTTCAGGGCCAGCGACCAGGTGCGGTGCGGTGCCTGCACCGGCGCCTCGGCCGGGCTGCTGGCAGCGGCCGCGTTGACACTGCCCCGGGGCTGCAGGCGGCTGGCGGTGGCATCGATGTTGGCGGCCAGCTCCAGCAGGTTGACGGGCTTGACCAGGTAGCGGTCGGCGCCGGCGCGCATGCCGGCCAGGCGGTCGCCCAGGGCATCGCGGGCGCTGAGGATGATCACACCCACCTCGGGCCGCGCCTTGAGCAGGCCGGCCACCGACAGGCCATCGTCGCCGGGCAGGCCGATGTCGAGCAGCACCACGTCAACCGGGTCGCTCATGAACTTCTTGTAGAAGGCCTCGGCGCTGCCCACACCCCAGGCCTGGTAGCCGGAGTCGAGCAGGAATTCTTCGATGCTGTGCAGCTGGTCGGCGTCGTCTTCGACGATGGCAATGCGGGGTTTGGATGGACTCATGGTGCGCTTTGGGGACGACCCCGATCTCGACGCCGGCCAGGGAACGGTACGGCGGCGGAAGGTGCTCGGGACAAGCGAGTTTCGAGCCAGCCCCAGCGCCCCCGTTGTACCAGCGAGCGCACCAGACCCTTCGCGGGTTTTCCCCAGTCAGGGTTGATCAGGTGCTGGCGCCCGCTGGCCCCAGGGGCAGCTCGATCACAAAACGGCTGCCCTGCGGCTCGCGGGCCTCCAGCCAGACCCGGCCACCATGCAGCTGCGCAATGCGCCGGACCAGGGCCAGGCCCAGGCCGGCGCCGGGCTTGCCCTCGGCGCCCCGGCCACGGCGGTATTTGTCGAACACCACCTCGGCCTCTTCGGGGGGGATGCCCGGGCCCGCATCATCAACCGCCAGGTACAGGCGATCGCCCCGCTGCCAGGCGTGCAGGCTGACCGGGGCGCCCTCGGGGGAGTACTTGAAGGCGTTGGACACCAGGTTCATCAGCATGATGCGCAGCAGCACCTGGTCGCCATGCAGGGCCGGCAGCTCAGGCGCCAACTGCATCTGCAGCGGGTGCCCGGGCGAGAGCTGCAGGCCGTTGTCGAGCACCCAGGCCATCAGGCCGGGCACGTCGATGGGGGCGGGCTCAAGCACAAAGCTGTCGCTGTCGATGCGGTCCTGCGTGAGGCAGTTGTCAAAGAAGTAGTTGAGCCGGATGGCCCCGCGCAGGATGCGCTCGGCCTGGGCCAGCTGGGTGGGTGAATCCTTGGCCCGCAGGCACATCAGTTGGGCCGTGGTGTGGATCACAGCCAGGGGCGAGCGCACCTCGTGCGACAACATGGCGATGAAATGGCGCTGGTCGGTCAGGGTCTGCTCGATGGCCAGCAAGGCCTCTTTCAGCTCACGGGTGCGCAGGGTGACGGTCTGCTCCAGATCCTGGGCGTGCTCCTGCAGGTGGCGCGCCATGTAGCGCATGGCGTCGGACAAGGCCCCCAGCTCGCGGATCGGGCTGGGCGCGGGGGCGCTGGCATGCCATTCGCCCCGGGTCAGGCGCCCGGCCCAATGCCCCAGGCGGGCCAGCGGGCTCACCACCCGGTTGGCCACATGCACCGAGAACAGCAGGGCCGCCAGCATCACGGCCAGGGTCAGGTACAGGGTGTTGTGCAGCACGCCGCGCAGCGGGGTGTTGAAACGGCTCTCGGGCAGGATCACACCCAGGGTGAGGCTGGGGCCGTTGTGCAGCGGCTGGGTCCACCAGCGCGCCAGGTGCTGGGTGGCGCCCACATCGATGAAGCGGTTGCCCTCGGGCTGGCCGCTGGCCTGGATGACCTGGCCCACGGCGCGCAGCACCGGGTCGGCGCTGTCTTCGGCCTTGCGCGCCTGCAAGCCATCGGCCGGCAGGCCGGGCTCGGGCGTGGACGAGGCCAGCAGCGCCCCGTTCTCGTCGGCCAGAAAGGCCTGGCCACCGGATTCGCGGGCCACCCGGGCCAGGAACTCATTGATCTGCGACAGCGCCACATCGGCGGTGACCACGCCCACCAGGGCGCCCTGGCGGTCGCGCACCGGGGCCGACACGCCCATGCCGATGGCCGCATAGGCGCCCTGGGCATCGTTGATCAGGTAGCGGTACGGGGCATACCAGGCCATGCCGTCGCGCGCCAGCGCCGACTGGAACCAGGGCCGGGTGCGGGCGTCGAAGGCGATCTCGCTGCGCGACACCGGCACCAGCGCCCGACTGGCTTCGTCCAGGCGCAGCACCTCCATGGCCCGACCGTCGGCGATGCGCGCGCGCAGCAGGCGCAGTTGACGATCAGACCCAACGGGGGGGCGGCTGCCCGCGTAGTACTGGCCATCGGCCAAGCCCATCGAAATGAAGGTGAGCTGGGGCTGCTGGTCGATCTGCAGCAAAAACTGGCGCATCAAGGCCTCGGGCTGGGCATACAGCAGCTGGCCCGCCCGGGCCTGCTCGACATTGAAGGTGACCACCCGCAGCGGCACGTCGAAGAAGCTGACGATCTTCTCGCGCACGCGGCTGGACACCTCGTCGGCCAGTTGCTGGGCGAACTCCTCACGCGCGCTGAGGGCCGAGCGGTAGAAGAACCAGCCGCTGGCCACCACGATGGGCAGCAGCACCAGCAACAAGGCCAGGATCAAAAAGGTGCGAAACGCAATGCGGCTGCGGTCGGGCATGGGTGGAAATCAGGGCCAGGTTGCGGGCCAGGTGCCTCGGCGCCTCAGCGCCTCAGCGCTTGATCGCCTTCAGGGTCATGCGGTAGCCCGCCTCTTGCAACTGAGCGACCGTCTCGCGCGAGAAGTCGTAGTCGCGCGAGGACGGGGCGTCGTCGCTGTCTTCGCGCACGATGCGGGTGATGGTCATGGGGGCTTCGTCGCCCATCAGCTGGATGTAGCGCGGCTGGTGGCGCAGGCGCTCGGCAGCGTCGGGCGGCAGCTCGGCCATCAGGTCGTCGACCAGGCGCTGGTAGTCGCGCGCCTGCTCGCGGGTGCGCACGTCGCTGCGCACCCGCTCGGAGTACAGGATCTCATCGCGCCGGGCCATCACCTCACTGAGGTTGCCGGGCAACTTGCGCCGCTGTCCCGGGAACAGATCGATGATGTAGACCTGCTTGCCCGCCGAGCCACAGCGCTCGACCACACGCTCCAGCGGCGAGTTGCTGACAATGCCGCCGTCCCAGTAGTGGCGGCCGTTCACCGTGGTCCACGGGAAGGCCGGCGGCAGGCTGCCGCTGGCCAGGATGTGATCAGGCGTGAGCTCGTCGACATAGCTGTCGAACACCACCAGCTCGCTGGTCTCCAGGTCGACGGCACTGACCATCAGCCGCACCGGGCTGGCCTTGAGGCGGCTGAAATCCACGTAGCGCGCCAGCAGCGCCCGCATGGGGCTGGTGTCGTACAGGCTGGTCCAGTTCTGCGGCCATTGCTCGGCACCGAGCACGGGCTGCAGCCAGCGGGGCGTGAAAAAAGGCTGCACGCCCCAGGTGGCGATCTGCTGGCAGGCCAGGCTCTGGCGCAGGGCCTCGTCGGGCACCACCGGGGTCAGGGTGGCCAACTCGGCCCAGAAGGCCTGCAGCGCCTCGGCCGGGCGCTCAGGGTTGCCGGCGATGATGGCCCCGTTGAAGGCCCCGATCGACACCCCGGCCACCACATCGGGGCGCACACCGGCCTCTTGCAGGGCCTTCACGGCGCCGCACTCGAACGCCCCATAGGCCCCACCGCCTTGCAAGATGTAGAAGGTCTGGTTGGGGATCTGCTGCAGCGTGAACTGCGGGTCAGACAGCTTTGACTTGAGCCGGCTCAGGTTGACGCGCCGCTTGATCAGGTTCTCGACCAGCCGGGTCTCTTGCGAGGGCCGCCCCAGCGAGAACAGGGCCTGCGGCACGTCGTGGCGCAGGTAGAAGGCGGCAAACGAGCCGGCCTGAAGCGAGCCGCGGTCGATGCGCTCGAACGGGGGCTCGATTTCGCCCAACAGGTTGAAGCTGTGCTCGAACACCTGGCTGAAGAAGTAGCTCACCTCGTCATAGGGCAGGCGTTGGCCCAGCATGTTGCGCGCGGCCAACCGGCCTTGCTTGATGGCGTTGTCCCAATGCTCCACCCGGTGGCGGCGGCCCAGCACCGGGTCGTCGAAGTTGGCCACATCGCCCGCGGCAAACACGCCGGTCTGGCTGGTCTGCAAAAAGCGGTCGACCACCACCCCCTCATCGAGCAGCAAGCCGCTGCCTTCGAGAAAGCCGGTCTCGGGGCTGATGCCGGCCCCGATCACCACCATGTCGCAGGGCAACACCTGGCCACCCACCGTGTGCACGGCCTGAACCCGATCGGTGCCGCTAAAACGGGCTGGCGAATCCCCCAGCAACACTTGGGCGCCGCGCTCGGTGAAACAACGGTGAAAGAAGTCGGACAGGGACGGTGTGTTGAAGCGGCCAAACAGGTCGCCCCGCTCGACCAGCGTGACCTCGATGCCGCGCTGGCGCAAGGAGGCCGCCACCTCCAGCCCGATGAAACTGCCCCCGATCACCACCGCGCGCTTGGCCTGCAGCGCGCTGGCGCGGAGGGCCTGGGCGTCGGCCAGCGAGCGCAGGTAGTGGATGCCCGGCAGCTCCACGCCGGGCAGTGCCAGCCGCAGCGGCCGGGCCCCGGTGGCAATCAGCAGCTGGCCATACGTCCAGCTGGGGCCTGCTTCGGTGTGCAGGGTGCGCTGTGCCGTGTCGAGGCGGCTGACGCGGCAGCCCAGCACCAGCTCAATGCCCAGCGCTTGCCAGGCCCCCTCGGCCAGCACGGTGCTGACGCGCGGGGTCTGGTTCAGGCTCAAAAAGCTCTTGGACAAGGGCGGGCGCTGGTACGGTGGCTGGTCTTCGTCACCCAGCACCACGATGCGCCCGGTGGCGCCCTCGGCACGCAGGGTTTCGGCGGCCGTGGCACCGGCCAGGCCGGCGCCCACGATCAGGTAGTCGGCATGCGGGTGGGCCGGGGGCCGTTTGGGAACTCGGGTGGCTTTGGGCACAGAGGGCTTGGCAGTGCCGCGCGGGGCTGGGCTCATGAACAACTCCAGAGGGCCGGGCCAGGGGCCCGGCAGAGGGTGGAAACCGGGCTGATATATCGCATCACTTGGAGGCCATCCAGGCCTCGTAGCCACCTTCGAGCGGGCGCACCGAAAGGTAGCCCATGTCCAGCAGGCGGCGGGCGGCCAGGATGGCGCCGGCATCCTGCGGACAGGCGCACAGGGTGACGATGGGCTGGTTGCGGGGCCAGTCGCCCACGGCCTGTTCCAGCTGGCTGTGCTCGGCCACCCGGGCGCCATCGATGGGGCCGGTCTGAGCCACCATCACGGTGCCGCGCAAATCCAGCAGCAGGGGGCGCGGCTCACGCTCCAGTGCTGCTCGCAGCTCATCAATGCCGATGCGGGGCACGGCGCTGAGGCGGCGAAAGCGGTATTTCTGCCAGAACTTCCAGGCCAACCACGCGGCGGCCAGCACCGCCACCACGGTCAGGGCCTCGGCCGTGTTGCGCTCGAGCGCCGCAATCACCTGGCGCACGGTGTCGCGCAGCAGCCAGCCTGCACCCAGCGCCAGGCCGGCCCACAGGCCGCCGCCGGCACCGGCCGCGATCAGAAAACTGGGCTGGTGCATGCGCAAGGCCCCGGCAATCGGTGGCGCCACGGTCGAAAAACCAGGCACGAACTTGGCCACCACCAGCGAGGCCGGCCCCCAGCGCAAAAAGCGCGCCTCGGTCTGGCTGACGCAGGACGAAGGGTTGATCGACAGCTTGCACAGGCCCGAGAGCACCCGGTAGCCAAAGCGCTTGCCCGCGTGGTACCAGCCCCAGTCGGCCAACACCGAGGCCAGCATGGCCGCGGCTGCCAGCTTGCCCAGCGCCCCGGGCGTGGCGGCCAGACTGCCCGCCAGCAGCAGGGTGGGCACGGCCGGCACCGGCAGGCCCAGCTGCTGCAACAGCACATTGATGAACACCACGCCGAGCGCGTCGTGCTCCAGGGTTTGGCTGAGCTGCTGAAGGTCCATGGCGGAAAGGGGGAGGAAAGTGGAGGCCGGCAGGCCCTTGTGCGGCCCGTGCGCCAGTTTAGCCCCTGCTCCGCGCCGTCAGCCCCAAAGGGGCTTGCCACCGCCCCTTGTGGGCCCCAGCCGCTTCAGTCCATCAAGACTGCGCCGTCAGGCCCGCTGGGCCTGCACTGTGCTGACGGGTACGATCCGCTTCTCCAGCAGGGTGTAATGCATCGGCAGCCCCGCCGGTGGCACAAAGCTGACGGGAAAGCGCCCACTCTCGGTGTACCCCATGGCCTGCCAGAAGGCGACCACATCAGAGTCAGGAGGGTAGGCCTTGAGGCGCATGCGTGTCGCCTCGGCGGCGGCGATCTCCTCAAGAATCTGCACCGCCGTGCGGGCATGCCCCGCGCCTCGGTAGCGCTCATCGATCACGAGGAAGTGGACATAGCCGCCGTCCCAATGCGGGTAACCCAGGCCCAGCGTGATGAAGCCCACGGTCTTGCTGACCCCGTTGTGCAAGTCAATGGCATAGACGCGGTGCTCTGATGCGTCCACATCACGGTGCAGCATCTCGAAAAGTTGGGCGCCTTCGACGCCGGTCAATCGATGTCCGAATGATTCTTCGACATACTGCCTGGCATGGTTCAAGACACCTTGCAACAAGGCTCGGCCAGCCGGTGTCTCCTGCACTCTGGCCAGATGAATTTTGGGTGCTGCCATGAATGCCTCCTCCTGACCCGAACAGCGTTTGCTGCATGTTAGGCAACTCTCTTCCGCCTCCCGCAAAGTAAAAGCATATATTTGTTACAACACATTGCAACACCCAAAAACGTTGAATTTGACTCAACATTGATACCTCGCAGCCTTCCTATCTGACCCACACCATGGACCAATGACATGACGCTACGCATCGTGAAACTCGGCAGCCCGCGGGCCCCCGACGAAGGCACCCGCATCGGCACGGTGCGGCGCCCGCCGCGGGGCGTGCCCAAGACCGAATTTGCCAGCCAGAACTGGTACGACGTCTGGTACCCCAACCTCGCGCCCACCGCCGAGACCATGAAGCTGGGGCAAGGAGCCGACACCGAGGCTCAATGGCAGGCATTCGAGCGCCAGTTCCGCAAGGAGATGGCCCAGCCCGAGGCCAGCCGGAGCCTGGACCTGCTGGCCGTGCTGTCCCGCCACAGCAATTTTTCGGTGGGTTGTTACTGCGAGAATGAGGCGCGCTGCCACCGTTCGGTGCTGCGAGCCTTGCTGCAAGAAAAAGGTGCTGACCTGGCGCCCTGAGCACGGGTGAAGGCTCGGCTGCGCCAATCCGTGTGATGATCCAGGGCTGCAACCCCAATGGAGAGCCTGATGGCCAACTCACCCGACAACCTCAGCATGGCGCTGTTCTGTGATTTCGAAAACGTGGCGCTGGGCGTGCGTGACGCCAACTACGAGAAGTTCGACATCAAGCCCGTGCTCGAACGGCTGCTGCTCAAGGGCAGCATCGTGGTCAAGAAGGCCTACTGCGACTGGGACCGGTACAAAGGCTTCAAGGCCACCATGCACGAGGCCAATTTCGAGCTGATCGAGATTCCGCACGTGCGCCAGTCGGGCAAGAACTCGGCCGACATCCGCATGGTGGTCGATGCCCTGGACCTGTGCTACACCAAGTCGCACGTGAACACCTTTGTGATCATCAGCGGCGACTCCGATTTTTCGCCCCTGGTGTCCAAGCTGCGCGAGAACAACAAGCAGGTGATTGGCGTGGGCGTGAAGCAGTCCACCTCCGACCTGCTGATTGCCAACTGCGACGAATTCATCTTTTACGACGACCTGGTGCGTGAAAAGCAGCGGGCCCTGGCGCGCCGCCAGCAACCGGCCGATGCACCGCAGCAAGCCCGCCGCACCCCGGAAGAAGAGCGCAAGCGCAAGGAAGCCAGCGATGCCCGCCGCAGCGAAGCCCTGGAGCTGGCCGTGGAGACCTTCGATGCCCTGATGGCCGAGCGCGGCGACAGCGGCAAGATCTGGGCCTCGGTGCTCAAGGAGGCCATCAAGCGCCGCCGCCCCGACT
>Ga0208269_100511_pt1 | contig 16661 bp, 17 predicted proteins | sample LakWasMe88_LOW11_2_FD_183912 | JGI IMG/M metagenome (GOLD analysis project Ga0208269, IMG submission 183912) | Freshwater sediment methanotrophic microbial communities from Lake Washington under simulated oxygen tension - Sediment Metagenome... | ecosystem: Environmental > Aquatic > Freshwater >...
CGAAGGTGAGCGGCGACTGCTTCCGCGAGCCGCCGGTTCAGTTCCCACTCGGGCACGCCGCCGGCGCTGATCGTGCCGGGGTGGCTTCTTGAATGACCGATGTCGAGTGCGACCTCGGCGGCGGTGCTAGAAAGGCTCAAGCAAGTCAGCAGTAAAAACAGGGGCTTCATCGGCGTCAGTCAGGCGTTTTCAGGTTGTTCACGTTAGTATAACGGGCGCCGTCAATTTCGGCGACGGCGAATACTTGCGGCCTCAGGCGGCGAATGATAAGCTCTAGTCCTGTGTGCATACACAGACCTTCCGGAGTGCCGAGCGAGTCGGTGAAGGTTTTCAATCGAGCAGGGTTCAACAAACATAACGATAAGGCGCCCATCATGACTCAAATCCATCCTATCCTGGCAAAACAACGCGACAGCCTGACCCATCAACCCGCGAACAGCGGCTTTAATGACGAGGAGGCAAAAAAGATGATCGAATTCTGCATCGAACTGAACGATCAGGACAGCAGAATCGATCCCAGAAATGCCGGTAACCCCGAGTTCATCGCCAACCTTGACGGTTGCGCAAAGGTCTATGACAGCCGCGACGGCCTCGGCGAGAATCCGAACGACAACGGCTTCGGGGTTTTCGAGAATGCCTGGCTTTTGTATAAATACACGGCGAATCCGGGGCATTATGTGCTGGCGATTCGCGGCACGATAGGCCAGGCCAAGAGCATTCTGGACGATGTCTTGGCGACGACGATAGCGGCCAATGCCGGCATCGAGTTTCCGAAAAACAGGATATTGCCGGTCACTTTCGCGGCGACGCCGGGCGCGGAAGTGCATCTGGGTTTCGCCTATGCGGCATTCACGCTGCTGTTCGACAAGCAAAGAGGCATCCTGAAGCAGTTGTCGGACAACGTGCCGGCGGGCGTGCACTTGACGATAACCGGACACAGCCAGGGCGCGGCGATCGCAACCCTGGTGCACGCGTTTTTGCATTACGCGCTCACCGACCCTAGCGACAGGTACGGTCTGAATGCGAAAGCGCTGCAACTGAAATCGTATCTTTTCGCTCAGCCCAAGCCGGGCAATGCCCAATTCGGGATCGACTTTGCGCGTATCGCAGGCAGTCGGGGCGCGGCTTTCGTGATCAACAACCATCTCGATCCGGTCACGAAGGTGCCGTTAACGAACCAGACCTTAGCCGAGGCGGTTTATGATACGCTCGCAGAAAGCGCGATGCAGGGGATGGGCGCCAAGAGGGTGGTGATCAAAGGGCTGGGAGGCATCTCGCGTGTCATCTTCAAGACGCGCAATCAAATTGCCGAATGGGTCGGAAACAAGACTGCGAAACTGTACCATCAACACGAGATGGACCAGATCGATACGCATTATTTCGATGATTTGCCGCCGATTGCCGATACGCCGGTCAATTCGTTGAATTATTCGGTGTGCGGGACTTTGGTTCCGCTCTTCGGTGTTTTCGATGGCGGCGATCTTTATCCCCCGGCGCAGCCGGGAGAAGTCGATTTTCTGCTGCAGCATCATGCCACGACGTATCGGAAACTGATGCAGCAGGTGTAAAGCCGGGGTGGTTTTAGTGGTGACTGTTTGGAACCCTTTGCTTGTCACTGGCCCTTTTGGCGAGCTTGGCGAAAAGCCGGCTCGCCAAAGGGGACAACGGTCATAGGGCTATCGTTTTGCCGCTGGTCATCAATTCAATCTCTTCGACGATTTCTTCCTGGCGCAAGCGGTTGCGCTGCCGCATCAATTCGTCGCCGCCTTCGTCGAGATGGCTGAGCGCATTCTCCATTTGCATCAGACGCATGTGATTTTCGACACGGATCGAGCGCAACAAGATCGCCAGCAGCTGGTGGAATAAATAATGCTCGGCGATGCCGGCGGCAGTTTCGACGGGCGAGGCGAAAATATCGGGCGGGTAGCCGGCTGCGGCAGGACGCTCGTTTGTCGCCGGCAACAGGCGCTGGCTGCGCGCGCCGTGTTCGTCGCGAAAACAGGCGATCAATCCCGGCGCGCCTCGGTGTTGTTGCCGCAACTCGGCGATCGCCGGCAGTATCCTCTCGATCGTGGCGGCGGCATCGAGCCCGCCATTCGCACCTGCCACGCGTTCGATCATCGGGTTTACCGGCAGCAAATCGTAGAGACGTTCGCCGATCAGGATCACGGGCTGCTGTTGATCCGAGTTTTCCTGCCAGCAGCGCAGCACATCTTCGTTGAAACTGCCGCAAAATCCCCGCACCGAACCGAACAGCAGCCAGACGTCGTAATCAGGTTTTTCACGCGTGGGCAGGGCGAACGTGACATCGTTCAGCGCTGCGCTCAGATTTTGCACGAGCTGCTGCTGGGTGGCCTCGCGTTTGCCGACCTTGCGCAATTCGGCCAGCGCAAAACTGCGCATCGCGCCGAGGATACCCGACAGGTCTTCATACAAGGCCAGGCGGGTTTCTATTTCACGCCGCTGGCTCATGCGCTTCGCTCAACCAGGATTTCAGTTTGACCAGCCATTTCGGTTTGGGGGTTTCGAGCTTCAGACCGGAATCCGGCAATTGTTCGAAGACCCGATGCAAGCGTTTGGCGGCCTGTTCCGGCGGGATCCCATTCAGCAAGCCTTCGCCGTAGGCCAACAGCCAGGCCAGATGCGCCTGTTCGGACAACGGTTCGAGCCGGTCCTGTTTCAATATTTCGCGCAGCAGGCGTCCGTGCCGGAGTTTTTCCTCGACGCCGGCTTCGAGTCTGGCACCGAAACGGGCAAACAATTCGAGTTCCAGAAATTGCAGATAATCCAGGCGAATCCGCGCGGATGCCGCCTTGATCGCCTCATGCTGCGCTTTGCCGCCGATCCGCGACACCGAGCGGCCGATGTCGATCGCGGGCAGGAAGCCGGCTGCGAACAGTTTGCTTTCGAAATAAATCTGGCCGTCGGTGATCGAAATTAAATTGGTCGGAATGTAGGCGGACAGTTCCCCCTGCCGGGTTTCGATGATCGGCAGCGCGGTCATGCTGCCGCCGCCGGAAGACAGGCCCAGCACGGTCGAGCGTTCGAGCAGGCGCGAATGCAGGTAAAAAATATCGCCGGGATAGGCCTCGCGTCCGGGCGGCCGTTGCAGCAGCAGCGACAGTTCGCGGTACGATTGCGCATGGCGGGTCAGATCGTCGTAAACGACCAGCGTATCGCGGCCGAGGCGCATCCAGTGTTCGGCGATCGCGCAACCGGCGAACGGGGCCAAATAGCGGAAACCGGGCAGCGCGTTCGCTTCGGCGACCACCACGACGGTATAGTCGAGCGCGCCGGCCGCGCGCAGGGTCTCGATCGTGCCGGCGACCGAGGAGCGGGGCTGCCCGATCAGCACGAATATGCAGCGTACGTCGCGGCCCTTCTGATTGATCACCGCATCGAGCGCGAGCGTGCTTTTGCCGGTGCCGTCGTCGCCGATGATCAGCTGGCGCTGGCCTTTGCCGATCGGTATCAGCGCATCGACGATTTTGTTGCCGGTATATAAAGGGTCTTTTACGAAATCGCGTTCGATGATCGGCGGGGCGGCGGCTTCGAGCGGATTGAACTGACTGAAGTCGGGATCGGGCAAGCCGTCCAACGGTTTCCCCAAGGGATCGACCACACGGCCCAATAAGACTTCGCCGACGCCGATTTCGAGCTTTCGGCCCGTATGCTGTACCGACATGCCGGCGGTGACGCCCTGCGACTGCGACAGCAGAATCGCGCCGAGCATGTCCTTGGCGAGTTGGAACACCAGGCCGGTGCTGCCGTCGTCGAAGCTGATCAGCTCGTCGAGCCGCGCGGTCGGCAGGCCGCGAATCAAGGCGATGCCGTCGCCGATGCCGGCAACGCTGCCTCTTTCGCTGAGCCTCAGGCCGAAGCGGTAATCCTGTAAGTTCACGGCGGCTAATTTATCGGGCATGATCGGTTTGCCGTTTAAAAAACGCCAGTTCATCGGCCAGATTCACATGCAGCTGGCATTCGCCGACGATCGCGCGCAGGCCCGCGATCAACATAGGATCTTCCGTAAAGGCCGCCTGTAAGGTTTTCCCTGCGGCCGCGCTCAGTCCGGTTTCGATCGCGGCGCGGAGCGTTGGATCTAAAGGATGCGCCGAAACGACCGTCATCGAAGCGTTTTCCGGCAGCGCTTTGCCGGCTTTGCTCAGCGCGCCGCGCTCGTTTTCCGGCAGCGCCGCCAAATCTTCCAGAAACAAGCCGGCGATGCGCTCGGTCAGCTCTTTAGATGCCAGGCGCTTCAGCATCGCCGCCGCCTCGTCGTAGGCCTGGCCGGTCGCCGAGCGCAGTAATTCCGCTTCACGCGCGACCAGCAAGGTCGCATTGCGCACCTGCATTTTTTCTTCTTCGCCGGCCAAGGCTTGTTTGATGTTGGCCATTTCCTGGGTTTTCAGCAGCGCCAATTCTTCCGTCAATTGCCGGCGGCTGTTTTCGCATTCCTGACGCCAGTCGGCCAGACGCGATTCATATTGCCGGCGCAGCGTCTCGGCTTCGTCGCGCATCGTCTGGGCTTGCGCGCTTTGCTCGCCGATTTTTTGCTGACGGGCGGCGAGCAAGTCCAGCACCGGCCGATAGAGGAAACGTTGCAGAATCCAAATCAAGACCAGGAAGTTCAGGATTTCGAGGATGAATGTCGTCCAGTCGAGTTGCATCGTCAGTCCCAGCCGCTTATTTCAGGAAATATTCGAGCAAAGGATTGCGGAACAGGATGATCAGCGCAATGACCAGACAGTAGATCGCCAGCGATTCGATCATCGCGAGGCCGATGAACAGGGTGCGGGTGATCGTTTTTTCGGCTTCGGGCTGGCGCGCCAGGGCTTCCAGCGCGCTGGCGATCGCACGGCCCATCGCAATCGCGGGCAGCATGGTGCCGAGCGCGATGACGATGCCGGCGACCGCGGTCGACAGCGTGCTGAATAAATGCAGGTCGTTCATGATTTTTCCTCGGAAGATGGTGAATTCGTTTCGGACTCGCCGGGCTCCAGCGCGCCGGCAATATAGATCAGGGCCAGCATGCCGAAAATGTAGGCCTGCACGACCGCCTCGATCACATGCAGCATCAACAGCGGCACCGGCACCAGGAAGCCCGCGATCAACAGCACCAGGAGGGCCGCCATCTCCAGGCTCATCATGTTGCCGAACAGACGGATCGCCAGCGCCAGGGTGCGGGTGATTTCGCTGATGATATGGAAGGGCAGCAGGATCACGCTCGGTTCGGTGTAATGCCGCAAGTGGTTTTTGAGGCCGCGCCCGCGAATGCCGTACCAGTGGCTTGCCAGAAACACCAACACTGCCAGCGCCGCGGTTGCGGACAGATCACGGGTCGGCGCATGCAGGCCCGGAATCAGCCCGGTCAGATTCGCGGCCAGCACGAACAGCCACAACGTGCCGACAAAAGGCAACACCTGGCGCACAGCAGTTGGCGGCAACACTTCCGTCAGCGCGCCCTCGATCGCGATCAGAACCGCCTCGATCGCGGTTTGCAGGCGGCCGGGGGCGGCGCGCAAGGTTAGATGTCCGAGGAGCGCCAGCAGCGTAAACACCAGCATGATGCCCCAGGTCGTCACGACCGTGCTGGTGATGCCGAAGGGACCGATTTGCCAGACGATCTCGGCGCCGAGTTCCGAATGATTCACGTGCGGTCTCTCAAAAAGCGGAAGACGTTATAGCCGCCGACCGTGATGCCGAGCACGATCAGGCTGACGGTCCAGCGCACCGAATAGCCGGAAGCCAGGGTATCGAGCCAGCGGCCGAGATAGGCGCCGGCCACGATCGGCACGACGAACAACAAACCCAAGGTTCCGCCGTACAGCAGAATGCCGATCCAGGTTGCGGGCCTGGAGGCCTTGTTTTTCAGGCGCTCGATGTCGCGCCGGGTGTGTTTGGACAATTTGTCTCGATAGGGCATCAGGCTTAACTCCCGCGGCGTTGATTGCTTAACTCGGCCAGCCGTTTGACCAGCGAATGTTCGATTTCGGAGAGCGCGGCGCGCGAGCGGTGCACTTCGGAGTCGGTCTGCTGCATCGCCGCTTCCAGATCGGCGCAAATCGCGTCCGGGTCGGTGCCGAGAAAGTAGCGCACCGTCGTGACCGTCAAGCGGTTGTCGGCAAAACGCAAGACGCCACCCGGCATCGCGAGATAACGCCAGACGCCGCTGTCGTCACAGAAGCGCGCGAGTCCGTAACGCAACAGCGCGACCGTATGCGCATGGCCGGCCAGGATGCCGAAACTGCCGTCTTCATCGGCTGCGATGAACTGGCCGACCTTCTCGAAGCGGGTCAGCTCCAGGGTGTCGATCAAAGTCAGAGCAAACGTCTTCATGCCGGCATCGCGCCTTTCATATAACAGTTGGCCTCGCTGAAATGATCGAATTTGCCATCGATGAAGGCCTCGCAATCGCCGATTGTCTGTTCGAGCGGCACGCGCACGCCGGGGATGCCGGTATGGTCGGCAACCGTGTTGAAAGGCTGCGTCAGGTAGCGCTGCAAGCGCCGGGCGCGCTCGACGATCAGGCGGTCTTCCTTGGACAACTCCTCGATGCCGAGCATCGCGATGATGTCTTCGAGTTCGTGATAGCGCGACAAGTGTTCGCGTACCGCGCGGGCGACCTGATAATGGCGGTCGCCGAGAATCCGGTGATCCATCATCCGGCTGCTCGAGCGCAACGGGTCGACCGCGGGATAAATGCCCTTGGCGGCCTGCTGGCGGGACAGGATCACCACGCTATCCAAGTGGCCCAAAATCGTCGCGACGGCCGGGTCTGACATGTCATCGGCCGGCACATACACCGCCTGTACCGAGGTGATCGAACCGGACCGGGTCGAGACGATGCGTTCTTCGAGCGAGGCGACTTCAGTCAACAGGGTCGGCTGATAGCCGACGGTCGCCGGCATGCGCCCGAGAAGCCCCGAAATTTCGCTGCCGGCCTGCACGAAGCGGAAGATATTGTCCATCAGGAATAGCACCTCCGTCTCCAGCGTATCGCGCAGGTATTCGGCATAGGCGAGCGCGGTATAGCCGACATGGAAGCGCACGCCGGGCGACTCGTCCATCTGGCCGAAGACCAGTAAGGCCCGCTCCAGCACACCGGCCTCGCCCATCTCCTTCCAGAGTTCATGGCCCTCGCGCATGCGCTCGCCGACGCCGGCATAGACCGAGACGCCCTGCATCGCGCTGCTGACCGCATGCATGAACTCCATCATCAAGACGGTCTTGCCGACGCCGGCGCCGCCGAACAGGCCGGTTTTGCCGCCGCGCACGAACGGGCACAAGAGGTCGATCACCTTGATGCCGGTTTCCAGGATACGGCTGGCCGGCAGGGTCTCCGAGAGCAAGGGCGGCGAGGACAGGATATTGCGGTAGGTCGCAGAAGGCAGGGCAGGGCCGCCGTCCAAGGCTTCGCCGAACACGTTCAGCATGCGCCCGAGGCAGGAGGGATCGACCGGCACATGCAGCGGCGCGCCGCGGTCGAATACCGGCATGCCCCGGTACAGGCCGGACACCGGATGCAACGCAATCGCGCGGATCAATTCGGGGGTGAGGTGCTGATAGACGACCAGCACATAGCGTCCGCCGCCGTCGACCACATCGAGCGCCTGGCCGATTGGCGGCAAATAATTGCAGTGCACGTCGACCACCGGCCCATGCGCCGCTTCGATCCAGCCGACTGTCTTTTCGTTTGGCGGTAACATAGATTCCCGCAGCGGATTAAATATGGGGATTCTAGCATACTCCGCTTGCATGAAGGGGAGGGCACAGGCAATTGATCAGGCGGCGAGGCGAACGGCGGCTCGATAAGCAGACTATTTTATGGGTTAGATATTGGACAAATCGCGCCCAAATCTGGCATGATGAACGCCCAATTTGCCTTGTATGTCAAGGCTCTGATCAATCACCCTGAAGGAAAAGCAATGAGTAATCTTCCCCCATGCCCGGCATGCGGCTCTGAATTCACCTACGAAGACAACGGTCTCTTCATTTGCCCCGAATGCGCGCATGAATGGTCAGCCGCCGCAACGACCGAAGACAGCGGCGATGTTCGCGTGATCAAGGATGCAAACGGCAACGTATTGCAGGACGGCGACAGCGTGACTGTGATCAAGGACCTCAAAGTCAAAGGTTCGTCGCTGGTCGTGAAGGTCGGCACCAAGGTCAAAAACATCCGTCTGGTTGACGGCGATCATGACATCGACTGCAAAATCGACGGCATCGGCGCGATGAAGCTGAAGTCGGAATTTGTGAAGAAGATCTAAAGCTTGACTGGCGGACGGCATTTCGCATTCATGTAAGGTATGCAGACAATATCGCTTGCATACCTCTTGCGATGATCACACGATGTGGGTTTTCGCCGCCTATCGCAGTTCCTTAGGGGCTGCGCGGACCCATCCCGCTCAGCCTCCCTATCGGCCGGCTTCAATACTCGGCATCATGAAAAACGTTCTGCACATCGTCCAGCTCGTTCAACATATCCAAAAACTTTTCAAATAAAGCAATATCGTCGCCGCTGATCTTCGTGGCGCCTCTTGGCACGAATTGAATTTCGTCCGCCTCGAAATCAATCTCACCCAACAAATCGGTCAAGGCTTGCTTGGCCTTGGCGTAGTCGGCCTGCGGCGCGAACACGGTGATTTTACCCTCTTCGTTTTCAATATCGGTCACATCCACATCGGCCGTCAGCAAGGCTTCGAGAACGGCGTCCTCGTCAGCGCTCTTGAATGCCAGGATGGCGGCATGGTCGAACATGTGGCTGACCGTGCCGGGGGTGCCGATCTTGCATTTTGTCTTGGTAAAACACAGACGGACATCGCCGAAAGTCCGGTTAGGGTTGTCGGTCAGACAATCGACAATCACCATGCAGCCGCCGGGGCCAAAGCCTTCATAGCGCGCCGGCGCGAAATCTTCGCCGCCGCCGCCTTTCGCTTTGTCGAGGGCTTTTTCAATCACGTGGCCGGGTACTTGATCTTTCTTGGCACGATCAATCAACCCCCGTAAGGTCAGGTTTCCAGACGGGTCGATGCCCCCCGATTTAGCGCATACGTAAATTTCGCGCCCGTATTTGCTGTAGACCTTGGTCTTGGCGTCAGCCGTTTTGGCCATGGACACTTTACGGTTTTGATAGGCTCTACCCATGGGGTTGTTGCTCCATTGAAAACAAAAAGAGGCAGATTTTACAGGCAAGTAGGCGCAAAGGAAACCTTTTTGCCGGCTGATCGAAACTTGCGCGAAGTTCCGTATGAATGCCAGGCGGCTGAAATCTCCCTTATTGCAGTAAGGAAAATAAAAGCCGGTTAAGCTACAATCCCTCCCTTGGAGTTTAATTTAAGTTTTTTGCAGGAGAATGCGATGAAAAAAGTCATGTTTAGCGCCATCATCTTATCCACATGCGCCGTGCTGAATGCACAGGCTGCCGATCAGGGACTGGAGAAGTGCATTGCCGCCGCGCAAGGCGTCAAGAAAGGGGACATGCTCAAGCTAGAAAAACTGAATGTTGCCGGCAAACCGATGTATGAACTGGAAATCAGGGATGCCGAGGGCAAGGAATGGGAGTTCATGTGCGATGTGAACAGCGGCAAAATTACCGAACAGGAGAGTGAAGTGGATGCCGCCGACAGCGAACCGTTCAAGAGCAAAATGAAGGTCAGCGAAAAGGAAGCGGCCGACATTGCGTTGAAAGCGCATCCGGGCAAAATTGAAGAAGTCGAATACGAAATCGAGGAAAACGGCGATGCGTCGTATGAATTCGATATCGTCGACGACAAAGGCGTAGAAACCAAGGTCGAAGTGGATGCCGCCACCGGCAAGATCATCGAAACGTCGATTGAGGAATGGGAAATCGGCGAGGAAAAAGAAGAGAAAAGATAATTTTTATATCGTTCCCACGCCCGCGTCACTACCATTAACTTAACAGGCAGTGTACGTTCGCGTGGGAACGATGCTTAAACTCAGGGCTTGACCGCAACACCCCACGGATAATGCCCTACGCCGATCGATTTGCTGACGCTCATCGCCTCGAGATCGATGATCGAAATATCGTTGCTGACGCCGTTGGTCGTATAAAGCCGTTTTTGATCCGGCGAAAAGGCCAGATTCCAGACCCTCTGTCCGACCAGGAAATAATTCTCGACTTCCAGCGTTTGCGCATTGATCAGCGCGACCCGGTTCGCCGGCCCCAGGGCGACGAAGGCCCATTTGCGGTTCTGGTCGATCGCGACCCCGACCGGCTGTATCATGTCTTTCGTGACCCCCGGAATCTCGAATTGGATCGTCTTGATGATTTTGCGCGTCTCAACGTCGATCACGGTCGCGGTGCCGCCGAGTTCCGAAGTGACCCATAATTGCTTGCTGTCGGCGGTAAACGCCATGCCGCGCGGCCGCGTGTCGACCAGCGTGTTGTCGACGACCTTCAGGCTTTTCTGCTCGATCCAGTGCACCATGTTCGTCGCTTCCGACGCATTCACCACCCATTTCGAATCCGGGCTGACCGCGACCGGCTCCGGCTCGACGCCGACCGGTATCTGCTTGATGGCTTTTTTGGACGGAATGTCGATCGCGGTGACCCGGCTGTCGTCTTCATTCGAGACATACAGGCGGTTGCCCTCGGGGTTCATCGCGAAGGTTTCCGGGTCTTCGCCGGACGGCAGCGTGCCGATCACCTTCAGTGTGTTCGTGTCGACGATTTGCAGTGTGTCGTCGTCGCTGGCGGCGATGTAAAGATGCTGATGGTCCTTGCTGATCACGATGCCGCGCGGCCTCTGGCCGACCGGCACGGTCTTCAGCAGCTTGCCTTCGACCGGATCGACCACCGCCAGCGCGTTGTCTTTTTCCAGCGTCACAAAAAGGGTTTCGGCATGCGCCTGGCCTCCGGCCAGCAGCAAGGCCGCACAAAAAATACGTTTCATAAAATCTCCTAAATTCTGGGTTAATTTGTTTGTCAGGAAGAAAGAATGGGATTTGGAACGGTGGCAGCACAGCCTCAGACAGGCTGCAAATGCTCCGCAATCCCTGCATAAGGCGATTGAATCAAGCCGTGGCGTCCGGCCAGTAAGGTCATTTCGGCCATTGTCTTCACTTCGAGCTTGTCCTTGATCGCGGTGCTGTGATTGCACACCGTCTTGTAACTCAGGCACAGCTTTTCGGCGATTTCACGCGGTGCCAGGCCATTTGCGAGTAAACAGAAAATATCGAATTCGCGCGGCGACAATTGCTTGATGATATTGGCTTCGCCCTGCGCGTTCACCATCGACATCGCCACTCTTTGTGCCAGTTCCGGCGCGATAAAGGTCCCGCCTTCCGCGAGCGTACAGACCGCGGTGATAAGGGTGTCCGGAACGCTGGATTTGATGATATATCCCTTCGCCCCGGCTTTCAATGCGCGCGAGGCATAGATCGTTTCGTCATGAATGCTGAACATGAGTATTTTGCAGCGCGGGTCGCGCTGGATCAGCCGGCGGATCGTTTCGAAACCACCGATGCCGGGCATCGAAATATCCAGCACCACCACGTCTGGTCGCTCCCGGTCATATAACTGGCAAGCGCTTTCGCCGCGGTCGGCCTCATGGATTATGCCGATTCTGTCGCACAGGGAGAGATAGGTTTTATAACCGGCCCTAACCACCGCATGATCATCCACCAATAGTACGTTGATTTTTTCAGACACGCTTTTCCTCCATAAGCAAAAACGCATGATCTCTGTTATCGTCTGCAAAATCCATAGGAAAAATTCCTGAATTTGGCCGGAAACGAATGCCTGATCTCGCATCAGGATGGGTTGTTCGTCGCCAGCCTGTCAAATTCGGCAGGAATAACCCAACCCTGCTAACTTTTTGCAAGGCGCTTACAATTCTTTTGCGTTGATCGCGATGATCACGAAGAAGGGCGAGTAGGAGGAATTGACAAGATGAAGACGATAAATAACCGAGCAGGCTCTCGGATTTTCCGGTAGCCTGCTCGGCTTTTTGATCCGTCTTTGTAAAGTGTTAACTTCGCGTGGACTGAGCGTGTTCAAGCATTGGATTAATACAGCCTTCGGTAAGCTCAAGGCGGTCGGTTTCAGACCTTAAGAGACCCAAAGCAAGCTGTAAAGGGATTAAGGTGAGGCAGTCGCTCCCGCAGGCGCGTAGCCCTTTCCTTCAATCTCAATCAGCGGCTGGCCTTCTTGTCCCATTTGACGGAATTTGAATGCACCCGGGAGAACTACTGGCTCTTCTTCTGCAGTACAGGGGCTTTTGACCAGAAGCCATGGAGAATCCCTGTATGAGGAGCCATCATCATCTCGATAATTTAAATCGGTTGAGAAATCGATCCAGTTCTGATCAATCGGTGCCTCGTCGAGTAGCGGTTGCGCTTCACTTTCACTTTCCGGCTCGAAAACCAGAGATGTGCTTGTTAAACCTGCCCGGTAGATGACTTCGTCCGCGTTTGTTGTAAACCAGTAGGCGATTTCAGGCGTCTGAGCCTCGAACCCGCCGCGTAAAATATCGTTTATTTCGAAATACTGTTTGCCTGGAAGTCTTCGATCAGAGTCGGTATTGCTTAACCTGACTTTGGCACCATAAATACAGCTTCCTTCTACGTTATTACGCCAAACTCGATCAGTTATGGAGCCGATGGTGATTTTAATGGGGCGAAATCTTTTGTTGAAGCTATTCAGCACGATAGGGCGCCTGGTATTCTTAATTTGTTTATAACCTTCGGGAATTTGTGGAATAGCGCAGGTATTGTTGGCACCACCATTTGGTTCAAAAGTGGGGGGTATAGAACCTTCCTCATCTGAACCGAATTCGCCGGTTAAATTACATAGCGTATAGGCTGATAAGGCCCCCTCTCCCACATCGAATCCTTCATCAGACAAGGAAATAAAGCCGGTTGCCATTGCCGAGCTGGAACCGAGCCATAGCGCGCCGAGCAAGGCACTGTGCAGTATTTTTTTGTTCATTGGGTTTCTCTATTTTTTGAACTTTTACCGTTTACGATCAGCATAGTTTTAGCCTGATCGTGGATGTCATTGTTTCATCCCTGAACGATGGCGACAAATCATACGCTTTGAGCCAAAAACAACTAAGGGAAAATTTCCCGGAGCAATGCAGGGAAATTTCCCGTGATGTATTTCCAACGGCTTTCTATCATAGCCGGCCCATTTCAGAGAAAACTGCAAAATCTCTCATTGAAAAAGCCATTCGCTATGTTGTCGATCCCAAACTGCAAATATTTTTTGCCACATGAGCAGCGTTCTCGCCAGTTATGTCTGCTTGCACTCATTGCATGGGGCAGCCCGGCTTTTTCCGAAGACGCTGACGGTCCAGGTGTGGACGAACTCGAAGCCGTTATTGTTGAAGCCGAAAAATTAACTCGAGTCGGCCCATGGGAAGGGCTGCAATTATCCAGGGAAGAAATACCGGCTAACGTGCAATCATTGAACAGTAAAGACATCAAGGAATCTTTGGCAACCAGCCTGGGCGATTTGATGAACAGCAAGCTGCAATCGGTGAATGTCAACGATTATGCGGGCAATCCGTTTCAGATGGACATTACCTTTCGCGGATTTTCCGCATCGCCCCAGCTCGGTACGCCGCAAGGGCTTTCGGTATTTCTGGATGGCGTCAGGGTCAACGAGCCGTTCGGCGATATCGTCAACTGGGATTTAATCCCGATGAACGCCTTAGCCGGCATCGATGTATTTCCCGGCTCCAATCCGTTGTTCGGATTAAATACTTTGGGCGGTGCATTGGCTTTGCGCACCAAAAATGGATTCGACGATACCGGGGTTGATGTCAGTTTTCAGGGCGGTTCCTGGGATCGTAAAAAAGACGAATTAACCGCCGGGTGGAATAACGGGAAATTGGGCGCATTTGTCGCTTATACCGGCTTTGATGAGGAAGGCTGGCGGGTAAATTCACCTTCCCAGGTTAATCAGGGGTTTGCCCGCCTTGATTGGCGAGGCGATGATTTTTCGCTACGCTTTAGCACCTTGGCGGTTGGCAACACTTTGCTGGGCAATGGTCTAATTCCCAAGGATTTGTACAATCAAAACCCGGAGTCTGTGTTCACTTCGCCGGACAGGACGGATAATGAACTGCAACAATATAACTTGGGCGGCGAGTTTTTCTTTAATGATAACCTAAGTCTGACCGGCCAGATTTATCGCAGGAATAGCCGCCGCACCTCCCTCGCCGGAGATATTTATGAAGATTTTGACGGCATGGACGAAGGCAGAGGCGCGAATAAGCTGGAGTCCGTTCCAGAGCGGCCGAAAATTAATGGGCAACCTGTGCCTGTTTGCCAATATCAGGATGTCAATCGTGACAATATTCCAGATTACTACATCGTTAAAGATTTAAATGGAGATGATTATCTTGATGATGAGGAATATGAAATTATTGACCGCAGCACTATTAATGCACCGCTGACGCAGAAACTTGCGGAAGAAAATGTCGAGTTATTACCTCCGCTAAACGGAGGATGCACCCGTCTCCGCTACAATAACCCAGGCGGACCCGGTTCACCAGTGCGTCCGCGTAATGGTAAGAAATGGCCCTCAAACTCTATTGCCTCTAAGGGCTGGATTGATGGCACGCCGATTGGGGTGCTGAGTCAAACGGCTATTGATCAAAACACGGATGGCGCTTCATTACAACTAAACTGGAACAGCGATCAACATAAATTCATGCTGGGCGGTTCAATCGATGCCTCCGATACCGACTTTGAAACCAGCCAACGTTTAGGATTAATCGATGCGAATCATCGCGTATACAGCGACCCGGCAAACATCGATCCTATCTATCTGGCAGCGCGCGAAGATATCCGCAACAATTCATTTGCCGGGAAATCCACGACTTTTAGTGGTTATTTCAGCGAAAACTATTCTCCCTGGGATAATTTGCATTTAAATTTTTCCGGGCGATTTAACCAAACGCGAGTAAAAAATCGTGTTCGGACTCGCACGCGTGTGGGTTTCGAAGCGTTGCACCAAATTATCGACATCCATGAAGTCAGGCCCAACGTTATTCTCTGTCAAGGAACAGATTCAGCATCCTGCCCGCCGGAAGCGAACTATAACATTGGAGAGTTTGATCAAGATGTAAGACAGCCCCTTGATCCTACTATGGGATTGGGTCAGTATAGCGAAACCCCTACCTCAGATGCTTTCGACTATACATCGTTTAATCCCTCTGTTGGAATCAGTTATCTTCCATTTAAAGATAAAAACGTTTTTTACAAAGATTTGAATCTGTTTTTTAACTGGAGCCAAGGCACGCGTACGCCTTCAACTGTCGAACTGGGCTGCGCCTATGATGGGACTTTGGTGCCAGAAACCCCGGGGGACCCTGATTCGCCATTAACTCCGAAAAGCTTTGCCTCGGTAGGCGGCGCCTGTACTTTGCCGACCGCGCTTTCCGGCGATCCTTACCTGCCGCAGATTTTTGCCAATAGTTTCGAATTCGGCATGCGCGGAAAGATTTTTAGAGATTGGGAATGGAACGCCACCGTTTACCGCACGGACCTTCAGGATGATATTTATTTGGTAGGCCTGACTCCTGACCGCAGCTTCTTCGATACCATCGGCGATACCCGCCGGCAAGGGATCGAGTTCGGTTTTTCCGGTAAAGTGGGCATCGTCGATTTTGGTCTGAATTATGGCTATACCGATGCCACATTTCAGTCGAATTTGGTCATGGTAAGCCCACACAATAGTAGTGCGGCGGTGATAGCGCCTGACGATTACGATTATTTAAGCCAAGTGCAATATGATAGTAAGGGACGGCCTTTAAACGCATTAGATGATATGATCGAAATCGAGCCAGGCGACCGCATGCCAGGCATACCCCTGCATAACATTAATGCGTCATTAAACTTTCATCTGACGAAAAACTGGGAGTTTGGCATCAATATGATTGCCCATTCATCATCCTTCGTAAGAGGCAATGAAAACAATGAGCATAGACAAGGCGATTTCGATCACTACTATGGTTATGATACCAGTGTCAGCCGTGAGAGGTTATTACTCAAAGGACAGCCGTTTAAAGATTCAGGCAGTGCTGCCGGTTACGCAATTTTCAATTTAAAAACCCGCTATCAAATCACCAAGGGTTTGTCGGTATTTGGCATGATCAATAACCTGTTCGACCGCCAGTATGCAACAGCCGGACGCTTAGGAATTAATCCGTTTTCTCCTTCGGAGCGAGGCGCGATTGGTCCCAGCGGATGGAATTACAATTCCAGGGATTGGCAAAATAGTACTTTTATTGGTCCCGGCGCACCTCGCGCCTTCTGGGTAGGGTTAGATTATAAATTTGAGCTGTAAGATTGGGTAAATAGCGACTTTCCAGGCCAGTAGTGAGGAACGCTAATCGTAAAGACCGCTACGCCACTTGAGCTCGGCGGTTTGCCGTCATTGTTCCTGTTTGTCGGTGTTCCGATCTAAAGCCATCGCGAGAGTATCTTCAAAATAACTCCCTACGCCGGCCACACCCGCGAGTATCGCCAACGGCCACAGGTAGGCATCGACGTAGGCGGCGGACATCGCGATCAGGCCCAGAAAGATGCCGAGCAACGTGAAACGGGGGCCGTTTTTCAGGCCGTCGGTGTAAGCGCCGATGGCCAGCACCAGCAGGATCAACAGGCCGGTTTCCTCATGATACAGCCTGCCG
>Ga0208269_100518_pt1 | contig 16414 bp, 19 predicted proteins | sample LakWasMe88_LOW11_2_FD_183912 | JGI IMG/M metagenome (GOLD analysis project Ga0208269, IMG submission 183912) | Freshwater sediment methanotrophic microbial communities from Lake Washington under simulated oxygen tension - Sediment Metagenome... | ecosystem: Environmental > Aquatic > Freshwater >...
CCTAAGTTAAATTAAAGGAAAAGTTCATGGCTCAAGATCCAGTACAAGCACCAGAAGAAGCGGCTCCAGCCTCCAAGAAAAAGCTTATCATTATCATTGCGGCTGTTGTCCTAGCATTAGGTGGCGGTGGTGCGGCATGGTTTCTGACCCAACAAAAATCGCATGCAAAAAAAGAAGAAGTGAAAAAAGAAGAGCCAGCAAAAGCACCGGTCTTTTTAACTTTAGATACATTCACAGTTAATTTGCAGCCAGATCCAGATGAGAAATTCCTGCAAGTGGATATTTCGTTGCAGGTTGCGAGTGCTGAAGCTGCTGAGGCAATTAAGCTGCATATGCCGGCAGTGAAAAACCGTTTATTGTTGCTGCTAACCAGTAAAAGTGCTGCAGAAATCTCTACTGTTGAGGGTAAGCAAGATTTAAGCAATGAAATTATCGCTGAGGTGAAAAAACCTTTTGCACCTAACACTAAGCCCCAAGAGGTCTTAGACGTATTTTTTACTTCTTTTGTGGTTCAGTAATCTAGACTAAATTTAAATTATGGCCGATAAGTTTTTATCACAAGACGAAGTTGATGCACTGTTAAAAGGTGTTGGCGGGGATCAGGACGACGACAAGGCCGCCTCTGAAGCCGAAGGTGTCCGTGACTATAATCTAGCCACGCAGGAGCGTATCGTGCGCGGGCGTATGCCTACGCTGGAGATTATCAATGAGCGCTTCGCCCGTCTTGTGCGTATTGAGCTGTTTAACTTTCTAAGGCGCACAGTTGAGGTCTCTGTTGGCCCTGTACGTATTACCAAATATAGCGACTTTATTCGTAATCTAGTTGTACCTACCAATTTAAACCTTGTGCAAATGAAGCCATTACGCGGTACTGCCTTGATGGTGTTTGATCCAACCCTCGTGTTTTTGGTTGTTGATAATATGTTTGGCGGTGATGGTAGGTTCCATACGCGTGTAGAGGGTAGAGACTTTACCCAAACTGAACAGCGGATTATCCAACGTATTTTAGCAATTGTTTTTGAAACATATGCAAAATCATGGGAGCCGGTTTATCCCATAGAGTTTGAGTATTTGCGTTCAGAAATGAATACGCAGTTTGCCAATATTGCAACGCCCAATGAGGTGGTTGTGGTCACTACCTTCAATGTGGAGCTTGGCCCTGCCAGCGGTGAAATCCATTTCTGCATGCCATATTCTATGGTGGAGCCTATTCGTGATTTATTAACTTCGCCATTACAGGGTGAGGTGCTTGGTGCCGATAAGCGTTGGGTTAAGCTCATGACTCAACAAGTACAGGCTGCTGAAATTGAAATTGTTGCAGACTTAGCTACAACAGATATGCGCCTGGGTGAAGTGCTCAACATGAAAGTTGGGGATGTGATTCCAATCAGCATGGAGGACTCCATCGAGGCTAAAGTAGACGGCGTGCCCGTCATGCTTTGTAAATATGGATTGTTTAACGGGCAATATGCATTGCGCGTTGAAAAACTTTTGAGATCAAACTCTACAGAGTATATTAAAGGAGAACCTTATGGCGACTGATCCAGTGGATGAAAGCGGTACAGACAGCATCGCTGAAGATGATTGGGGCGCGGCCATGGCAGAGCAAGCATCATCTGAAAGTGCAGCAGATGATTGGGGTGATGCAATGAATGAGCAGGCCTCTGCGTTGCAGGCCGATAAAGCTGAGAAGGCTCAAGTATTTACAGAATTTACAGCGAAGAATAAATTGCACGAAACACAGAACGATATTGACTTCATTTTGGATATTCCAGTACAGCTTACCGTTGAACTGGGCCGTACTAAAATTGCGATTAAAAACTTGCTGCAGCTAGCTCAGGGCTCAGTTGTTGAGTTAGATGGCATGGCTGGTGAGCCGATGGATGTGTTAGTGAATGGCTGTTTAATTGCACAGGGCGAGGTTGTGGTTGTTAATGACAAGTTTGGTATCCGTCTAACCGATATTATTACGCCTGCGGAACGCATACGAAAAATTAATCGTTAATAGGCTTTTATTAAGTTAAGTTGCCAACCAAAGAAACTGCCGAATCCAATGAAGTTTAAATTATTATTTATCCCCATGCTTTATTGGGTATCTAGCTTAGCGTACGCTGCAGAGCCAGTAACGCATGCTTCGCCCACGGGCGGTCTGCTCAAGATGATACTAGGGCTCATGTTGGTATTAGGCGTTATGGCTGGGGTTGCGTACCTTGTTAGGCGCATGTTGCCTGGTATCGGTCATCAGCAGTCTACAATTCATGTTGTGGGGAGCACCAGTGTAGGTACGCGTGAGCGTGTGGTGGTGTTAGAAGTTGGCGATCGATGGTTGGTGGTAGGCGTGGCACCAGGGCATGTGAGTGCAATTGCTAATTTAGAAAAGGGTGTTACTGCTGGTGCTGACCAAACCGTTGGCACAAACATGGGCGCTGATGCTCAAGCTAGCTCTGCAGGGACGCTTGCATCGTCGTTTGGGAAGATTTTAAAGAATTCGGCAAGTAAATTTACTGAGAAAACCAATGGTTAAAAGCTGGGCTGTCTGTTTAAAGAGTTTGTTTTTTTTAGGCTTGGTGTTATTGCCATTTTCAGTATTAGCCGCAGATGCTCTACCGTTAGTGCATGCATCGCCAAGTGCTGGTGGCGGTCAAGACTACACATTAAGTTTACAAACTTTAATCCTACTCACATCGCTCACCTTTTTGCCCGCCATTGTGTTAATGATGACGGGTTTCACGCGTATTATCATTGTACTTTCACTGTTACGTCAGGCCTTGGGTACCCAGTCCGTCCCGCCTAATCAGGTAATGATTGGGCTTGCCTTGTTTCTCACCTTTTTCGTGATGTCGCCGGTGATTGATAAGATTTATGTTGATGCGTATAAGCCCTTGTCTGAAAATCAAATATCCATGCAGGAAGCCATGGATAAAGGCGTTGCACCGCTTAAAGAGTTTATGCTCAAGCAAACACGAGAAAGTGATCTCGCCCTGTTTGCAAAAATGGCAGAGGTCGACAAAATTGAAACCCCGGATCAAGTGCCACTTAAAGTACTGGTGCCTGCATTTGTTACCAGTGAACTGAAAACAGCGTTTCAAATTGGTTTTGCCATCTTTATCCCATTTTTAATTATTGATATGGTGGTGGCAAGTGTGCTGATGTCTATGGGGATGATGATGGTATCTCCTGCAATTGTGGCACTGCCATTTAAGCTGATGCTGTTTGTGCTGGTGGACGGGTGGCAGTTGATACTTGGCTCATTGGTGGAAAGTTTCTATTAGCCATGTTAGTTCTTAATATAGATAAAGTGGGGAGTATCTAATGACGCCAGAAAGCGTAATGACGTTAGGTAGAGATGCCATGGGCATCACTTTAATGATTGCTGCTCCTATATTGCTTACCGTGCTAGCGATAGGCTTGTTAGTGAGCATCTTTCAAGCGGCAACCCAGATTAATGAGCAAACCTTGTCTTTCATTCCTAAGCTGGTGGGTGTGTTTGTGGCGCTGATGTTTGCGGGCCCATGGATGCTAAGTACGATGGTTGACTATATGCATTTGGTATTTACGAGCATACCGGCAATGGCCAATTAATGCTGGCTGGCAGTAATAGCTTTAAATCATGATTACATTCAGCGGTGAGTTTCTACAAACGTGGGTCATCAGTTTATTATGGCCGCTCACCCGTATTTTGGCTGTTATCGCAATTGTGCCAATTTATAGCCACACCACGATCCCTAATCGCGTGAAATTGGGTTTGGGTATACTGCTAACGATTATTATTGCTCCCACCATCCCAGCCATACCTCAATTTGAAGTCTTCTCCCTAGATGGCTTAATGGTTCTAGTCCAGCAAGTGATTATTGGATTTGCCATCGGCTTTAGCATGCGCTTGGTATTTTCTGCAGTTGATTTAGCCGGACAATTAATCGGCTTAACCATGGGCTTAGGTTTTGCCCAGTTTTTCGATCCGCAAACAAATGGTCAGTCAACTGCCCTGAACCAGCTTTTAGTGCTGCTTGCGATGCTTATCTTTCTAAGTTTGGACGGGCATTTGATTATTGTGACAGCGATGGCTCAAAGCTTTATCACTATGCCGATAACACTAGGTGGGGCAGGGGTTAATTTCATGCAAGTTGCATCGTGGGGCAGCACTATTTTTAGTGCGGGTTTAATGCTGGCATTGCCTGCCGTATGTGCTTTGCTGATTACTAATATGGCATTAGGCATATTAACGCGAACAGCGCCGCAACTTAACTTGTTTGGGATAGGGTTCCCAATTACCTTAAGCATGGGCTTTGTGGTGGTGGCATTGTCACTCACCAGTATGCTGCAGCCTATCGTGAAATTTATTGAGCAAGGCACAGAGAATATGATGCAAGTCGCTGTGCCTAAGCATAGCGGTAGTAAATAAGTACTTGCTGGATTTTTACTGCTTTAAGAGTGGCTTTGCTATAGCTGAGTGCAGCATCGCAGTTATTAACAGCCTAATGCATTAGGCTGTTAATAAAAATAACTTCTTAAATAAAGTTAAACCTAAATGAAGTTAAACAACGACAAGTTGGTGGTTGCCACAAATGACTTTTGCGCAGCTTCCATAATCGTCTGGTTTTTAGATAAATCAGACAACGCAGCTGCGTAGTCTAAGTCTTGAATTTCAGATAATGACTTGCTGTATTGTAAGTCTAAATCACTGCCAGAAATGTCCAGTTGGTCTAGCTCGTTCAGTCTGGAGCCAATGCCAGCACGTACTGTGAGTACATTATCCAAGCCTTGGCGCATACTGCTAAGGCCGGTAGCAATGCCGGTACTAAAGGCGGCTTGGTTTGCAGGTGTTAGCGGTGTATTTAATAGGGTGATCAAGTTTTGCAAGGTTGCAAATACATCGTTACCACCAGCTTTAAATACATCATCTCCAGTTGCATTTACTACCATTTGACGCTCTGCGTCTACTTGCAGCAATTGATTGTTACTGTCACCTACGTATGCGGCACCAGTGGCATTGGCAACAAATGGCGCTGTGTCAGTTTGAAACCCAGCGTATAAATAATTGCCTGATGCATCTTTTGTATTTGCTAAGCCAACCAAACCATCTAGCGTTGTTTTCAAATCCGCCGCAATAAAGCCACGCTCTAAGTCCGAGTAAGTCGCGTTGCCAGCTGAAACCAGTGATGATTGTATTGAAATCATCATGTTGGTTACACTGGTGAGGTTTGACTCTAGCGTATTGAGTTTGAGTTGTGCGGTTTGTCTGGTATCTGCAAATTTTGAATTGACACTTTTAGCATGTGCAATCTCTAATGCCCTCGCTGCGCCCACAGGGTCGTCTGAAGGTGAGGCAATGCGCTGCCCAGTAGATATTTGCTGCATCAGTTTAGTTTGCTCTGATTGCAAGTTCGATATTTTGGAAATACCGGATTGATATATAGTATTGGTGCTGATTCGCATGGTAACTCCTTAAGCTATTGACTAGGTGCCAAGCTGCAATAGCACATCAAATAGTTGACTCGCAATTTGCATCATTTTCCCGGCAGCTTGATAAGCTTGCTGGTAACGTATTAGATTGGTTGCCTCTTCGTCCAGATTTACGCCAGACTCAGATTGTACTGAGGCATTGATTTGCTCCAGCACTTGGCCTTCAGATACGCTTAGTATACTGAGCTCACGCGTTTTATTACCCACACCATTAACCATTTGGCCAAAAGCATCGGAATAACTCTTGTTGCCGGTAATGGTGTCAGCATTTTGTAACTTGGCTAGTAATAAGCCATTGGTATTGTCTCCAGGGCCAGTAGCGCTGCCTGGTGTGATTGTAAATTGGTCGCCATTGCTTGGCGCTCCGGAAATAACAAAACTTACACCAGCAGTGGTGATTGTTGCGCCGTTAATAAACGTTACAGGTGCGCCTGCAGCATAAGTGACTGATGTTCCGTTAGAGGTCACTGTCACTGGTTCTGTAGCGATGAAGCCCGTCAGTGTGTTCGGTGCGCCAGCATTGTAAGTAATATTGAAAGGGCTGGCGATAGGACTTGAGGCGTAGGAACTGTTAGCAGCTGGTGTGCTAATGCTCGCTGTACCCGTATTAGCAACATTAGTGCTTGAGCTGAGTATGCTGCCACCAACAGCGAGTTTTCTTGCGTCAGTAATTGCTAGCGTAAGTTTAGTTGCGGCATTTTGTGTAGGTTTGATTAAGAAGTTATCACCAGCCAACATAGTGCCTGAAGTTTGGCTAATCGTTAAGCCATCTACACTGGCAGGCAGACTGCTAAAGCTCTGCGTTGTGCTGTCACTCAACCTTGTTACATTGTAGTTAGTGCCATCAAATTCTAATTTATAGTCACTCGTGGTCAGTGCCTTGGCATCCACTATCTTTGCAGCCACTTCTGCTGGGCTTGCATTTGCAGGTGTTGTGGTTGGGCCTGAGTTATAGGCATTTGAGTTGACCAATGGGTCTGGGATGCTAAATAGCGCTGCCCCAAGATTGCCGTCTAAATCAAAACCCTGCATAAGTTGTGAGTTGAAAGTATCTCCCAACACTACAGCAATCTGACCTATTTGATTTTGTACTGGGTCTAAAGACTCTGCACGGAATTGTAATAAGCCGCCAATGACGCCGCCAGGTAGGCTGTTTGCGCCCAGAACCGTTGTTTTACTGTTGGATTGGTATGCAACTTCAAGGCGGCTTGGGTCAGTAGGTGAGGGGGTTGTCAGGATGTTAAAGGTTTCTTTACCCACAACTAATGGCAAGCCGTTACCTACATATACGTTATAGCCGCCTTGTCCCTGAGACACCACGGTGGTTTTGATTTGTTTGCTTAACTCTAATACCAGTTGATCCCTCTGGTCCATTAAGTCATTAGGCGTGCTACCGTTAGCGCTGACTGCTTTTTCGATTACATCGTTTAACCCGGCAATTTGTTTTGCATAAGTATTAACAAGGCTTACGCTTGATGTAATTTGTGTATTTACACTATCGCGAATTTCATTTAATCGATTATTAGTGGTCTGAAAGCGGCTTGCAAGCGACTGCGCGTATGACAGCATAGACTGACGCGTAGGAATGTCACTCGGGTTTGCACTTAATTTCTGTACTGCACCAAAAAAATCACTCATGGCCGGGTTGAGGCCAGCGGTTGAGTTAGACAGCATATCGTTGATAGATGTCATTTGTGAGAGGTAAGTATTGGCGCTCGAGCTGTTTGACTGACTGCGCACTGCCTGTGCCGCTAATATGTCATTAAAAATCCTGGTGACAGAAGCAATTTCAGTACCTTGGCCAACAAAACCATATCCGAAGTTCTGTGATTGCGCTGCAGCTTGCACAACTACTTGTCTTGAGTAGCCTGGTGTAGAGGCGTTGGCGATATTGTGACCAGTCGTGCTGATGCCAACCTGCGCCGCAGCTAGTGCACTTTTTCCGATATTTAAGATGTTAGAGGCCATGGTAGCGACTCACTTTAACTAATTTCATATATTGTATGACGGCATCAAATGTTAAAACTTTAGGCCATAGGACGTGATTACTTTTTATGATGATGACACTTTTTTAATCACGTTAGTGAGTTTTTCTGCATAATTTGGGTCAGTCGCGTAGCCTGCTTTTTGCATGGCTTTTGCGTAGCCCTGTACGTTATCCAAGTTGGCCATTACGTTTTCATAGCGTGGTGTATTGCGCATCAGGTTAGCAAAGTCTTTAAATGAATCTGCGTAGCTATCATATGCGCGAAACTTCTCGATGCGTTTTTGCTTAATGCCATTAACGTACTCTGTAGTCACCGCTTCAACGACTTTACCACCCCAATTGCCAGTTGCCTTGATGCCAAACAGGTTGTTGCTTGCTGTACCGTCGGCACCTCTAAGCTCGCGCTTTCCCCATCCACTTTCCAGCGCGGCTTGACCCAGCATCAGGTGTGCAGGGATACCCGTAGCACGGCTTGCGGTCTCGGCATGTTGAGCCATTCTCTTTTGAAAGCTATCTGCGCTGCTGTCGTCATTAAGTGGTTTAAACTCAGAAGCGTCTTTAGTGGTTCGACCTAAACGACCGGGGTTTTGTTGCAGTGCTATCTGGGCTTGATTGAGAAACGGGTTGCCGATTAAGTTTTCATTCACCCCAGATTGTTTATCCGTAGGGTCTGTATTGTTATCTACAGCCTGTTCAAGCGCGCTATTTGTACCGTAGCCATTTTTGCTTAACTGTCTAGCCAGTACGTCAGCTAAGCCTAAGCCTTTATTTGAGAGGTTACTTGTCAGCTGCTGGTCTAACATGCTGATGAATGTGCGGCTCTGATCGTTATCCAACAAGCTATCCTGCGGTGTGGCATCACGCATGCTTTTTAGCATCATGTTCATAAAAATGGCTTCAAACTGCTTAGCCACACCCTTGATTGCCTCAGGTGAGTTTTCTTTTGCTGCTTGTTTCAGGTTATTTAGGCTGTTTGCGTCAATCGCAAGATTGCCTGACAAATCTGCCTTGTTTACGATGCTGTTGTTATTGGTGTTAATGTTGTTAGTCATGGCTTGCTGGTGATTAAATGACTTCTAGCTCGGCACGCAGTGAGCCAGCCGCTTTCATTGCCTGCAATATTGCAAGTAAGTCTTGTGGTGTTGCGCCAATTGCATTTAATGCTTTCACAACGTCAGAGAGATTAGCGCCACTGTCCAGTTTAACTACTTGTCCTGGGTCTTTCTTAATGTCGATTTCAGAGCGTGCGGTTGCCACGGTTTGGCCGCTCGCCAATGCGCCTGGCTGGCTGATCACAGGGTCTGTATTAATCGTAACCGTTAAATTGCCGTGTGATACTGCGCAGCTTTCAAGTGTCACGGTTTGGTTCATCACCACAGAGCCAGTACGTGCATTAACAATCACTTTGGCATAACTTGCTGCTGGCGTCACATTTAAGCTCTCTAAGGCTGCTAAAAACGCAACGCGGCTGTAATTGGCTGGTGGGTTGATTTGAATCACGCGACCATTTTGCGCCAGCGCAGTATTTTGGCCAAATTGGCGGTTTACAGCATCTACTACTAATGATGCAGTAGAAAAGTCGGAGTCTTTTAGTTCTAGGTTAAAAGTGTTGTTTTGGCTGATATTGGACGGCACTGCACGTTCAACGGTTGCGCCGGCAGTAATTCTACCTACACTCAGGTGGTTGACTTGGGTTTGTGCACCATTAGCAGATGCGCCAACCCCGCCCACGACTAAGCTACCTTGTGCCATTGCATACACTTGACCATCTGTACCTTTGAGTGGTGTCATCAGCAATGTGCCGCCTCTGAGGCTTTTTGCATTACCCATAGATGAGACTGTAACGTCTAGATTTTGCCCGGGTTGTGCGAAAGCCGGCAGGCTGCTGGTTGCTATCACTGCGGCTACGTTTTTAAGCTGCAATGATGTGCCTGGCGGTAAATTCACGCCCATTTGTTGCATCATGCTGATAATGCTTTGTACCGTAAACGGTGTTTGCACCGTTTGGTCCCCGGTGCCGTCTAGACCGACCACCAAGCCGTAACCGATAAGCTGGTTGGTACGCACGCCCTGAATAGATGCAAGGTCTTTCAGGCGCTCTGCATGCGCAACAGTGGCTGTTGTTATGCATGCTGCTGAGCTAGCTAGCAGTATGCAGGGTAGCATTAAGCGCCTAACGATTCTCTGAAAGCGTTGGTACTGTGCTGGTGAAGTATTTATGTTAGATAGTTGTGCCATATGATTTCTACCATGGGCTCACGCTTAAGAAGAAGCGAGCGAAGATTGATGCAACCGCTGCGCCATCAATTTTGCTATTGGTTCTATATTCGATTCTGGCATCTGCAACTTTTGTAGAAGGTACAGTGTTGCCTAAAGAGATAGTGTCCGGATTTACTACACCAGAGAAGCGAATGAACTCTGTGCCTTTATCCAAAGCTACTTGTTTTTCACCGCTCACTACCAAATTGCCATTTGGCAGTACATCAACCACTGTTGTGGTTAGGGAGCCGCTGAATACATTTTTTGCATTGGCAGCAGCGTCATCAGTATAGGAGTTATCTGAGCTAGCTGACGCAGAGCCTAATTTCGCAAATGGTAATTTTGATACTAAACCGCCTACGACCGGGATGTTATCCCCAAGTTTTGCGTTGGTATCAAAGCTTACAGAGCCTTGTTTGCTGCCATTGCTGCCATTTGCTTTGGTAGCGGAAGTGTTTTCTGTAATATTAATCGTCACAATGTCGCCGATAAAACGTGGGCGATGGTCCTCAAACATCGGGCGATACGATGCAGCGTTATATATGCCGCCATTGTTATTGGGGGTATTGCTGACTGATGGCGCTCTTGCCGTTGTTGGCTGGTTGACGATTGAAGTAGGGGTTACTGCGCAACCGTAGAGTAGTGTGGCCGCAAATATTGCAGCTACACTGCGGCTAAATTTTCTGTTTACAGTCACTAGGTGTGTTGTTGTATTCACTACCGGTTTGATTGTCGTATTTAGCAATTTACCTTGCATGGTATTCAGCATGATTGCCTCTTAATGTTCTGACAATAAAACCTTAAAAATGCATCTTTGTATATGTTGGTTTGTATATATGCTTTTTTAAAGTTTGTTAGATAATCCCTTAATTTTATCACCAGTTTAAGCTTACATCTGAGTTAGTTTCTGTAGCATTTGGTCAGATGTAGTAATTGCCTTGCTGTTAATTTCGTAAGCGCGTTGGGTTTGAATCATATTTACCAACTCTTCTACCACGTTAACGTTTGATGTCTCTACAAAACCTTGCGTGAGTAAGCCGGCGCCGTTTGTGCCCGGGGTATTTGCGTTAGCGGTGCCAGATGCGGCAGTTTCAACGTATAAGTTTTCACCGTTACCTTGCAAACCGGCCGGATTAATAAAGGTTGATAGTTGTAATTGACCGATTTGAGTCACGGCTGTAGAGCCGGCTAATGTGACTGATACAGTGCCATCGCGGCCAATTGTCAGTGTTTGAGCGTTTGTTGGCACGGTAATCGGTGGTTGTACTGAAAAGCCGCTAGAAGTTACTAATTGGCCTTGAAAGTCTACTTGAAACGCACCGTCTCTTGTGTAAGCTGTTGTGCCATCAGGCAGTAAAACCTGAAAGAAACCAGCGCCTTGGATAGCTACGTCTTTATCGTTACCAGTTTGCTGTAAATTACCTTGCGTAAAAATACGTTCAGTAGCCACTGGTCTAACGCCAGTACCTAATTGCAGGCCAGAAGGCAATTGTGTTTGTTGGGATGTTTGCGCTCCAGGTTGTCTAATGGTTTGGTATAGCAGGTCTTCAAACACAGCGCGTGATCTTTTAAAGCCGTTAGTACTAACGTTGGCCAAGTTGTTTGAGATCACGTCCATTTGCGTCTGTTGAGCATCTAGACCAGTTTTCGATATCCATAGTGAGCGTATCATTTTGTTTCCCTTTAATCACAGCCAATAATTAACTGTTTTTGCCTAAAGTGTACTGATAGATTGTTACAATAATTTCATCATAACTGATATGCCGTTAAGTCAATTGCAGGAGTTGACTTGCTTTATTGGCGTTATTCTCAGCGGTTTGAATTAATTTCATTTGCGTTTCGAATTGTCTAGCTAGGCTAATCATGGTGACCATGGCGTCCACTACATTCACATTGCTGCTTTCTAAGGCGCCTTGCACTACGCTGACGTTTGCATCTGCGGAGGCAGGTTTTCCATCTTTGGTGGTAAATAAACCATCGTCAGCCCGCACTAGGTTTGCCTGCGGCGGGTTAACTAATTTAATACGGCCAATAATATTGGACGGGCCGGGTAGGGTAAGGTTGTTAACTGTAGAAACCGTACCATCTTTACCGATACTTACAGCGACATCTGGTGGAATAGTGATTGGTCCGCCGTCACCCATGATGGTGAGACCGGTCGCCGTTTGCAGTAAGCCGTTAGGGCTGGTTTTTAGCGAGCCGTTACGTGTGTAGGCTTCTGAGCCATCAGCACGCTGCACAGCCAGCCAGCCATCACCTTTTACGGCAACATCCAAGCTGCGGTTGGTTGATTGAATTGCACCTGAGTTAAAGTCGCTGCCGCTGGTAGAGTCCACCACAAAAGCGCGCGTGGGCAAGCCTTCACCCAGCACAGGTACGGCTCGGAACGAGTCTATCTGTGATTTAAAGCCAGTAGACGTAGCATTGGCCAGATTGTGGCTGGTGGTTGCCTGTTTCTCGAGGATATGTTTCGCACCTGTCATTGCGGTATATATCATGCGATCCATTGCGGAGCTCCCTTTAGCGGCTAACTATTAACGAAGGTTCACTAGCGTTTGTAAGACCTGATCTTGCGTTTTAATGGTCTGTGCATTCGCCTGGTAAACACGCTGCGCTGTAATCATATTCACAAGTTCAGCGGTTAAGTCCACGTTGGAGTCCTCTACTGCAGATGACTGCAACACGCCTAATAAGCCGCTGCCAGGTGCCCCTGTTAATGCTGGACCAGAGCTCGCGCTGACCGACCATGCGTTACCACCTAATGATTGCAAACCATTTGGGTTGGTAAAGCTAGATAGCACCACTCGACCTAAGTTTTTAGATTGACCATTACTGTAACGGCCAACGATAGTGCCATCGCTTGATGTGTTAAAGCCGGATAAACGACCTGATGTAAATCCATCTTGCGACAGGCTGTTGATACTGAAAGCTGAGCCGAACTGTGTGCTCTTAGAGTAGTCGATTGTCGTGGTAACGTTAGCCGCACCGTTGGCAACTGCTGGTGTTGCACTGTTTAGTGGTGTAAATGTGACAGAAGGTAATGCTGGTACGATAGTTGGAGAAACGCCAGTACCTGTAAAGGTCATTACTGCTGTAGTTGCCGGTAATGCTGGCGTAGATACGCCGTCTACCGTTGTGTAAACATTCCAAGTATTCGCAGATGTTTTGCGGAAGAAGTTCTGTAATGTATGTGAGTTGCCTAAGCTATCATAAACGGTTACTGCCGTTGAGTTGTTGTAGGTAGTTGGGTCGGTTGGATCAAATGCAGGTACAGCAGGCATTGGATTGTTTCTGGAGTCAAGGTTAATCGTGCCCTCAATCTCAGTTGTTGCCACTGGTTGAATATCTGCAGTGTTGATTTGCAAATCAACAGCGGCGCCGCTTAAGATATTGCCGTTTGTGTCCGCAGCGTAGCCGGTTAAGCGCTTGCTGGCAGAGTCTACAATATAGCCGAATTTATCTAATTGAAATTGCCCGTTACGCGTATAGGTAACAGCACCGTTTGATGACATACGGAAAAAGCCGTTGCCATTAATCGCAATATCTAAAGAGTTGTTAGTTGCGGTAATGTTGCCCTGAGTGAATTGCTGAGCTACGGTAGCTAAGTTGGTACCAATACCAATCTGGCTTCCACCACCACCGGTAATGGAGTTCGCAAAAACATCGGCAAACTCCGCTCTAGATTGTTTGAAGCCTACAGTGTTTGCATTTGATACGTTGTTGCCAATGACTTCTAACTGTTTAGAAGCTGCGTTAAGACCGCTTAAACCTTGTTGAAAACTCATGCTATTCTCCTTGGAGCTAAATTATTTGTTTGCTAACGCTTAAATGTATGTAGGGCTTAAAAAATTTCTTTTACTGCGCTAGTATCAACCGTCATTAAGTTGCTCAAATTCAGCTTAACGCCTGTTGGATAGTTGGAAATGCTTAACACTTTTGCAAAACTTAAAGCGGTAGACTCGGCTACGTTGGTACCTATGGTTGCGGCTACTTCAAATTTATAGTTGCCGGTTGCAGCAACCGTACCATCATCTTTGAAGCCATCCCATGTTAGCGGTATAGTGCCAGCGTCTTGTTTGCCTAAGGTTATGGTTCTGACGGTGGCGCCTGCGCTGTCTTTAATGTTTACCGTTACTTTGTCTGCGCCGATAGGTAACTCCACCCCAAAGTAACCACCTTCGCCAGCGGTTTGAATTGTATTGCCTGGGGTAAGTATGCTGCGGCCTATCATGTTGGAAGCTTGGTACGACTGCCCCAATTGCACATTGCTGATTAATGTTTCCAATGTGTTGTTTAGTTTATCGATGCCGGTTACGGTTGAGAGCTGTGCCATTTGGCTGGTCACTTGCGCATTGTCCATTGGATTGAGGGGGTCTTGGTTCCTCATCTGCGTAACGAGCAGCTTCATAAAGCGGTCTTGAGCATCATTGACAGATGTTGTTGTCGCGTTCTGTTTGTTATTCACTGCATCTAACAGGGCTTGTGAGGCGGTATTGGTGGTGTTTACGGTTGTCATTTAGAGGCTCCTAATTTGATGTGCTTTTGTTGGCGTTAGTTTCATTCGGTTGCTGAATGATTATCCTTGGCCGATAGTAAGCGTTTTCATCAACATCGTTTTTGTTGCATTCATGGTTTCCACATTGTTTTGGTAAGCACGAGAAGCAGAAATCATATTTACCATTTCCTCGGTAACATTTACATTTGGCATGCTGACATAGCCTTTGTCATTGGCTAACGGGTGTTTCGGGTCATATAGCATTCTTGGCGCTGAGTTGTCTTCAATCACTTTTGTTACCTTGACGCCGCTAATATCAGGGGATTTGCTAGGCATTGCGCTAAAAACAACTTGCTTTGATTTATAAGGAGTGCCATTGGCGCTAGTTGCGCTGTCTGCATTTGCAAGATTACTGGCTACGGTGTTTAAGCGTTGCGCTTGTGCGCTCATCGCTGAACCAGAAATATTAAACACATTAAATAATGACATCGACTTCTCCCTAAACTTTTGCCGGGCTAACTATCTGCTCAGCTCACTTGTTGCATCTGTTATTGGTGCTAAATCCTTACGCTTACTGCCCCTGGATCGCTGCAAGCATTTTTTTGAGCTGCCCGTTAATCATGATAATACTCGCTTCGTAGCGAATTGCGTTATCTGCAAATTGATTACGCTCTACATCCATGTCTACGGTGTTGCCATCGACACTGCCTTGAACAATCGGTCTGAACATGGCACCTCCACCAATGCTAGACGGTATGCCATCCAAGTGCTTGTCTGATGTTTTATTGGTGTTGAAAGCTTCTTTGTTTGCTACGCCAGCCATCGCGCTTTTCATGGCGGCGCTAAAGTCTAAATCGCGTGCTTTGTAGTTAGGAGTGTCTGCATTGGCAATGTTTGCAGCAATTAGTTCCTGACGCTGACCACGCACTCTCAGTGCATTTTGGTGAAAGCTTAGAGCTGCATCTAATTTATTAATCATGGTCGTTTCCCTTGCTAGCTGCTTAAGTTGATGGCTTTATTCTTAAATATTAAATCTATTTAGTTTTAAAGCCTAAAAACAAAAGATAATACTTTTATTGCCGATAACATACTTGTAAACAATTCTAATGATTTAACCTAAGCTTTGATTGCATAAGAAGAGGGGTATTTCATGCCCTTTTCTTAGTTTTGCTAGACAGCTGTATCCGTAGAATGCATGTTGAATCTTTGTATGCTGCTTAGGAATTCAATATGCCTAATGTTAAGTGTCATTTACCGTTGCAATTCTTTGCAAATATTAGCTCGAAAGTGTGCATGAGAAATGCTCTGTTAAATTGCCTGATGGTACTAACTGCTTTGTTGCTTGGCGTAAGCCATACATTACATGCAGCTACAAATCAGGCTGCATTGAATAAACAGTACCCTAAGCAAGATTTATCGCAATTGAACGCAAAAGTGGTTGAGTTTTTGCAAACCCAAACAGTCGGCTATCCTGGTAAGGTTACAGTGCAGGCTGGTGCTATTGATCCGAATTTGAAACTAGCGCAATGTCAGGATGTCCAAGTTTTTTTACCTGCGGGCAGTCGGCCTTGGGGTAAAACCAGTGTTGGTATTCGCTGTACTACGCCTAGTGCTTGGACCATTTATGCACAGGCTACAGTTAATGTGGTAGCGCAATATTTGGTTGCGGCGGTGCCGTTAGCGCAAGGCAGGGTTGTCACAGCTGAAGACTTATTGTTCCAGTCTGGAGATTTAACGCAGTTGCCTGCCGGTATATTTACCGATGTGGCGCAGGCACAGGGCCGTATTGTGAATATATCCATGAGCGCGGGTACTGTGCTCAGGCAAGAGATGCTGAAGGTTTCACCAGTAGTGCAGCAAGGGCAAACTGTGATGATTACTTCATCGGGTAAAGGTTTCCGCGTTTCTGCTGAAGGTAAAGCCATGACGAAAGCAAATGAAGGCCAAGTTGTACAAGTTAAAGTGGCTAGCGGGCAAGTGGTTAGCGGCATTGCGCGCCCAGGTGGCCACGTTGAGGTTGTGTTTTAATGGGCTGTAATTAACGATAGCGAGAAGCTCGTTTTTAATTATGCATAAACATTGTTTTATTTTAGGTAAAAGGCTAAAGTTCGCTTAAACTATGCCGATATTTGCATTAAGGATGCGTGTATATGCATTTAAGCAGGTTAGCAAAAAGGATGAAATGCCATGAAAATCAATGAGACAATTAA
>Ga0208269_100524_pt1 | contig 16298 bp, 13 predicted proteins | sample LakWasMe88_LOW11_2_FD_183912 | JGI IMG/M metagenome (GOLD analysis project Ga0208269, IMG submission 183912) | Freshwater sediment methanotrophic microbial communities from Lake Washington under simulated oxygen tension - Sediment Metagenome... | ecosystem: Environmental > Aquatic > Freshwater >...
CATTGGTGACTGCCATTTGCAGAATCTCGCAATTCACGAATACATCGTGAATGTGCAGGCCGTGAATTTGGTTGGCGCTAAACGCGAACAGTATCTCTGCACTCGAGTTTGCATAGGTTACTTCCAGCTGGTTATTGAGCAGAATCACTGCTGTTGCAATGTGCTCTAAACCGCTAAACCCGTGGGGAGATTTTTGAACCATATCCTAAGCTTGTTAAAAAGAGTGAATCACGCCCTGTTTTAAAGCAAAAGCCAAGCCAATTCTAACTCAGGTGTCAAAAATGGTTTAAAGAATTCCCAAAATGGTGCGTTTACAGATTAAGTTCTTTGTTGAGTAGCTCGATGTTACGCTCATGGGCCTGAATTTCGGCTTCAATCACATGTAGTTTTTCATCGTATTTTGCGACGTTTCTAAAGGTTTTCCCATTGGCGCCTTTATAGACTTCGGGCGTATTTTGCGCCTCTTCGTAGAGCTGTTTTGCATGTTCAAGTGCTTGTTTTTCTTGCTCTAATTCACTCATGAGCAATTCGCGGCGTTTTTGGTCGCGCTGGTTTTGCGTCTGGTTATCCACTTTGGGGAAATTAGCTGGAGAGGGGGCTTTTGCGCTAGGTTTTTTTTCACGCGCAACGGGTGGTGGCTCCGCCGTTTTTGGGCCGCTAATGACCAATTCTGCTTTGCTGTGACCTTCTGGCTTGATATTGGTGTAAGTGGTCACACCATTGCTGTCCGTATACTTGTAGATATCCGCCAGGCAGCTGCTTGATGCCAGTACAAAAGCGAGAACGTAAAAAAGTCTTTTCATGGCAATAGTTTAGAGTAGATTGTTGAGGTTATCAACGTGTGTTTACTGCAAAAGGTTGACGATGCGGAGTGTGCATAAAAAAACAGGGCAGCCTAAGCTGCCCTGTTTTGGTGCGTCTCTTGCGATTAGCAGGAGTAGTACAAACCAAACTCAACAGGGTGTGGTGTTTGACGCAATTTGGTAACTTCTTCCATTTTTAATGCAATGTAAGAGTCAATCCAGTCATCAGTGAATACACCACCGCGTGTCAGGAACTCGCGGTCTTTGTCCAGGTACTCAAGCGCTTGCTCCAATGAAGAACACACGGTTGGAATCAATGCATCTTCTTCTGGTGGCAGATGGTACAAGTCTTTAGTGGCTGGTTCACCTGGGTGAATCTTGTTCTGAACGCCGTCCAGGCCAGCCATCAGCAAAGCTGAGAAAGCCAGGTATGGGTTGGCAATCGGGTCTGGGAAGCGAGCTTCAACACGACGTGCTTTGTCTGAATGTACGAATGGGATACGGATCGCAGCAGAACGGTTTTTAGCAGAGTAAGCCAGTTTTACCGGTGCTTCGTAATGTGGCACCAGGCGCTTGTATGAGTTAGTGCCTGGGTTAGTGATCGCGTTCAATGCGCGCGCGTGTTTGATGATGCCGCCGATGTAGTACAGGGCGAAATCGCTCAAACCAGCATAGCCGTTACCTGCAAACAGGTTTTTGCCATCTTTCCATACGGATTGATGCACGTGCATACCAGAACCGTTATCGCCAAACATTGGTTTAGGCATAAAGGTTGCAGTTTTACCGTAAGCGTGCGCGGTGTTGGTCACTACGTATTTCAGGATTTGTGTCCAGTCAGCACGTTGTACCAATGTTGCAAATTTAGTACCGATTTCACATTGACCAGCAGTCGCCACTTCGTGGTGATGCACTTCAACAGGCACGCCCAACTCTTCCAGTGTCATCACCATCGCAGAGCGGATGTCGTGCAATGAGTCGACTGGAGGCACTGGGAAGTAGCCGCCTTTAACGCCTGGACGGTGGCCTGTGTTGCCGCCTTCGAATTTTTCACCTGATGACCAGGCTGCTTCTTCGGAGTTGATCTTAACGAAGCTACCACCCATGGTGGCATCCCATTGTACGCTGTCAAAAATGAAGAACTCTGGCTCAGGACCGAAGTAGGCTGTGTCGCCCAGGCCGCTGGATTTCAGGTAGGCTTCAGCGCGTTTCGCCAAGCTACGTGGGTCGCGGTCGTAACCTTTACCATCTGTAGGGTCAACAACATCACAGGTTAAAACCAATGTTGGCTCGTCAAAAAACGGGTCAATGTATGCGGTGCTTGCATCAGGCATCAGTTGCATGTCAGAGGCTTGAATGCCTTTCCATCCAGCGATGGAAGAGCCGTCAAATGCATGGCCTTCAGTAAATTTATCTTCGTCGAAGTGAGAAACTGGCACAGTCACGTGCTGCTCTTTACCTCTGGTGTCGGTAAAACGGAAATCGACAAATTTGATGTCGTTTTCTGCAACCAATTTCATTACGTTTGCAACGGACATTACATTCTCCTCAATGATCAAGGTCTAAATTTTTAAGTTGCACACGCAAAAAGCGGGGCATGTTGCGGATGTCCCGGAACGTGAGCAAGTGTCAAACAATGGATAGTTGGGATTCAGCCGGATGACCGAATCCCAGGAAATCTCAATGTGTAATATTAGCAGGAAGCATGCCACGCCAAAATAACCATTTTGCATGGTTAAGGGGTATCTTACATAAAATTATAAAAACATCATGCACTATTTGTGTGCAATGCAACAAATTGAGCACCAAAATTGTGCATTGTGATTTTGACTTGCTTTCGCGGGTATACTCGCCGTTTTAGTCCTTGTGTGAATGAAGGTGTGATTTGGAAAGCGTAGAAAATATCTTAACTCAGGCCCATGCCCGCGCCTCACAAACTGGCTTGTCATATGCGGGTGCGGTGACACCACAAGAGGCCTATGCATTGATTAGCCAGAATAGCGAAGCGGTGTTGGTCGATGTACGCTCACGCGCGGAGTTGGAGTTGGTCGGGCGCGTGCCGGTAGCGACCCATGTCGAGTGGGCGTTTTACCCTGGCATGGTGGCAAATGCCGAGTTTGCTGCACAATTGCAAGCGCAAGTGGATAAATCTCGCACCGTGATTTTTATGTGCCGTACGGGCGGGCGCAGCCATAATGCGGCTCTGCTGGCACAGCAGTTGGGCTATAGCAATGCTTACAATATGATTGAAGGCTTTGAAGGCGAGGCCAATGCGCTGAAGCAAAGAACCTTGATTAACGGCTGGAAGCATGCTGGCCTGCCGTGGACTAATTAACGCTGTATCAATCACTTTAGACAAATGAAGCTTTGCCGCGTATGACCGTTGAAAAGTATGCAGTGATTGGTCATCCAATCGAACATAGCAAATCGCCATTGATCCACCAGGCATTTGCACAGCAATTCAATAAATCGATTGTTTACGAGAAGGTGCTGGCGCCTTTGGATGGCTTTGCTGCAACGATTGCGCGCTTGCAAGCCGACGGTTATGTGGGCGCCAATGTGACGGTGCCATTTAAGTTTGAGGCTTTTGATGCCTGCCAGGACTTATCTGCGCGGGCGCAGGCGGCAGGTGCGGTGAATACTTTAAGCTTCAAAGCTTCGCAGTTACTTGGTGACAATACGGACGGCTGCGGCTTGGTTAACGACATCCTCAAACATCAGCAAACACGCTTGGCTGGCAAAACCATATTGTTGCTTGGTGCAGGTGGTGCTGCGCAAGGCGTGATATTGCCGCTGCTTGAGCAGCAGCCATTACAACTGACGGTCGCCAATCGCAGCCTGGATAAAGCGCAAGCCATGGCAGGCCGATTTGCCGAAGACGCGACACGTACGCAAGTCTCGTTGCAGGTGCAGACATTTGCCGACTTATCGCAAGGCTATGACGTGGTGATTAATGCTACCTCAGCCGGCTTAACCGATAGTGTGTTGCAAATTCCAGCAATGGTATTCCAACAAGATACGCTGGCCTACGACATGATGTATGGCAGAGACACACCCTTTATGCAGCAGGCGCGGGCTGCAGGGGCGCGCGTGGCAGATGGCTTGGGCATGCTGGTAGAACAGGCGGCCGAAGCGTTTTATCTCTGGCATGGTTTGCGACCAGACACTGCTTCTGTGATCCAGTCTTTGCGTCAGTCCTAGGTTTCTCACAATGAAACAAGCCATTAAACTGTTTTTTGGCCTCTTGCTGCTGTGGGTTTGCCTGTACCAGGTGTGGGCGCTATTGCATATTGTATGGTGGATTGAGCATAACCCGACCTCCACCGCGTTTATGGAAGCACGCCTCGAAGTCATGCAGGAAAGTCACCCTGATGCAAAGTTGCAGCAGCAATGGGTGCCCTATGCAAAAATCAGCAACCACTTAAAGCGCGCTGTGATTGCTGCCGAAGACAGTAAGTTTGTCGATCACCAGGGATTTGACTGGGTGGGCATAGAAACTGCGTTCGAGAAAAACCTTAAAAAAGGCAAAATTGTGGCGGGTGGTTCCACCATCAGCCAGCAATTGGCTAAGAACTTGTTTTTATCCGGCCATCGGACGCCGTGGCGCAAAGCGCAAGAGGCGGTCATCACCTTTATGCTAGAAAAGTTATTGACCAAGCGCCGTATTCTGGAAATTTACCTGAATGTGATTGAGTGGGGCGATGGTGTGTTTGGTGCCGAAGCGGCCTCGCGGCATTACTTTCATGGGAATGCCAGATCACTTGGACCAGCAGAGGCTGCCAGGTTGGCGGCCATGATCCCGAATCCACGCTTTTATGATGTACATCGCAGCACACGTTACCTGAGTCGTCACGCTGGCACCATACAGGCGCGCATGCGATTGGTGAAAATACCCTGATTTTAAGGGCTTGTTTAAGCTATTAAACCCTCATACCGCCGCATACAATGTTTTATATAAATATATGTATGTGGCTTTACCACATCCGTATTGGATGCACTGTCAAATGACGGCGCATCTTGGGGACCGGTTGCATGTTGACCTAGCCCTTGACAGCGAGATGTTTTAATAAGGGTATGAGGTAACGGCCAGTATAACTGGCCGTATTTTTTGCCAGTTCCTCAGGCGCGCCTACGCCAACCACCACACCGCCACCATCACCGCCCTCAGGGCCCATGTCAATCAGCCAGTCAGCCGTCTTAATCACATCCAGGTTGTGCTCAATAATTACCACCGTGTTGCCTGAGTCGCGCAGTCTATGAATCACATCCAGCAATAATTGGATATCGGCAAAATGCAAACCAGTAGTTGGTTCATCCAGAATATACAGCGTGCGGCCCGTATCGCGCTTGCTCAGCTCCAGTGACAACTTGACCCGTTGCGCCTCACCACCCGACAGCGTAGTGGCCGATTGCCCCAGCGTAATATAGCCCAGGCCCACATCCAGCAGGGTTTTCAGTTTGCGTTCTATGACCGGTTGCGCATTAAAGAACTGGTGCGCCTGCTCCACGGTCATGGCCAGTACCTGGTGGATATTTTTGCCTTTAAACTGAATTTCCAGTGTTTCACGGTTATAGCGCTGGCCTTTGCACACATCGCACGGCACATACACGTCCGGCAAAAAGTGCATTTCTACGCGCAGCACACCATCGCCCTGGCACGCCTCGCAGCGACCACCTTTGACGTTGAATGAATAGCGGCCAGGGCCATAACCACGCGCACGGCTTTCAGGCACGCTGGCAAACAAATCGCGAATAGGGGTGAACAGGCCGGTATACGTGGCCGGATTGGAACGCGGGGTACGGCCGATCGGGCTTTGGTCAACATCAACCACCTTGTCAAAGAACTCCAGGCCGTCGATGCTTTCATGCGGCGCAGCTTCGGTGGTGCTGCCATACAAATGTGTTGCCACCACGCGATAGAGCGTGTCGTTGATTAGCGTGGATTTGCCACTACCGGAGACGCCGGTGACGCACGTGAGCAGTCCCACCGGGATTTCGACGCTGACATTTTTCAGGTTATTGCCGGTGGCATTGTTCAGTTTGATCCAACGCGCAGGGTCAGGTTGGGTGCGCGGCAATTTAAAGGTGATCTGTTTTTTACCGCTGATATATTGCCCAGTGAGTGAATTGGGATCGGCCTCAATTTCGGCCGGCGTGCCAAAAGAAACAATATTGCCGCCATGCTCACCAGCCCCAGGGCCAATGTCGACAACAAAATCAGCCAGTTGAATCGCATCTTGATCATGTTCGACCACAATGACGCTATTGCCGATGTCGCGCAGGCGCTTCAGGGTTTCCAGTAAGCGGTCGTTATCACGTTGGTGCAAACCAATCGAAGGTTCGTCCAGCACATACATCACGCCGGTGAGGCCGCTACCGATTTGTGATGCCAGGCGGATACGCTGCGCTTCGCCACCAGACAAGGTTTCTGCCGAGCGCGACAGTGACAAATAATCCAGGCCGACATTGGTCAGGAATTTAAGGCGGTTCTCGATCTCTTTGACAATTTTGTCAGCAATGGCCAGCTTTTGGCCGCTGAGTTGCAGTGTTTCAAAAAAGTGTAGCGCTTGTTTCAGCGGCACTTCGCAAATCTGGTGGATGTTGCGGTCACCGACTTTGACGTGACGCGCTTCACGGCGCAAACGTGTGCCTGCACAATCCGGGCAGCTGGTCGCGTTGATGTATTTGGCCAGTTCGTCACGTACTGCAGTGGAGTCACTTTCGCGGTAGCGCCGTTGCAGGTTGTTGATAATGCCCTCAAAGGTGTGCGACTTGCTGAAAAATGTACCGCGTTCATTGAGGTATTTAAAGGTGATTTGTTCGCGGCCAGAGCCAAACAGCAGAATTTGCTGGGTCTCTTCCGGCAGATTCTCAAACGGCGCTTCCAGGTCAAAGCTGTAATGCTGACTCAGGCTGGCCAGCATCTGGAAGTAAAACTGGTTGCGTTTATCCCAGCCTTTAATGGCGCCGCTGGCGAGGGACAAATGCGGAAAAGCCACCACGCGCTTGGGGTCAAAAAACGTGACCTGGCCGAGGCCGTCACATTTGGGGCAGGCACCCATGGGGTTGTTAAAGCTGAATAAACGTGGCTCTAGCTCGACCAGTGAGTAATCACATACCGGGCAGGAGAATTTGGCTGAAAACAGATGTTCTTTTTCATTATCCATTTCCAGGGCAATCGCTTTGCCATCGGCCAGACGCAGTGCCGTTTCAAATGACTCAGCAATACGCTGTTTCATATCTTCGCGCACTTTGAGGCGGTCCACTACTACGTCCACATTGTGTTTGGTCGTTTTGGCCAGTTGCGGCAAGCTGTCCATTTCGTAGACCTTGCCATCAATACGCAAACGTACAAAGCCTTGTGCTTTGAGGGTATCGAATAAATCGAGCTGCTCGCCTTTGCGGTTAGACACCACAGGAGCCAGAATCATCAATTTGGTGTCTTCGGGCAATTTGAGGATGCTGTCCACCATCTGGCTGACGGTTTGCGCTTCGAGTTTGATGCCATGATCCGGACACTCAGGGTCCCCGGCACGCGCATAGAGCAAACGCAGGTAGTCATGAATTTCAGTCACGGTGCCCACGGTAGAACGCGGGTTGTGCGAGGTGGATTTTTGTTCGATGGAAATCGCCGGCGATAAGCCTTCAATCAGGTCGACATCAGGTTTGTCCATGCGTGCCAGAAACTGGCGGGCATAGGCGGATAAACTTTCGACATAGCGGCGCTGCCCTTCTGCGTAGAGCGTATCAAAGGCCAGTGAAGATTTTCCGGAGCCGGAGAGGCCGGTCACCACCACCAGTTGGTTGCGCGGGATATCCAGATTGATGTTCTTCAGATTATGGGTGCGCGCCCCGCGAATTTTGATAAATTCCATGATACTTTCACGAACAGACAGCCAACCTGATAATATACGCAATTATTCAAAATTAAGCCAAGTTTTCTTACAGATTCATGCAGTTCTCCGAAAAAATGACCCGAATAGAAACGCGTGCCACTGCGGCCTTGGCGTCTATCTACGGGCTGCGTATGTTGGGCATGTTTTTGATCCTGCCTATTTTTGCGATTTATGCTGAAACTTTGCAGGGCGGGGATAACCACGCACTCATCGGCTTGGCACTTGGCGCCTATGGCTTTATGCAGGTGATTTTCCAGTTACCGTTTGGCATGGCATCTGACCGTTTTGGCCGCAAAAAGCTGATTTACCTGGGCTTGATCATGTTTGCGGTGGGCAGTGTGTTTGCCGCCACCGCGCAAGATATTTACATGGTGATTGTCGGCCGTGCGATTCAGGGCGCGGGCGCGATTTCTGCCGTGGTCACCGCGCTGGTGGCAGACTCCACACGTGAAGAACACCGCACACAAGCCATGGCCATGATAGGCGCCACCATCGGCGTCACGTTTGCCGTGTCGCTGGTGGCAGGGCCTATTTTGAATCAATGGATAGGGGTGTCGGGCATTTTCTGGTTAACCGCCGTGTTATCTATTTTAGCCATTGGCGTGGTGAAGTTTGCTGTGCCAGAGCCCTTGCATGCGCACTTTCACTCCGATGCGCAAGCCGCACCTGCCAAGATTCGTGAAGTGCTGCGTGACACCCAATTATTGCGCCTGAACTTTGGCACTTTTTGTCTGCATGGCGCACAAATGGCCATGTTTATGGTGGTGCCGTTTGCCATTAAGCACAGCACGGGCATGAATGAAAATACGCACTGGAAAATCTACCTGCCGGTGTTGGTGCTGTCATTTATCCTGATGGTGCCTGCCATTATTTATGCCGAGAAAAAAGCCAAACTGAAACCGGTGTTTATCAGTGCAGTCGGCCTCATGTTGCTGACGCAAATCGCCTTTATGTTCAGCCTGAATAGCTTATGGGGCATTGTGGCGACGCTGTTCTCATACTTTGTTGCGTTTAATGTGCTCGAAGCCTCTTTGCCGTCGCTGATTTCAAAAATGGCGCCGGTGGCGGCCAAAGGTACGGCGATGGGCATCCACAATACCGCGCAATCATTTGGCATGTTTTTGGGCGCAGCGCTGGGTGGCTGGTTATCACACAGTTATGGCAGCCCCACCGTATTTGTCTTCTGTGCCGCCTTGATGGTGATCTGGTTTGGTCTGGCGCTTGGCATGCAGGCACCACCCAGTGTCAAAACAAAAATGTTTCATATACAAGGGTATAATGACGAGCAAGCCGCCATCCTGGTGCAGGATATCCGTGCCATGGAAGGCGTGTATGAAGTGGTCGCCATTCCTTCAGAAACCATGCTCATGGTAAAATTGGAAAATCAGCGCAGCAAAGAATTTCAGGCGGCATTGTCGCAAGCAATCATGAATAGAATAGGGGAGTAGTGACACCATGGCATCAGTCAATAAAGTGATTTTGATGGGTAATCTGGGGCGTGACCCGGAAGTGCGCTATATGCCAAACGGCGAAGCCGTGGCTAACTTCAGCATCGCCACCACCGAAAACTGGAAAGACAAATCCGGCGTACGCCAGGAAAAAACCGAATGGCACAACATTGTCATGTATCGCCGCTTAGCCGAAATCGCCGGTGAATACCTGAAAAAAGGCCGCCCGGTGTATGTTGAAGGCCGTTTGCAAACCCGCAAATGGGAAAAAGATGGCGTCACCCGTTACAGCACCGAGATTGTGGCTGACCAGATGCAAATGCTGGGTACTGGCCGTGAAGGTGGCAGCGCACCTTATGAAGGCGGCGATATGGAACAGGGCGGTGGCGGCATGGACGATTACAACCAGGCACCTGCGCGTCAGCCAGCCATGGGTGGCGGTAATAATGCGGGTGGTGGTAACCGTAATGCATTCCAGCCTGCACCAGCGAGCAAGCCAGCCGGTAATTTTGACGATTTTGACGACGATATTCCATTCTAGAGTCGAACGTTATATATCAAAAAGCCCCATTAATTTAATGGGGCTTTTTAGTTTAGGCGTTTTTCTTTGTCACATTCAAACACTTGGCGATGACCAGAGCATTAGAGTGACAGCATGATGATTTAGTATAAGAATAATGCTGAGGTCCAGATTCTGGATTGATCGCGTTGTCTAGCGGTAATAAAAAGCGGGTGTTCACGATGGGTTGCCAAGTGCAGCGATGGCAAATCAATCTTTCCAGAGACCTCGCGTGGTAACGCCTGATCAGTGATACGTTCAATCGATACTTTTAATTCTGCGCCGGGTAACTCCTTTGCGATGGTTTGATTGTTGAGCAAGGTATCTCCATCCAGCTCCAAAACGACGGTTGGCGCGTGGACATAAGGCTGAGGTTCTAATGGGTCCCCAACCTTGATATAACTATCAATGCGTGACTTCAGCGTAATTTTGCAACCCCTTAAGGTTGAAACCTGCAGCTCTATGCTGTCGCTGTCGCCATTGGTATCCGTACGAAATCCAAGCGTGGTTGCATTTTCGCGCCAGCAAACTTGTTCTGGATGATCGAGCCCAAATGCGGTGAAGTCATTGATCAATGCGCCGGTGATTTGAATCTCTCCAGTCCAATAGGCACCGCGGTAACGATCCTTGATTCTGGCACCGCCCAGTCTGATCCGGATACGATTGTTTGCAAGGCCCAACTCTTCATGCAAATTGCGCATCCAGATAACTTGGTCGCCGTCATACAGGCTAATTTCCTCCCACCCTTGGTCACCAAGTAATTGATATTGAAGTGGGATAGTCTCATCCAATGGGTAAGCATCTCCCATGAGGTGTGCACCCTGGCTCAAGCTGGCAAAACTACGTTCGCCAGTCGTGGCAAAGGTATGTCTTGCACGCAAGGCTTTGGCTACGCCTTCCCGGTCAAATTGCTTGGCTAGTACGCCTGTGAGGCCGCCTCGTGAACCAAAAACCGCCGTTGCAGGCACCCCACCACCGCAACGTCCCTGGTGTTCATCGCTGTTGGCGGCAGCACCTACACGGTAGCCGCGTTGAAGTGCTTCTGCGTAAACCCAGTGAAACTGCCCCCAGGCCGAACTTACTTCTATCAGTCGCTCCAGTTCAGGATGGTGCCAGTCGAGGTTGCATCGCCGACCACCTACATGGGGCATCATCAGATGGCCTTCGGGGTCATGCGCATAAGCGGCATACAAATCATCTACTGGCCAGGCACCTGGTTTGAGTGTGCCATGTGTAAACTCATTCCATTCGAATGAGCGCACCAGGCGGCCATGATGATCAAAAGGGAAGAGTGGTTTGCTATCGCGTAAGAATACGATATTGCGGTCTCCACCGGCGCAGGAGTTACCGCACCATTCAGTGCCAGGATAGCATACGAATTTACCGGGTTCATTGAGACTATGGATGAGTTCAACGGCCTTGTCCCAGCGCTGTTCAGTGATATTGAAATCATTGGCGGTGTACCCCAATACATCTAACCCAGCCACGTCGCGACCATAGCTAAGGTTGTACAAGGTGTCATTGGTGCCTACTGTATCATCCGAGTGTACGTGCAAGTCTGCATACAATGGGCGCAAGGTGCCTGCTTCAGCTGAAATATTGACATAGGCTTTGGCTGGTGTTGCTGGTGAATCTTGCACTTGTGCGACTATTGTCCATTCACCTTGCTGATTCAGTTTGATATTGCTGTGACGCACAATTGCCCACCCTTGCGCTGCCAAGGTAAATGGAAGGTCCTGTACTGCATCATTTGGCCCATGAAGCTTCAAAAGGCCTGTGAGCGGTAAGTTGCGGCAAGTATTGCCCCAGGCATCATCAGCACGTACGATAATATCGAAAGGCTCTTCGCGGTTCACCAGGCGTGGCGTTACAACCTGCAGCGTGGATGGCTCGCCGGGGACAATGTCGAGTAATACATCTCCTGGTACTTCGGCAAATTTTGAGCTGCCTAGCGGGTCAATAAAGAGCCTGAATTGGAAGTCTTTTTCAACAAAGCTTTGAACACGTGTGCCAGGCCCCCCCTGGCGACGATCACCCAATCGAATGATGATGCGGTCGCCGGGATTTAAATAGCCATCGACAATATCGACGATGACCGTTTTCTGGAAGGGTCTTTCATGTCCCTTCTGGTCAAACCTCACCTTCAGGCTTTGCACGGTGGCAGGGCTTTGTCCCGCTACTAATTCTCCTGCATGATATTCAGCTGAAATGTAATTTGCACCCGCTGGGTCACTGGTTTGAAACAATGCCCAATCAGAGTAAAACTTGAAAGCGAGTTTAAGCCAGGCGCCATCTGCCAAGCCAGAGGCACCGACTTCATAAATCAGTATCAATTCGGTCCATTCACCTGCAATAATTTCACGGCGGTTAGCCGTGATGCTACCAAGGAATGGTTTACTTTTATTGCGCTCATAGAGTCCTTGTGGCGCAATATAATGCCCTGCTTCATTTTTAGGATCAAAAGTTTTCATACCCTGTCTCTTTAGTTAACACGCCAGGTTTGGTAGTGTTTTTCCAAGCGTTTGAATACAAACGTTTCCATCAGCCACGCAATCAGCCCAATGATGACAATGCCTAGTAAAACCTGGCTGCTATTGCCAATCTGGCCGCCCATGGAAACCATCCAGCCTATGCCTTTGGACGCCCCTATCATTTCAGCCGCAACCAAGGCACGCCATGCCTGGCTGAAGCCGATGCGGAGTGCTGCCGTGACGAAAGGCAAAGAGGCGGGCACATATACATGCAAAATGATTTGTGTGGTGCTGGCCCCCAACGTGCGCGCAGCGCGTACTTCGCCACCACGTATGCTTTGTATGCCTTCCTGTATGGTGATGGCCATGGGGAAGACTGCAGCGATGAAAATCACCATCACGATGGACCAGTACCCCAAACCAAAAATGATCATGGTTAATGGCGCCCAGGCCACAGGTGGAATGGCCATAAACAGGCTATTCAGCGGCGATATAAAATCACGGAACCGGTTGGATAGCCCGGCTAACGCGCCAAGCAGGATTGCTATGACGGTTGCCAGGGCAAAGCCGCCGAGCTCTTCATACACACTGGCTTCTAAATGCCGCCAAAGACTGCCATCATTGATCCAGCGTACAGCTTCTCTGGCCACATCCCATGGTTGCGGCAAGATGTACGAAGGATAAAAGCTGGCGATGATGCTCCAGGCGATGAGCAGGAAAGGTAATGACAGCCAGCCCCAATTAAAATCTGATTTAAGTGACATTGTGAATTACTTCAAAGACTGCTCAGCTTTTTGCAGAAACGTGGTGTCTACGACCTGCTCCACTTTCAGCGGTTTATTAATGAAGCCCAGTGATAATGAGTAATCCATTAAGCGTTGAATAAACAGCAAGTCTTTTGTATCCAGGCGGGCTGACCAACCCATGCGTTTACGGGCCTCTTGCACAATATCTTCTGGCTTGACGGTCTTGCCGTTTACACCTGACGTGTTTTCAAGTTTGAATTCCTGAGCAATGATTTGATTCGACTCTTCTGGATGCGACTGCAAAAATGCGATTGCTTTTAAGTGTGCCCGCAGTAACTTAGTCACGTCTTCGGGGCGGTTTTTCAGCGTGCTGGGTAAAGAAATCACCACATACCAGGGATATTGCGGCAATTCTTTATTCACATCCAACACCAGCTTGCTTGAGCCGCGCAATAATGACTGGCTCACAAACGGTTCCCATGAGAAGGCTGCGTCTACTTCATTATGCTCAAGTGCAGCGTTCATATTGGCGGCTGGCATGTTGATAATGGACACATCCTGTTCAGGATCCAGTTTGGCTTTTTCTTTCAAGACGTAGCCACGCAGAAGTACATCCATGCCGCTGCCCTTGGCAACACCAGCCAGTTTTTTTCCACGTAGGTCACTCACCGTATTGATGGGGCTTTTCGCGTTGGCAATGATTGCCGCTTGCCCATAATTAACTTGTGCCAGAATCTTGCTTTCCAGCCCGCGTGAAAACCAGTGATAGACAGGGGGTGAGCCTACATACGCGATATCCAAGTCGCCAGCAGCCACGGCCTGTTGCAGCAAGGGGCCATCATTAAAAGATTTGATATCTACATTGAGCCCTTCGGCAGCATAAAATCCTTTCTTATCGGCAATGACGGCTGGTGCGTTTGCCATGGCATACACCCAGCCGATACGCAGTGGTTTATCTTCTGCGAACGCAGCAACAGTCGATACGCCCAGAACGGCGAGCATGATGAAAGATGTAGTGATGAGTTTTTGGATCATTTTTGATACTTTCTGGTTATGCGTTGATATTGGAAACACTTAAGTTTGTATGGATGACATCCGCTATCGTGCCCATCAATGTCGTCCGGTGCTCTATAAAGCTTGGCAGTTTGCGTGTGTGGATGCTGGTTCTTGGGCGGGGAATATCAATCGCCTGTTCGCTATGGATTCCTTGCGGCGCAATGCCGAGTACCACCACGCGATCCGCCAGAAAGATGGCTTCATCAATATCATGGGTAATGAATAGTACGGTTTGCCCTAGTTCAGACCACAAGCGCAAGGTCTCTTCATTGAGGTGGCTGCGTGTGATGGCATCCAGTGCGGCGAAAGGCTCATCCATCAATAGCAACGCTGGTTCCAGAGCCAGTGCACGTGCCAGAGAAACCCGTTGCTGCATCCCGCCTGAAAGCTGGTAAGGCAGTTTGCCTGCTGACTTGTCTAATCCAACCAGTGAGAGGTAGTGCATCGCCTTCTCGGTCTGCTCTTTCTGGCCAAGTTGATTTTGCATTCTGAGCCCGAAGCGTACGTTCTCAAGTGCCGTCAACCAGGGGAACAGCTGTGGAGATTGAAAAACATAGCCGAGTTCTGGCATTTCTGGGCGAACAGGTTGATGGTTGATGCTGATGGTGCCTGATGTCGGTTGCTGGAAGCCTGAAAGCAGGTTTAGAAGCGTGGTTTTGCCACAACCGGAGGGGCCAAGCAATGAGACAAACTCACCGGGTTGAGCATGTAGCGAAAATGCATTAAATACCGCATGCCCGTTTGGATAGGAAAAACTGATATTATCAATTGATAATGATGCGGCGCGCCTTTGCGGTGGTGCTGGTTGCACAGCCGATAAATTATTTTGAGTTGCCATGAGCGATCAACTATGTAAAATTTGCACGAATAATACAAGTTAATACAAGTTGGCACAAAGAATAAAAAAATATATTCTTATAACTTATTTATCTATCGCTTTTATCTACCGTTGCGATCACCCAATAGCAGGCATGCGTTTGATAAGCGTCATTCATGCACACTGAGATGGACTTAACCTTGAAACAGACACCCTTCACTCTTGTTCGTGAAAATCCAACCTCTTTGTATTTGCAGATTTCATCATTGCTACGCGAAGAAATCAGCAGTGGTTTGTATGAACCTTCTGGAAAGTTACCCTCTGAAGCGGAGTTAGTCAGGCGATTTGAGGTCAGTCGAATTACGGTCAGGCTTGCTTTGGATCAACTGGTTGAAGAGAAAATCGTTGAACGCAAGCAAGGCAAAGGCACTTACGTTTCTAACAAGCAATTACGTCATGGGTTGGATACACTGCGTAGCTTTTATGAGTCGTTGGTGATTCAGGGCCTTAAACCTGAAATGCGGCTGCTTTCACGTCAGCTTGCCGATATCCCAGAAGCCATCAGCAATGTGTTTGGCGCAGGCATGAATAAAGGCCTGCGGATTGAACGCTTACATCTTGTCGATGGTCAGCCGATCGCTTTGGGAACCAGCTATTTGCTTGCAGAGGTGAGTGCTATCAGTTGGGAGTCGATTGAGCAGCAACCGAGCTATAAGGCCATTGAGGCGATTACCGGTCTGCAAGTTGCCAGAGCTGATTTAGCGATTACAGCGCAATTGGCGGACGAAAAATATGCCCGGCTCTTAGAGATAAGCATAGGCATGCCATTGTTAGTGATGAAAAGAGTGTCTTATTTATCTAATGGCATCTGCTGTGATCATTCACTGTTTCATATACGCCCGGAACATTATGAGTTTGTGTTGAGTAGTTACTTTAAACAGATCGGGTCCGGGCAGTAATATTCTGCATGCTTGTTTAAGTGCTGGCGTCCGACCCGGAAACCAGGGCGAGTTGGTGGCCGAGCTTATGCTTCTTGGTCGCTAGGTACTCTGCATTATGGGGATGGCTAGGGATTTCCAGTGGGACGATTGTTTCCACAATGATGCCATCGGCAGCGAGCGACTGTGATTTGTCCGGGTTATTGCTCAGTAAGCGTATGGATGCCACCTGCAAATGCTGCAACATGGCCGCTGCTATATCGTATTCGCGCTGGTCTACTGGTAAATTCAAGGCAAGATTGGCTTCCACGGTGTCCAACCCTTGTTCTTGCAGTGCATACGCGCGGATTTTATTGGCGAGCCCGATGCCGCGCCCTTCATGCCCGCGTAAATACAAAATCACCCCTCGTCCTTGCTGCTGTATCAGGCGCTGTGCCTGCTTGAATTGCTCGCCGCAATCGCAGCGTTGCGAGCCGAATACGTCGCCGGTCAGGCACTCGGAGTGCAAGCGTGTGAGTACGCTGGTGTGGCCTGCCACATCACCGAGCACCAGCGCAATATGCTCAA